>ERZ836877.6844-NODE-6844-length-9966-cov-2.659267_pt1 | contig 9966 bp, 9 predicted proteins | sample MGYA00519469_ERZ836877 | MGnify/ENA primary metagenome ERZ836877 (study PRJEB31850, sample SAMEA3708809) | human gut metagenome | biome: human gut; feature: human-associated habitat; material: faeces | place: China | collected 2014 ... | reverse complement strand
GGTATATCCGGATGTGGGCAATATTTCAGCTTGGGGTATCGATCCGCTGGACGATCTGGAGGCCGGAATTCACAGCATTGTGGGCGTACATTTAAAGGATACCCTGTGCAAGACAGCGGACAAACCCGGCGTCTTTAAGGACATTCCCTTTGGCGAGGGCTGTGTAGATTTTGTGGGCTGCTTAAAGAAGCTGGAGGATCTGGGGTACACAGGTCCTTATATGATTGAAATGTGGCATAAAAAGGGACAGGATGACCGGGCTAACGTGCGGGCAGCCAAGGCCTTTATTGAAGAGCAGTATCGCAGAGCCATGGAAGCATAAAGAAAGGAAACAGGAATATGAAATATTTTCTTGGATTGGATAACGGCGGAACGACCACGAAAGCAGCTATTTATGACAGAGAGGGGAAAGAAATCTGCGTAGCTTCTGTGGAAACAAAAATGATCGTACCGGCACCCGGCTTTGTGGAGCGGGATATGGATGAAATGTGGGAAGCAAACTGCACCGTAACCCGAAACGCGCTGGAAAAGAGCGGTATCGATCCTGCAGATATCGCAGGCGTAGGAATCTGTGGCCATGGTAAGGGCCTGTATCTGTGGGGGAAGGACAACCGCCCTTTACGCAACGGTATTATCTCTACCGATAACCGGGCGTGGAAGTATACGGAAAACTGGAGAAAGGACGGTACAGAAAGCGAGGTCGCGAAGCTGTCCTGCCAGAAAATCATGTCTTGCCAGCCGGTAGCTATTCTGGCATGGCTCCGGGATCATGAGCCCGAATGCATGGATAAGATTCAGTGGATCTTCGAGGCAAAGGATTATGTACGCTTCCGGCTGACCGGAGAGGCGGGAGCCGAGTACGGCGATTCCTCCGGCGCGAATTTTTTGAATCTGCACACCCGTGATTACGATATGGAGCTTCTGAAGCTTTTTGGTCTGGAGCAGTACCGGGATGCTCTGCCGCCCCTGTGTGAGGCTGCGAAAATCTGCGGCCAGGTAACAGAGGAGGCGGCGGAAAAATGCGGTCTTCTTGCAGGAACCCCTGTCATTGGCGGCCTCTTCGATATTCAGGCCTGCATGCTGGCGGCAAATGTCCTGACCGAGGAAGAACTGTGCATGATCGCCGGAACCTGGAGCGTGGAGCTGTATCTGTCCAAAACTCCGGTTGTTGAGAAAAAATTTCTGGAATATATTAGAAATACATTTTTCCTGCTCCCGGAGTATTATTTAGTCGAGGTGGGAACAGCGGCATCCGCAGGCAATAACGAGTGGTTTGTGCGGGAGCTTCTGCCGGAGCTGAAGGCTCAGGCAAAAGCAGAGGGCCGCAGCATCTATGAAATAATGAATGGCTGGGTGGAGGAAATTCCGGCAAAAGAGCTTTGTCCAATCTTCCTGCCTTACCTGTTTGAAAGTAATGTGCATCCCCATGCAAAGAGCTGCTTCGTGGGCATGACCAGTTTTCACACCAGAAAGCACCTGGTGCGCAGCGTGTACGAGGGAATTGCGTTTACCCACCGGCTGGATCTGGAGCACCTGCTAGTATCTAGGGCGGATAGGCCCAAGGTCATCCGGCTGACCGGAGGTGTGGCAAAATCAAAGGTGTGGACGCAGATTTTTGCAGACGTAATGAATCTGCCTATCGAGATTGTGGATGTCAATGAAACCGGCGCTCTGGGATGCGCCATCGCGGCAGCGACAGCCACAGGCGAATACAGGGACATGAAGGAAGCGGCTTCCAAGATGAGCCGTATTACCACAAGGGTAGAGCCGATTCCGGAAAATGTGGCTATTTACAACAAAAAATATGACTTGTATAGAAAAACAGCCGATGCATTGAATTCTGTCTGGGATGTATACCAGGATTTGGAGGACAACGGGCTGTAAGACAGAGCTGACAGAAGGAGAATTCGCGTGAACGAGCTGATGGTAAAACTGAGATTTCTGATTCCGACCCTGCCGAGGGCGGAAAAAGCAGTGGCGCAGGCGCTACTGGAAAAACCGGAGCTGATTTGTCTGATGACATTGGCAGAGCTTGCCAGAGAAACGGATAGTTCAGATGCTTCGATTATCCGTTTTTGCAGAAAAATGGGCTATTCCGGTTTTTCGGAAATGAAACAGGCCTTTGCCAATGCATTGAATGACAGCAGCATTATGACAGTAGAGGAAATACATAAAGAGGATTCTGTTCTGGACAATTTGCAGAAGGTATATAAAAGCAATATGCAGACTTTGACAGATACTATCCTTCTGGCAGACAAGGAAGCTTATGAAGAGGCTGTACAGGTTCTCTTGAAGGCAAAATCAATTCATTTCTTTGGGACAGGCGATTCTGCAGCGGTATGCCAGTTGTTTTATTTTAAATTCGGCAGATTGGGAATCCCGGGCTCCGCACAGCAGGATCCGGTTATGCAGCTAATGGAGGCCAGTAATCTGGGCCCCGGAGACGTGGCGGTTATCATTTCTTACGAAGGAAAATCGCGTACCGTCCTGAATGCGGCCAAGGTAGCGGATGAACGGGGAGCGACCATTATTTGTATTACAAAAATGAGTAAATCTCCGCTTTTACGGCTTTCGGATATCAGTCTGTTTATTGCCACCAGCGATGTGACAGTGGGAAAGGATATTGTAGCCCGGCGTGTTGCGGAGCAGATGGTTATCGACGCACTGTATCTGAGTGTGCTTGTACGCTCGGATAAGGGCTATGAAAAGCGGTTAAACAGCGCATCTAAATCCTTTGAACTGAACAAGATACGAGGGAAAGGATTTAAATGATAAATTAAATTTTATTATAAGGAGGAGTTATAGAAATGAGTTTGGAGGCATTAAAAAAAGAGGTCTACGAGGCTAATATGGAGCTGGTAGAGAAGCAGCTGGTTATCTCCACATGGGGAAATGTATCCGGGTATGACGAGGAAAGAGGACTGATGGTAATTAAACCCAGCGGCGTTCCGTATAAGGAGCTCAGACCGGATCAGATGGTGCCGGTCGATCTGAATGGAAATGTGGTAGACAGCGACTATGTTCCGTCTACAGACACAGATACCCACATCGAGCTGTATAAGGCATTCAAGGATCAGGGAATCCGCGGTATTGTACACACCCACTCCCAGTTTGCCACCATGTGGGCGCAGATGGGAAAGAATATTCCCTGCTATGGAACCACACACTGCGACTATTTCTTCGGAGATATCCCCTGCACCCGTCTGATGACCACAGAGGAGATTGAAGAGGCTTATGAGAAAAATACCGGAAAAGTAATTCTGGAGGAGTTCGAAAAGAGAAACTGCGTGGAAATGCAGGCAGTTCTGGTACACAGCCATGCGCCGTTTACCTGGGGCAAGACTCCGCACGCTGCAGTGCTGCACGCGCAGGTTCTGGAGTATGTGGCAAAAATGGCAATTTTTGACGAGATTGCGACAGGCGGAAAGTGCGAGCTGATCAAGGATAACATTAAGATGAAGCATTATAACCGTAAATTTGGTCCGAACGCGTACTATGGACAGCACAAGAAATAAGGAGAAGGACTATGAATATCAGAGAATCTGTGGTACATACATTGCGCTGTGAATCCGAAATTATAGCGGAACTGGAAAAAACGGTATCCGAGGAGCAGATCGAAAAAGTCATGAACGCGTTTCTGAACTGTAAGGGTAAGGTGATCCTGACAGGCTGCGGAACATCGGGCACTGCTGCGCAGAAAATTGAACATACCTTAAGCTGCGTGGACTGCCCGGCGCTGTTCCTGTCCCCGGCCAACGCCCTTCACGGCGGCATGGGCGTGGTACAGAAGGATGATATCCTGGTACTGCTTTCCAAAGGCGGCCACACAGAAGAACTCAATAAGATGATTGCTCCCTGTAAAGAACGCGGCGCGCTTCTGATTGCAGTGACGGAGAATGAAGAATCCTATATGGCAAAGGAGAGCGATCTGGTTCTGAAAATTAAGGTCGAAAAGGAACCGGACGAGTACAACGTGCTGGCCACAGGCAGTATTTTGGCTACTTTGGCAGTGTTTGACGCCATTGCTATCGCGATTTCCCGTATGAAGGGCTTCAGCCAGAAGGGCTTCTTAAAGATCCATCCCGGCGGAGACGTGGGAAAACGCCTCAGCGAAATGAAATAAAACTGCGAAGTAAATACTTCAAAATGAAGCAGAGAAAATGAAAAAACTGTGAAAAATTACTGAAAAAAAGTAAAAACGCATAAAAAAGAGCCGATTAAAAGGACAAAATAGTAAAAAAAGCACTAGAATATTTACTCCAATGCTTCAAACGGCTAGAATGAATTGTAGCAAAAGGAATTCCAAATGCGCGATCGTAATTAAAAAGGATTAACAAAAGTGGAGGTAAAATTTATGAAATTGAGAAAAGCGGCAGCATTACTTCTTTCCCTGACCATTGCATGCTCCCTGGCAGCATGTGGCGGCGCATCCATGGAAGGCGGAAGCACCACAACAGACAGCAGCTCAACCGAGACAACAACAGATGCAGCAGAGAGCAAGGACACAGCAGCTTCCACAGAGGCTACAGAGTGGAAATGGCCGTCTAAGGACGAGCTTTATGTAGGATATTCCCAGGCAGACCTGGCAAGCACCTGGCGTACCGTAGAGAGCGAGGATATGCAGAGAGCGGCAGACGAGCGTGGCTACAAGATCACCATCGTAAACGCAGAGGGCGACAGCGAGCAGCAGCTTTCCGATGTAGAGTCTCTTCTGGCACAGGGATGTAACGTAATTGTAATCACCGCAGTTGACGGAGACGCTATCCAGCCTGCACTTGATAAGTGTAAGGAAAAAGGAGTTCCGGTTATCATGAAGGCGAGAGGCTCCAACGGCACACCGGGCGTTGATTACGTAACCTTCTATTCATCTGACTTCGTAGCTGAGGGCCGGTATGCAGGCGAGTGGGCATATAAGGCTTGCACCGATAAGGGACTGGATACCATTAAGGTAGCAGAGATTCAGGGTATCCTGGGTGGTACCGACGTGCGTGACCGTTCCGATGGATTCCATGCAGTAGCAGAGGAGAAGGGCAATTTTGACTTCGTAGTACAGCAGACAGCAAACTTCTCCCGTACAGAGGCACAGGAGGTAGCAGCGAACGTTCTTCAGTCCACAGGCGGCGACATTGACGTATTCTACTGCCACAACGACGAGATGGCACTTGGTGTATCTCTGGCTTGCCAGTCCGCAGGACTTAAGATTAACGAAGATGTATACATCATTGGTGTAGACGGAATGTATGAGACCTTCGACGCAATCAAGGCCGGAACTATTTCCGCAACCATCACCTGCACACCGAAGTTCGCAGACGAAGTATTCGACGGAATCGAAGCTGGTATGGCAGGCGAGAAGCTGGATACCTTCTATGCTATCGAGGATGTACCGGTAGATGCAACAAATGTAGATGAAAACTACGATTTAGGATTCTAAGAGCTGGTAATCGGCACACCTCTGACGAGGAAAATTTGATGAAAAAGAGACTGCTGTGCTGCAGCAGTCTCTTATCATAAAGAGGAGCGGACGTATGAGCGAAAATATATTGGAAGTACATGGATTGACAAAAGAATTTGCAGGAGTAAGAGCGCTTGACAATATTGAATTTTCCGTAGAAAAAGGTGAAATTCATGCCCTGATGGGAGAAAATGGAGCCGGAAAATCAACGCTCATTAAAATATTAACAGGTCTTTATAAAGCAGATGCCGGCCAGATTATTTTTGACCATGAGGAGAGAAAATTTACGACGGAACAGAGCGCGCAGAAAGCGGGAGTCAGCACCATTTACCAGGAGCTGAACATGATTCCTTATCTGACAGTCAGCGAAAACATTTTCCTGGGACATTATCCTTATAATCAATCAGGAATTGACTGGAAGAAGATGCACGAGGATGCGCAGGCGCTGATTGATGAAGTGGGAATTGATATTGATGTAAGGAAGACACTGAATAATTACAGTACCGCAAAGCAACAGATTATTTCAATTATCCGCGCGGTAAACTTCAACTGTAAGCTTCTGATTATGGATGAGCCCACATCTTCCCTGGATACTAACGAGGTAGAAATCCTCTTTGGAATCATGGACAAGATGAAAGCAAAAGGGGTATCCATGATTTTTATTTCCCACAGGCTGGATGAGGTCTATAAGAAATGTGACAGAATCACCGTACTGAAGGACGGCCATTATATGGGCACCTGGAAGACGGAGGAGTTGTCAGAATATGAGTTATTGAAAACTATGCTCGGAAAGAAAGAGGTTAAGCTGGAAAGAACCCTTCCGATCCGTGACTTCAGTGATAAAGAGGACGTCCTGGAGGTTAAAAACCTGATCCGGGTGCCCTATGTAAACGATGTAAGCTTTCATATTAAAAAGGGAGAGATTCTGGGCCTGGCAGGTCTTCTGGGCGCAGGACGTACGGAGACAGCCCGCATTATCTTCGGCTGTGACCATCCAGATTCCGGAGAAATCTATGTGGAAGGCAAGCAGGTAAAGATTAAATCCCCGGAGGACGCTATCAAAGCGGGCCTGGCCTTCTGTACAGAGAATCGCCGTGAGGAGGGTATTTTCCCGGATGTAACCGTACAGAACAATTTGACCATTTGTTCCCTGGATAATCTGACAAAGGGTGGTTTCATCAATTCCAAAAAGAGAAAACAGCTTTCAGACGATTACATTCAGAAGCTTCTGATCAAAACACCCAGTGGGGAGCAGCTGATCAAGAATCTGTCCGGTGGAAATCAGCAGAAGGTTATCTTGTCCCGGTGGATGGCAATTCATCCGAAGCTGATTATCCTGGATGAGCCGACTCGAGGCATTGACGTAGGAGCGAAGGCAGAGATTGAGAAGCTGATTCATGATTTCTCAGCCAACGGTATCAGCGTGTTGTTTATCTCCTCTGAGATGGCAGAGCTTGTCCGCAACTGCGACCGGATTCTGGTACTCCGTGATGGCAAGGCTATGGGTGAATTGTCCGGAGGAGACATTTCGGAAAAGAGTATTATGGAAACCATTGCTACAGGAAAGGAGAAATAAGAGATGACAAAAGAGAAGGGCATCAAGTTCGATTTGGTATTCTTTAAAAAGAATATCGCTCTGATTTTATTCCTGGTGCTGCTGGTTTTTAATATCGTGGCTACGAATAATTTCCTGAGCTGGATTACGTTCAACAACTTTTTTAAACAGGTATCGAGAGTATGTCTCGTGTCTCTGGGTATGTCGCTGGTTATCGCTACCGGTGGTATCGATATTTCCGTAGGCTCTGCCATGGCGCTGGGTTCCGTGCTGGCGGCGTTGGGAATTGTACACCAGTCTCCGGCCTTGATTATTTTTTCGATTTTACTGGTTGTCGCTTTTGGCTGTCTGGCGGGCGTGGCGGTTTCGAAGCTTGCGATTCTGCCCATGGTGGCTACCCTGGCTTTGCGCTATATCATGCGCGGTATGGCAAAGGGAATCAGCGGCGCGGCGAATGTTACCTATACGGCCCCGAACCTGACAAAGCTTTTTACGCAGCCGATATTTGGACATATTCCGGTTCATTTCTTTATCGTAATCATTGCAGTGGCAGTTGTATACATCCTGGTTAATAAAATGAAGCTGGGAGCCAGAATCGAGGCTTACGGCAACAATCCGGTGGCTGCGAGAAACTGTGGTATCAATACAGTGAAAATCGTTATTTTCTGCTACGCCATCACAGGCGCGTTGGCCTGGGCGGCAGGTATGCTGGAGGCGGTAGTCGTATCCAGCGCCCATCCGTCTACCATCGGAACGGATATGGAGATCGACGCTATTGCGGCAACGCTGATTGGCGGAACTCCCATTGACGGAGGCTATCCGAACATCATCGGAACCGTATGCGGTACGTTTGTGCTTCAGCTGATTACTATGATGTGCAATATGAACAACGTATCTTATCCGGTAACTCTGATGTTGAAGGCCTGCATTGTTCTGGCGGCTCTGTATTTCCACGGAATAGGAAAGCGCTCAAAATAAGGAGGGAGACAAACATGAACAAGGCAAAATCATTTTTCAGCAATAATATCGCGTTGGTGGGTCTTCTGATTGTACTTCTGGTGGGTGTCTGTGTACAGAGAACCTTCGTCTCACCGGAAAACCTGACAAACCTGCTCCGTTCTGCCAGCCTGATGGGCTTTATCGGAATCGGAATGACCTTTGTGGTACTCTGTGGTTCCATCGATTTGAGTGTGGCTTCGGTATTTGCCCTCTCCGGCTATCTGATGCTGAACCTGTCCCAGTACAATATTGTTCTGGCCTTCGTGGTTCCGCTTCTGGCAGGCGCAGTGGTAGGTCTAGTGAACGGACTTCTGGTTGAGAAGCTTTCGATTCCGGCCTTTATCGCCACCCTAGCGACACAGATGTTTGTCCGCGGACTGGTGCAGATGTTCTGCGATCAGACGACCTACAAGGTAGCAAGTATTCCATTCCCGGTATTGGCTCTTGGCCGGCTGACCTTTAGTAATATAGTTCCGTTGCCGTTGATTCTTTTTATCATCGCTACCCTGATTGCGGCTTATGTATTAAACCGTCGGTTTATCGGACGCTCTATGTACATCGTAGGCGGTAATCTGGAAGCGGCCAATATGATGGGCGTCAGCGTACCGAAGACCATGATTACTGCCCATGTTATCTGCAGCGTGCTGACCTGTATCGGCGGTATGATTTATACCTCCCGTGTAGGCGTAGCCTCTCCGCTGGCCGGAACCGGCTATGAGATGTACGCTATCGCGGCAGTTGTACTGGGCGGCGCGAAGCTGACCGGAGGCGTGGGTAAGGTGTCCGGAACCTTTATCGGAACCCTGATTATGTCCTCCTTCTCCAATATCTTCAGTATGCAGAATGTACTGAGCGCAGTGTGGTCTGACGTAGTAGTCGGTTCTGTACTCCTCATCGTTATTATGGCGCAGGCAATGGTAAGTATTTACAGTAAAGGGAAGAAGAAGGTATAGCCTATGGGACGTCTGGAAGGAAAGGCTGCCCTGATTACAGGAAGCAGCAGCGGCATCGGGTATGAGACAGCAAAGCTGTTCGCGGCAGAAGGCGCTTTGGTTATGGTTATGGGACGAAATGCAGAGCGCTGTGAAGCGGTGGTAAAGGAGATCCGTGAAAAGGGAGGAAAGGCAGAGTATACACTTTGTGACCTCTATGCGGAGGATGCGCCGGAGGTGCTTCTGAAACGGATGAAGGAAGCTTTCGGCGGGATCGATATTCTGGTTAATAACGCAGCCTGGTGGAAGGGACAGCCATTCCTAGAGACGAACCGGGCGGATTTCCGCAAGGGCTTCAGCGATTATATCGAGTCCGTATATTTTTTAAGCCAGGCTGTGTCACAAGATATGATTGATGAAAAAAAGAAGGGCAAGATCATACATATTGCATCTACGGCAGCTTATTACGGAGAGCGAGGCATGAGCGTGTACTGCGCGGCTAAAGCGGCAGTTGTAAATCTGACCCGTGCTATGGCTCTGGAGCTGGGACCCCATGAAATCTATGTCAATGCGGTAGCGCCGGGTACGACCGTGACCAATAACGAGAAACGACCGGCCCATGTGTTGGAGAGCTTCCGCCTGATGGGCGCGCTTCCTGAATTAAACACAGCAGAAAAAATCGCTCCGGCGGTATTATTTCTGGCAAGCGGGGAGAGTGACGGCATTACCGGTGAAACCCTGGCGGTAGACGGCGGCTGCGTGCAGATCCGTATGCCGGAGAAGCTGTATGAGTCACCGATTCTGTTATAAGGAGCTGTGTTATGGACGAAACAAAGCAGGTAAAGCTTTTGGAAACCATGATGGAATTTGATCGTGGAGATCCCATGCGGATCCAGCATTTCTTGAAGGTGTGGGGCTTCGCGCGGCAGATAGGAAAGATGGAAGAACTGGATGAGCAGACCCAGGAGATTCTGGAGACGGCGGCTATCGTCCATGACATCGGTATTAAAGTTTGCCTGGAAAACTAT
>ERZ836877.6842-NODE-6842-length-9969-cov-3.537119_pt1 | contig 9969 bp, 5 predicted proteins | sample MGYA00519469_ERZ836877 | MGnify/ENA primary metagenome ERZ836877 (study PRJEB31850, sample SAMEA3708809) | human gut metagenome | biome: human gut; feature: human-associated habitat; material: faeces | place: China | collected 2014 ... | reverse complement strand
CGTATATTTCTCTTGCTGTCAGCTGTTTTGTTTATTTGCTGTAGAATGTCTGCAAGCGACGGCAATGTCGTGATAAGCCGCATGACCGAAACCTATACCCTGAAAGCCGGTAAAAACGGTCGTCTCGGCGAGGTCAGGGCAGTGACGAGCCGAACCTACGAGGCGCGTCGCGCCGACGGACGTGTTCTCGCCTACGAATTCTATTCGTCAGAGACTCCGATCACAAAAGCGACGGCTCCGGGTGTCAAACCGGTCTATAAATCAATGGAAAGCGGCAATATGTTTTTCACAGGTTCGCGTATCTGCGCGTTTCCTCTCGAGTTGAAGAAAGGCAAGCCCGTGACAGTGCGCTTTGAAAAAAATTATGAAGCTCTCGAGCAGTTCGGCACAATCCCTGTCGCCGAGACCGCCTTTGTCTTACAGGGGCGCTATGAGGTCATCGTCCCTCAGTCTCTCGCCGGCGTCATCGCGGTCGAGGTCTGTGACCTGCCTGCGACGGCCTCGTTTACGACATCGGCAGATAAAAACGGCAACATAGTCTATGCGGTCGACGTGACAGACCTGCCGCCATTCGAAGACGAGGATTATGCCGCGCCGGCCATTTCGACGGCACCCCGCATGATTGTCTCGGGCATGTTCCCGACCATCAGTGACCTCTATGCCTTCAACCGCAGCCATATCGACGACAGTGAACCTGAGTCCGAAGTGGCCGAACTGGCGCGGAGCATCACAGCCTCGTGCGGCGACGACCTCGGACGCATCGACGCCATAGCCTCATGGGTGCGACAGAACATACGCTATGTCGGCATCGAGCACGGCGACTACGGCAAGCGCCCCGACAGCGCCGGCAACGTTCTTGCCAAGCGTTTCGGCGACTGCAAGGGTTCGGCCAATCTGATACGTCAGATGATGCGGGCCTGCGGCATCGACGGACGCCTCGTCTGGATAGGCACACGTGGAGATGTAATAGGGCCTTTTTCACGGTATAAGGGTTTCGGCTGCGCCAACCACATGATTGCGGCGGCTGTCATCAACGACAGTATCGTCTATGTCGACGGCACGCTCAGTTTTGCTCCGCGACGTTTCATACCCTATCATATCGCCGGTCAGGAAGCCATCGTCGAAGCCGGCGACAGCTGCCTGCTCACAACTCTGCCACCCTATGACGCAGACCGTTATGTGACCGAGACCACAGGCCGTTTCGCCATAGACGGCAAATGCCTCACGGGTGATATCGCCATGAAGCTGCGCGGACACGACCGCATGATGTTTGAAAACACAATCACGAGTCTTAACACAAACAAACGCACGAGTTTCTGTCAGGTCTACCTCGCTCAGACCAAGAGCGCCACTTATACCGATATCACAAACTCGACCGACGCTCCCGACGCCGACGTGACACTTCTGACCGCGCGCGAGAGCGACAGCAAGGCCGTCGTCCCCGCCGGCTCTAAGCTTTATGTCTCGCTTCACCCGCTGAGAAACTGGCTGCTGACACCCGTTGACACCGACGGGCGCCGTCGTCCGGTCTCGACGGGCACACCGTACAGCATGTCGACCTCGATGACTCTCGAGATTCCCGAGGGATATTCGGTCGGCCGCCTTCCTGAAGACACCGACATCGACAATGCTTGGTTTAACGGCAGTATGCGCTACCGTCGGGAAGGCAACACCGTCACTGTGACAGGCACAATCCGGGGAGTCGCCACTGAGGCCTCCCTCGCCGACATCGCTGCCTGGAACGAGGCCGTCAAAGAAATCAGCCGCGTCAACAACGACGCCATAATATTAATCTCCGACAATTGATCTTTAACAACTGACCCCATGAAAGCACTGAGATATCTCGCCATGGCCGCGGCCATAGTTTTTGCAGGCGCGACGCAGTACAGCGCCACAGCCGCCATCGACAAAAAATTCCACGACAAAATCGCCGGAAAGATATGGAGCGACAATGATTCGCTTTTCCGCCCCGACATCGCCATCCCCGACTCGCTTCTCGCGAATAACTCGGCCGTCATCATCAGCAAGCTCGACGATATCGAGGCTTATATCGAGAAGGTCGCCACGCCGTATAAGGCGTCGGGCTTTACCAACCGCATACGCCGCAAGCATCTCAGCCGTACGATGGTCAAGCTGCTCGACCGCTCGGCTTTCGACGATTTCTCTGAATTTGAGTTCAGCGAGAAAGCCTCGGTCACGAGTGTCGTCATCATATATAAAGGCGAGGTCGCTTTCGGCGCCCGCATACACTATCCCGACGGCATGGTCCGCGATGTCGATGTGAACGAGGCCGTCGAGGTCGCCGACGGCAAGAAAGAGAAAGACAACGTCCGCTACAAGATAGCCGTGCCGGGTCTGACCGAGGGATGTGTGCTCGATGTCTTCAAATATTATGACGAGATCATCGAAGAACTCAATCTCGACAAGATCGATATGCCTCTGTATTCATCATATCCGATAATGAACCGTGTGATCCGCGGCAGTTTCGACCCCGAGCTCACCGTCGAATACAAGACTTTCAACGGCGCGCCCCGGCTCACGGCCGACTACTCTGACAACGAGCGCACCAAAGCCGGGCTTCATGCCGTAATGATACCGGCCATTCCAAACAAGAAATATGTCAACGCCAACCGCCAGCTGCCGTTCATCCGCATGAACTTCCTCAACAACACCTCGTCGATGTATCATCCGGCGACAGCGCGTTCGGGCGGTCTGCGCGCCAACATCCCGTCCGGCACATATTACCGCGACATCTTCAGCTATCTCAAGGACGCTTCCTATGACACACCGCTGCCGGGGCGTGCCGCCAAGATTGTCAAGGACTACTATCTCAAGAGCAATCCCGGCGCCGGCGCGCGACAGGTGGCCGACGCCGCCGCTCTGGCTCTGCGCTATGTCAACGCCACCGCCGACGAGCGGTTCTCGTCTGACCGCAACGTTTTTCTCAATCTGCTTTATATCGATGTCCTCAACCGTCTTAAAGTCTATTCGCCCGACAGCATCGGTTTCGCGTTCTTCAATCCTGTCGACGAAGTGCCTACCGACGGCATATCGGCGTGGACCGAGCCGCGTTTCGTCACCATCGTCGGCGACAGCTGCTATGACGTGTCGGCCGCCTACCATTATCCGCCCGGCTGTATGGAGGCGCTTTTTATCGGACAGCAGGGCGGTGCCTTTATCGGTGACCGCAGGAAGCTGGCCCGCAACACGCTGCCGACAGTCGTCAATGTGCCTCAGCAGCGGCAGGGCAACACCCGTCTGGCCCAGACCGCCACGGCGACAATCACCCCTGACCGCAAGGTCAGACTCGAGCGCTCGATGAGACACACCGGGCTGTTTAAAGATGCCGTGGCCGGCATCACCGGCCGCTATGAGTGGATTGACACGGTCGAGAAGTTTCTGTGTATCCCCGCCGACAAGCGTTTCAAGGCCAAAGACCGTGATGACATCGGGCGAGCGAAAGAGCTGCGCGATTTCTTCAGGGAAGAGTGTCACGACTTCGTAGGCGTCACGCCCGATTCGGTGCTCGGGTATTCGGTTACCTCGCGTTCGATTCTTCCGGGACGTAATCATGTGGCCTACGACGTCACCGTCGAGCTGCCCGATCTCGTCGAAGAGCTTGGCCCCGACGCCATGACTTTTGCTGTCGGCCGTATTTTCGGTAACCATACGCGACTCGTCGATGTCGAGCGCAACCGCATCTTCGACGCTGTGCTCAACGCTCCATATCAGGAGATGCGCTCGCTGACAATAAAGGTCCCCGAAGGCTACACGATTGACCCGACATCGCTCGAAAATCTCGCCGTCAGCAAACGCACACCCGTCGGCATGTTCTCTGTCTCGTCGGCCGTCGACCCCGAAAGCGGCGACGTCACTCTCAACGCCCTGCTGCGTGTAGGCACTCAGGTCGTGCCGCTCGACCACTGGGGCGAATTTCTCGAAGTGCTCGATGCTGCAGCCGACTTCTCGGAGGCGCGCCTCGTGCTGACAAAAAATTAAAAAAAAATCCCCGTTTCCCGGTAATGAAAGGCGGCAGTCGGTCGTCATAGTGATAAAAAGCAGAAACTGATGACCGAGACCACCGCAATCGAAACCGTCTATCTCAACTGCCGCGGGCGGCTTGTCAGACTTGCCGCCACACTGCTCGGCGACGATGACGAGGCCCGCGACATAGTCCAGGATGTTTTTCTTGGACTCATCGAACGTCCGGTCGCCGCCGACAGGGCCGAGGCCTATATCATGGCGGCGGTGCGCAACCGCGCCCTCGACCGCCTGCGCTCGCTCTCACGACGTCAGAGGGTCGAACGCATGCTCCCGCTTGACGACGACATCCTGCTGTCTGTCGCCGACTGCGATGACGACATGTCGGATACCGTCGCCGAAGTCAACCGTTTTGTCGCCGACGGGCTGACGCCGAGCGTCAGAAATGTTGTCAGGGAGGTTTTCTATCGCCGCCGTAGCTATCGTGAGGCCGCCGAACATCTCGGTATCAGTGTGACTACGGTCAACAAACATGTCGTCAGTGCCCTGCGCCTTCTTCGTAACCGTTTTAAAGTGAAATCATGAACGCAACAGACCGAGAAAGAATAATCGCGGCTCTCGCCGAGGGGCGCCCCGACAGTCTGTCAGACGCAGACATCGACGCCATCTACGCAGACGCCGAATTGCGCGGACTCTATGAAGCGATGTGCCTTCTCAGACGCGCCGCAGCCCGGCAGCCGCAGCAGCGCGAACATAAATTCATCTCTTTTTTTGCCGGGAGACGCCGTGCGGCTGCGGCAGCACTCATCTGCATCGCCGTGGTGTCGGCGACAGCCATCTTCTTCGCGACAGGCCGCTTCCACCTGCTCAACGCTCCGGTCGCCGATGACGGGACGCCTGTCGCCGAGGCTGTTGCCGCCGGTAACGGTAGTCCTGTCAGCGCAGGCAATGTAGCCGACGACCTTTTCGCGCCGGCCGAGGATATTGTTTTTGAAAATCTCACCCTTGACGAAATTGCCGGCCGCCTTGAGACAGTCTACGGATGTAAGACGGTATTCGGCCCCGATGCAGACCACAACCTGCGTCTCTATATGACAATACCCGCGGGAACGACACTCGCCGGAACGGTCGCGATTCTTGATTCGTTTGATGCCATCAGCGCATCGCTCATCGACAATACCTTACACATAGACTGATTATGAATTTTCCAAGATTGCTGCTCGCGCTTGTCTTGCTGACAGCCGCAGCACAGAATATGCTCGCCGGTGACGGCGACCGCCGCATCTCGCGCTCATACCGCTCGACACCTATGTCTGAGGCTCTTGTTGACATCAGCCGCGAATGTCCGGAGCTGAAACTCAGCTTCATCTACAATACCCTCGAGGATTATCCCGTCACATGCTCGTTTATGAATCTGACGCCTGTCGAGGCTGTCTATAAGATTGTCGGGCTATATCCGGTGAGAGTCAGCTTCAATGACGAGGGACATGCCGTCGTCGAACCGCTGAGGCGCACAGCCGGCAAGCTCATAGGCCGGCTCGTCAACGAGCGCGGGGAGGCTGTCGAGTATGCCAACGTGCGCCTGTTCAGTCCCGTCGACTCGACATTCATCACCGGCGGCATATCGACCGAAAACGGTGATTTCGTCATCCCCACCGATGCCGCCAACGCCATCATGAACGTCACTTGTCTGGGCTATTTTCCTCTGACGAAGAACATAAGCGTCGGCCGTATAGGCGACGTGGTCATACACACCAGCGCGCAGAAACTCGATAACGTCACTGTCGAAAGCAAGACCGTCGATTATGTCGGCGACCATCTCGAGGTCATCCCCTCGGCTACGACGGCCGCCCATGCCCTCGACATCTTCAGCTTTCTGAGCATGCAGCCGCTGCCGGGTCTGTGGCATGACAAGGTCAGCAATAGAGTCACGGCCTTTAATGCACCGATTATTTTCGTTGTAAACGGCGTCGAACGGCCTCAGTCATATCTCTACAATATCCAGCCCCGCAATGTCGCCCGAATAAAATACTACACTCAGATTCCGGCCAAATATCTCGACCGCGGCGCCGGTGCCGTCCTCGAGATCACGCTCAAAGAGCGTAATGACGGCGGCTCGTTCTATATCAACGGCCAGCAGGCGGTCAACGCTTTGTTTACCAATACCGTGGTGGGCTTCTCATATAATCAGGGCAAGTCGGAGACAGCGCTCCAGTACAGCAACAACTACCGCAACTATCACCGCCGTTATGAGACAAGCCGTCAGAGCTATATCGGCGACGACGGTTTCAGGGTCGACATTGACATGGACAAAGTACATTCGCCCATGCATTATTTCGACCATGACCTGTCGCTCAGTTACACCCTCCGTCCCGATGACGGTTCGGCGCTGATCGCCCGCGGCTGGATGAACGCCTCACATTCCTATTTTTATACAGATGGTGCCGTCAGCGACAGCTATCTTGGCGACTATCACCGTTTCTCGCGCGTACACCGCACTTATATATCCGGCAATATGTCGTTATATTACCAGAAAAACTGGCAGCGCGACCGTCAGCTCGAGATTCAGGCGACAGGCTCGACGCAGCCACAGAAATACGAACGCATTCTCGCCGACACTTTCTCGGTAGACCGCATTGAGAAATACCCGTCTGACATTGATACGAAATTCTATGCCGGACAGCTCTCGGCCTCATACCGTCAGCCGCTCAACGACAAAAACTACCTGACCATCAATGTCGACAACTACTACCGCGACACCCGCAGCCACTATCTCATCGAAGACTTCCGCGCCTTCAACAAAGACTATCAGCTCAATGCTTTCGCCGCCCTGACATCGAAAGTAGGCACTGTCACCGGCACTGTCAAGGGCGGTCTCAACCTCCATTCCATCAAAAACAACTCGCAGCAGTGGACCCGCGCTTTCGCCAACGCCGACCTTAATGTCAGCGTGCCGGCCGACAGGACTACCCTGACTTTCACGGCCTCTCTTGGTCCGATAATACCCTCGCTGTCGTCGTTTATCGAGAACTATCAGGAATATGACGGCTATCTCTGGGTTACAGGCAATTCGCGGCTTAAAACCGGCTATCGTCTTGACCTGCAGCAGAGAGTGTGGTGGTCGCACCGTCACTTCTGGCTGAATGCCACGGTCAGTGAGACCAATATGTTCAACGGCATTTACACAGCTACAAGCTATATCGGTGACGGTAAGTTTGTCAGTCGCACCGAGAACAGCAAGAGCGCCTTCTCTGTGAAGTCGGCCGTCGCCGTCGGACTCAGAGAGGTGTTCGGCGGCAAGCTGACGGCAAGACTGTCGGTTGCTCACTGCTATTCACGCTATCGCCTCGACGACAATACGGTCAACAACTACGGGGCGTGGACTGCCGAAGGCTCGGTCTTCGGGTATTTCGGCAAGTGGACCGTAGGCTGCGGCTATCGCAAACCGCTCAGGTCGCTGTGGTATAACCGCATCTCTCAGGAAGAGAATAACGACTGGCTCGGAGTAATCTATAATGTCGGCAAACGGCTCAGCGTCTCCGCTTTGTGGATGTATATAACCGGCAGCAAGGGCACCTATTATCCGTCGCAGTCGGTCGACAAAGTCAATCCCGCCCGACGTGAATCCTATATCAAGGACAACCGGATGATGCTGACCTTCAACGTGTCATATAACATCGATTTCGGCCGCATTTTCAAGCGCGTCAGCCGCAACCTTCGCGAAAACTCCGGCTCGGCCGACGTCAAGGTCGTCCAGTAATCGCCATACCGCATCCCCATAAATTTTTGATTCGTAGTCATTTGTCGAGGTCTGGGGCGAGGGAGCGGGAGGCGAGGGAGAAGAGGATGATGACGACCGTGAGGATGACGTATGTTATTGCGGTCGAGTGGAGTACGTTGTCCAAACCGACGAGTGGCGAAACGATGGCGCCGACAACGTAGCCCGAGATGCCGAGCACCGATGATGCTTCGCCGGCCTGACTGCGGCCTTCGTTCATCGCCAGTGTGTTGGCTGTGGTGAAGATGAGACCGAGCGCAAAGACCATAAGGATTGTGAAGATTTCATAGATGACGATGCTGTGGATGCAATAGAGCGCCACGGCTTCGCCGATGACACCGGCAGCGAGTATGAGCGAGCCGATGAAAGCCGCCTTTTTAAGCGGTTTGAATTTGAGCGCGACCATCGACCCGGCGGCCATGAACAGGGCATTGAATCCGATGAGCAGTCCGTAGCCTGTCTGTGTCACGCCGTAATGATTCTGGAGAATAAAGGGCGATGACGAGATGTAGGCGAAGAGGAGTCCGAGCGCTGTGCCTTTGAAACAGACATGTATGATAAACGGCTTGTTGAGTATCAGTGACTTGTACCCAAGGATAGACTGGCGTATTCCTCCGGTTACGCGGCGTGACGGCGAGAGAGACTCTTTCATCTCCGGAACTACGGCGAGGATGACGGCCGCGAAGATGGCGAGGACGACGAAAACGCCTCTCCAGCCGAAAGCGTCGGCTGTGAAACCGCCGATAACCGGTGCCGATGCGGGTGCGATCCCGTTGATGGCGCCGACGAGAGCCATCAGCCGCGCGAGGTTGCGTCCCGAATAGACGTCGGCCGGAATTGTGCGGGCGAGAAAATATCCGCCCGAAGCGCCTATACCCTGAAAGAGGCGGCAGAGGTTGAAAACATGGATTGTCGGAGAAAACACACTCACCACGGCCGAGACGATGAAGAGCGCGAGGGCGCCGATGAGTACGGGCTTGCGTCCGTAGCGGTCGCTGACCGGGCCGAGGATAAGCTGGCCGATGGCCAGACCGACCATGCCCATCGTCATACCCATCTGTGCGGTGGGTATGGAACATCCGAAGAAACGGCACATGCTTGGGAGCGCCGGCGTGTACATGTCGTTGACAAACGATCCGAGGGCGCTTAATAATACGAGATAAACGACAAGAAATATATAATACCGGCTGTCTTTCTGTAGTTTGACAGACATCGGTGATTGCGCCGGTGCTGTCGTGCCGTTTGTGGTGACGGTTTGCTGGGAGGTGTCCATCTTTTTGATATCTTTTTGTATTTTCTAACTATCGTCCGGAGGCTAAAGTTCAAAAATAACGAAGTTGAAACACAAAGCGATTCGCGGTTGTTAATATTGTATCTTTCAATAAGACAGAGATTGTCCCCAAACGACAAAAAAGTGGCATATTTAGCGTGTCGGCAAACGACGGGAACAGTCGGATTGTTGTATTTAAGTTAAATTCATTAATTTTGTGCTTATGAATAAATTTATCATATCTCTATCTATCGCTTTGTCAACGAGTCTCATAGCTTTTGCGGCAGATAAAATAGAGCCAATAAAATACGGGAACTTCGATTCATGGGTGACGCGTAATATCCACGAATCGGCCATTATAGGCGGTGACACCAAACAGGTATATGAAATCGGACCCGAGAAAGTAATCAATGGCAGCGAGCCTTATGTCAATCTCGGCGGTTCGCCCTGGGCGACGTCAAATGTCATGGCCAAGGTCTGCGGTATCACCAAGACAAGCAACGCCGTCTATCCGGCCGAGCATCAGGGTCACGGCCGCTGCGCGCGTCTGACGACACATCTCGAACGCTGCAAGGCCATCGGCATAATCAATATAGACGTTCTCGTGGCGGGGACAATCTTTCTCGGCCGCATGTTCGAACCCATCAAATCGACCAAAGACCCTTATACGAAGATGGAGATGGGTATTCCTTTCACCCGCCGTCCCAAAGCGTTGCAATATGACTATTGTCTGACTATCCCCGCCGGCAACTCGCGTCTATATTCGTCGGGCTTCGGCAGTAAAAAGACTATCCCGGGCGCCGACAAGGCCGAGGTCTTCATCATACTGCAGCGGCGCTGGGAGGACGCTCAGGGCAATCTCTACGCCAAGCGCGTCGGCACTGGCCGCGAGCTGCTCGACAAATCGAGCGGCGGATGGAAAGACGCCCACCGGCTCGCC
>ERZ836877.6841-NODE-6841-length-9970-cov-2.903681_pt1 | contig 9970 bp, 7 predicted proteins | sample MGYA00519469_ERZ836877 | MGnify/ENA primary metagenome ERZ836877 (study PRJEB31850, sample SAMEA3708809) | human gut metagenome | biome: human gut; feature: human-associated habitat; material: faeces | place: China | collected 2014 ... | reverse complement strand
GAACTTTCCGGTTATGTTCCGGCTAAACTCCTGGAGGATGTCTCCGGAGGTCTCTGCCGTGCGCTCACCTCTTTGCTTGACAGCCGCTATTGCGGTTATATGGGAGTTGATATGATGGTGGTGCGGCGCGGAGACGGATTCGCGCTTGTGCCATGCGTAGAACTGAACCTGCGTATGACCATGGGGGTGGTGGCACACCGCATCCACGCGCTTACAGGGATGGAGGGAACCATGCGCGTGTGTCCCGGCAAAAAAGCAACGGCAACGCGGGGAGCGTTGCCGTTGGTACCGGAAAATCCGTATTTCAATATCGAGTTTGTTATTCAGGAACAGCGATAGAGTCGGGAAGTGTGGCCGGTGTCTGGGCGAGCCTGTTGTAAGTCTTTACAAGCGCTTCCTGTATCTGAAGGCCAAGGGAGGAGATTTCCGCCTGTTGTGTCTCGTCCAGTTTCACCCCTTTGTCCTCAAATTCACGTGCTATCGCCGAAAGTGAATCCAGATATACGGCATATGACTGCGGCGTGGAGATCGTGTCTATAACAGCGGGTTGTGCTTTCAGGGAAGCCACATATGCGTCATACTCTTTGGTGCCGCCGCATGATGTCAGGAACAGGCCGGCGGCTGCGATATAGAGAAGTTTTTTCATTTTGCGGAGGTTGTTGAAGATTTTTCAGATTGATTTTCCTTTATGAAGACCACTGCCACCGAGCCTATCAGCAGGGAGATGCTGGCGATGATCATCATCAGGTGCTGCGGTGCAAGCTCATCTGCGGCTCCGAGCATGGAGAGTATCCATCCTCCTGCAAGCGCGCCCACGATCTGCGGGATGCAGATAGAGCAGTTGAACAGTCCGAGATAAGCACCGATATTGCCGCTCTTGAGGGAGTTGGTGAGAATGGTGAACGGCCATGCGAGCATCGCCGACCATGCGCATCCGATAAGCACAAACGATACAAACAGCAGGTAAGGATCAGTAATAAGTCCTGCGCTTACAAATCCGGCAGCTCCCAAAACGAGACTGAGGGAATAGGAGAACTTGCGGCTGCGGAACATCGGCAGGACTATCGCCCAGAGCACCGAGCCTATGGCCTGCACCGCGAAAAGGATTCCCACCCAGTTGCCGGCGTCGTTGTATTGCGGCGACTCGGTGTTCAGAACCACATTTGTGCTGAACGAAGCCTCGGCATCAGCGGAAAGAGTGACCTCGCTTACACCGTCAAGGAAAAGTGCGCCGGTGTGGGGATCATGGGTATAGATGTCGGCGAGCAGCAGGTTTGCCGGTTTCTCAAGGCGCGAAAGACGGTCCACGAGGACGACAGACGGAGCCTCGACCCTCTGTGAACCGTTGACAAGCAGCACTGCCCCAGAAGTATTGACCGGGGTGCCGAAGGCATATTGCCCTACACCGTCGATTTCATAAATCAGACCGTCGGTGACCATCGGTGATTTTATTTCCACCCCTGCCGCGGGGGCCTTTATGTCAAGGGCGCCATGGTGTATATTGACGAAATCAATGTCGGTATGGATCATCTCGAGGTTGCCGGCGGCGATGAATTCCCCTGTCGGAAGTGTGAATCCGGCAGCGGCTGCTTTACCGTGCATCACTACGGGAAGCGAATCTCCCGTAAGTATATATTTGGCCGAGTATCTTTCAGTCACAGTGCCGTTCTTAGTCTCCACGATGGCATTGATAGTGGTGGTCTCGGGACAGTCAAACGCATTTTTTGCGACTGTGCCGTTGGTGTATGTCCACATGAAAAGGAACGCGAACCAGCAGAAGAACTGTACCAGACCCACTGTCCAGAATGTAGATGGCGCCTTCACCAGCAGTTTTAGCAGTCCGTTTTTCTCTCCGCTCTCGTTGCCGGCGGCATTGCCTCCGTTATATTCGGCATATTGCTGCGGCGGCCATTCCTTGATCTTTACAAGAGTGTAAATCACACATCCGAGCAGGATAGCGGCTCCGAAATAGAAAGAGAATACCACGGTCTGCGGTATTACACCTGCGGCGGCTGTGTTGCGGAAGCCGATCCAGGTGAGCAGGAACGGGAATACGTATCCCACGATCGAACCGGCATTGCAGAGGAAACTCTGTATGGAGTATGCGAGCCCTTTCTGTTTTTCGTTTACCATATCCCCGACAAGCATCTTGAACGGCTGCATGGCCATGTTTATGGATGTGTAGAGCAGCATGAGCGCGAACAGTCCCACCAGGATAGCCGATGACACGGCGAGCCCGAAACTGCCGGCGTTGGGAAGCAGGCACATAACCAGTACGGCTACAATGGCTCCGCCGATCAGATATGGCAGACGGCGCCCGAAGCGGTTCCAGGTGCGGTCTGAGGCGGTGCCTACGATCGGTTGCACGATAAGTCCCATCAGCGGGGGCAAAATCCAGAAATAGCTCAGATCGTGCGGGTCAGCTCCGAGTGTGGCGAAAATACGGCTTACGTTGGCGCTCTGCAGCGCGTAAGCGATCTGTACACCGAAGAAACCGAAGCTCAGATTCCAGAGCTTCCAGAAACTTAGGTCTGGTTTTGTTTTCATGTCGATTTTAAAGTGATGTGATGATGTAAGTAGTAAGATATTGTATGAAAGATATTTCAGAAATTACGACGTGGCGGGCGTCGTTCAAAGCGCGCCGTGGAGCGAATAGAGATACTCCACTTCCGACCCCCATATCTCTTCGTTTGGTGTCTCGAGTATCAGCGGCATGCCGTTCATGCGGCTGTCGGCCATGAGCATTTTGAAAAACTCCTCGCCGAGTGCCCCCTTGCCGATGGATTCGTGTCGGTCCACACGTGATCCGAGCCCTTTCTTGGAGTCATTGAGGTGCATCCCTTTGAGATATCTGAAGCCGATGGTTTTTTCAAAATCGTCCCATGTGCGGTCATATCCCTCGGGGGTGGCGAGATCATATCCTGCCGCGAAAGTGTGGCATGTGTCCACACATACCCCGATGCGCGTCTTGTCCTCGATCTTGTCGATTATTTCTGCCAGCTGCTCGAAACGGAATCCGAGATTGCTTCCCTGGCCGGCAGTAGACTCAATGACAGCCGTGATCCCCTCGGTTTTGTCCAGAGCCATGTTGATGGAGTCCGCGATGGTCTGGAGGCACTCTTTTTCGGTAATGAGGTTCAGGTGGGAGCCGGGATGGAAATTCAGCATGTTCAGCCCGAGCTGCGCGCATCTGTGAAGCTCGTCCATGAATGCCTCGCGCGACATTCTGAGTTTTTCAGCGTCGGGCGCGCCAAGATTTATGAGAAAACTGTCATGCGGAAGAATTACTTCAGGGCCATATCCGGCCTCAATGCAGTTTGTACGGAAACGCTCGGCTTCCTTGTCGGATATAGGTGCCGATTTCCACCGCGACGGGTTTCTGGTAAAAAGCGCGAAAGCCTTCATGTTGAGTTCGGCTGCCCGCAGTGGTGCGTTGGACACACCTCCGTCCACTGATACGTGTGCTCCGATATATTTCATTTTCAGATGAATGTACTGTAAGAGTTAGTAAGAATCAATGCCCTCTAAAAAATATGCACGGGCATTTCCATGCAAATGTAGCAATTTTTTTGTTGAATGACAAAAATATGCCTGCGCATGGAGGATAAAGTCTGAATTCTACGTATCTTTGCATCCTGAACGGTAATAATCGTAGAGATTGACGGAATATGGAAAACTTCTTTGGAAAAAAAATGAAATCTCAGGAGGAAAAGATTTATGGTCTCATAGGTTTCCCCCTTATCCATTCTTTCTCACAGACATTCTTCAACCAGAAGTTCAAGGCGGAAAAAATCAATGCCCGCTACATGAACTTCGAGATTCCTGATATCGGCGATTTTATGGAAGTGCTCGCGGAGTACCCCGCTATAGAGGGACTTAATGTGACGATTCCATACAAAACACAGGTGATACCGTATCTTACCGACATAGATCCTGTGGCGCAGCGCATAGGCGCCGTGAATGTGATACAGGTTATCAGGAACGGTAAAAATGACAACGATTTCAAACTCATTGGATTCAACAGCGACATTGCCGCGTTTGTGAACTCCATACGGCCTATGCTGAAACCGTGTCACCGCGAGGCGCTTGTGCTCGGTTCGGGAGGAGCATCCCGTGCGGTATGCTGCGGTCTCGAGGATCTGGGTATAAAGCCTCTGGTGGTATCGAGAACACCACGCGATGGGATGATCTCTTACAGAGACATCACACCGGAGATAATGGATACACACAAAGTGGTGGTCAATACCACACCGTTGGGTATGTACCCCCATGTCGACGAGTGTCCTGATATACCGTATGATCTGATGAACGGCGATTTTCTTTGTTATGATCTCCTGTATAACCCCGACGTCACGCTGTTTATGAAGAAAAGCGCCGAGAATGGCGCTGTTGTGAAAAATGGTCTGGAGATGCTGTTGCTGCAGGCATTTGAATCGTGGGAAATCTGGACAGACAGAAGATAAGACGCCTCTTTGAAAATAAAAAAGGGACGGTGACGTTATATGATAGTGTAGTGATATATAATCAGTAACCTGTAATTAAGAATGACAGTAAATAAGAATGAGCGCAATCTGGTGGCGCGCATAGTTTATGTGGCGGCCATTGTGATTGCCGCGTTACCGTTTAAGGAACTGTTCGGTATAGAAGATTTCGTGACGCCTGCGGTGGCTCTTTTCGCAGGCCTTGTTTTTGCTATGATATTTCCGGTTTCACCTTTTCCGAAATTCAACAAGAAAGGTTCGAAATATCTTTTGCAGGCATCGGTTGTCGGGCTCGGCTTCGGCATGAATGTAACCACGGCGCTTAAAAGCGGCTCGGAAGGGATGCTTTTTACCGTGGTCTCAGTGATCGGTGTGATGCTTTCCGGCATCCTTATCGGCTACTGGATGCATCTTAACCGCAAGACTTCCTATCTTATCTCTTCCGGTACGGCCATATGCGGCGGAAGCGCCATTGCGGCTGTAGGGCCGGTACTCAAGGCCGACGACCATGAGATGGCCGTGTCGCTCGGGGTTATCTTTATACTCAATGCGATAGCTCTGTTTATTTTTCCCCCTATCGGGCATTATTTCGGAATGGGACAGGCTCAGTTCGGCACATGGGCAGCCATAGCCATCCACGATACATCATCTGTTGTCGGCGCGGGAGACGCATACGGACCCGAAGCATGCCAGATCGCCACGCTTATCAAATGTACGCGTGCCCTGTGGATCATACCTCTGGCGTTTGTGACGATGTTCATTTTCCGTGACAAGAGCGGCAGCAAAATCTCCATACCCTGGTTCATATTCCTCTTCGTACTGGCGATGGTTGCCAATACATATCTCGCTATTCCCGAAGCGTTGACTTCCGCAATAGTGCTGATCGCAAAGAGGGCTCTCGTGGTAACATTGTTCCTTATCGGTGCCGGTCTGTCTATTGGTATGGTGAAGAAAGTTGGTATCCGTCCGTTGCTTCTCGCCATATTGCTTTGGATCATAATCGGCGTGAGCAGTTTCTTCGTGGTGATGGCCACTATACCTGCCGACACTCTTTAAACTATGGACCGTTCGCGCCCCCCGTTGTTGGCTTCTATGCCGTTGTTGCCGGTGACACTGGCTCTTGTGGCGGGGATTGCGGTCGTATCGTTGATATATCCATATACGATATATGGAGTCGCCATAATGGCGGCTCTGTGTGTTTTCGGGATATGGCGTAAACGTGTGGTGCTGTCTTTAGTCTCTGCCGCTGTGGTGGCAGGAATGGTTACGACGGAGATCCATACCCCTCCCGGAGTGGTAATCACGGGAGAGCGGACGGTTTATACCGGTGTGGCGGTTTCCGTGAAAAGGTATGATTTCAGTCAGCGCGTCACGGTGCGGCTTACAGGGGATGCCGAAGGCGCCAACGGTTGTATCTGGCTCTCGGTAAACAGTTCGCTCCCTGCTGTAGAGCAGGGTGATACACTCCGTTTTGCCGCTGTTCTGGAACCTGTAGGCATGCAGGAGAGTTTTCCGGGAGAATTCCCGTTGGAGCGTCGTGCATGGCAGGAGGGAGTCACAGCATCGGCTGCGTTGTATCCCGACAGCTCGGGACATGAATGTAGCGCCGTCGATGTGAAAAAGCCCGTTTCGCCGGGAGCCGCCGCATGGTTCGGGCACCGGCGTGACTGTCTGGTGGACGCGGTGTATTCAAGCGGCATAAACTCTTCGTCCGCAGCTTTTATGGCCGCTGTACTCACGGGCGATGCATCATATCTCGATGACGGTTTGCGAAACAGGTTTGCCGTGGCCGGTGTGGCTCATGTACTCGCTCTCAGCGGCATGCATGTGGCGGTTATCGCATTTCTGATGTCGCTTGTGTTTTTTCCGCTCAGGTTGGCGGGAGCCAGACGTGGAGCTCTTGCGGCTACTGCGGTGGCGTTGTGGTTCTATGCTTTTGTCACGGGGCTGTCCCCGTCAGTGTTCCGCGCAGTGATTATGGCAACAGTGGTCTTGTGCGGAATGATTTTCCGGCGGGACAGTTCCCCGCTGAACTCCCTGTGCCTTGCAGCTATCATAATACTGCTCTTCCGTCCCTACGATCTTTTTTCTCCAGGTTTTCAGCTGTCTTTTCTAGCGGTGGCGGCGATAGTGATGTTTGCGTTCGGGATTCTCCCCGATCGCCGGATGGCTCCTCCGCTGCGGGCCGTTCTCCAGTGGGTTGCTGTCTGTGTGTCGGCTGTGGCAGGTACGGCGGCTGTTTCAGCGTTCTATTTCCATCAGGTTCCGGTATATTTCCTTCTGGCGAATATCCCGGCAGGATTGCTTCTGCCACTGCTTATGGGGGGCGAGATCATTCTGCTGGCAGCCGATGCTGCAGGGATGGCTCCCGATTGGCTCGTTGCTTTTATAGACACATGTTATGGATGGCTCGAATGGCTTACGTGTCTGATCGGTTCGCTGCCGGGCGCGTCTGTCAGGGGAGTGGCTTTCAGCGGATGGCTTCTTGTGCCGTATTATGCGGCGCTGGCAGTGGCATGGATAGCTTTGAAATGGCGTAGCCGCGTGTGGGGGATGGCAGCGGCGTTGCTGGCCATGTTCACACTTGCGGCATATATGCTTATGCCCCCTCTTTACCCCTCGACAGAGGCGTATCAGCTGAAATATCGCTATGCGACAGTCATAATAGTGCGGGAGGGGGAGAGGTGTGTGCTTCTTACCGATGCCCCGCCATCGCAATACGGAAAGGTGGAAACTGTAATGAAGAGAGAAGTGAAAGCCTTCACGGATTCGCGCGGTCTGGATATGGAGCCTGTAAATTCTCTTATACGCGGACGCGAGATCTATGCCGACCGTAAGTTGTGGCGCTTCCGCAATCTGACTATAGCTCCCGTAGGATTGCGCGGCGAACTGTCCCCTATTCCTGTCCGCCCACGTTATGCTCTTGTCAGCTCCCGTTACTATGGAAGCATGGCCGAGGTGTGGGAGACGCTTCGCCCTGATACGATAGTGCTTTCCACGTCTCTTGCTGAAAAACAGATGGCGCGCTACTGTGCTGAAGTTGAAGCCGGCGGGATCCCTTTCAGGATAGGGTTACCCCACAAGCTGCTTTGACAGCTGCCTGTAGCCGGTCTGGAAATATTCCGACATGAATTCGGCATTGCGGCAGATCTCTTTGCCATAGACCACAAGATCCATGTCTATCACCACTTTGTGCTCGGTTTTATGCTCAGGCTTCCTTCCGAGTTCTTTCTCGCATCGTTTCAGCAGTTCCGTAATGGCAGCTCTGCCGAGATATGTGCGGCACGATACTACGGCATTGGCGTAAAGAGCGCCGTCGGCAGGGGCGGGAGGGGCCGGCTCTGTCGGATACGGGCCGGCGATGCCGGTTATTTCCAGGGATTTTTTCAGATAATCTATCGCTTCAGACACGCGTGTGGGGGCATCAGGTTCGTTTGATCCGATGCAGATTATTGCTGTGGTTTCAGGGCGTGGCGATGTCATAGGAGGTCTTAGTTTTGCGGCACGCCGCGCAGGGTGAGGGCTATGCGGTCGCGTTTCAGATCCACCTCCATCACCATTACGGTCACTTTCTGATGCAGTTTCACTACCTCCGACGGGTGTCTCACGCGTCTGTCTGCAAGCTGCGACACATGGATCAGACCGCTTTTGTGCACTCCAAGATCCACGAAAGCACCGAAATCAGTGATATTGTTGACAATGCCGTGCAGTATCATCCCCTGTTTGAGGTCGGTGATGTCGTTCACGGTATCGTCAAACTCTACCGCCTCGGCTTCCTGACGCGGATCGCGCCCTGGTTTCTCCAGTTCGTGGATTATGTCGGTAAGCGTTTCCATGCCGGTGTTCTCATCGATGTATTTTGTGAGATCCATCTCTTTCATCACTGCGGGATCGCTTACAATCTCTTCAAGACTGCGCCCCATGTCGGCTGCCATTCGCTTTACTAGGCTGTAACGCTCGGGGTGCACCGCGGTGTGGTCAAGTATGTTGGCGCTTGTGGGCACACGCAGGAAACCGGCTGCCTGTTCAAAGGCTTTGGGACCCATGCGCGGTACTTTCCTGATAGTGTCGCGTGTGGGGAAATCGCCGTTGGCGGCACGGTAGGCCACGATATTTCCTGCCAGACTGTCACCTATGCCCGATACGTAGGCAAGCAGCTGCCTGGAGGCTGTGTTAACATCCACACCCACGGAGTTCACACAAGACTCCACAGTCATGTCGAGCGCGGCCTTCAGTTTCGTCTGGTCCACATCATGCTGATATTGGCCGACACCGATTGATTTCGGATCTATTTTCACCAGTTCGGCCAGCGGATCCATCAGGCGTCGGCCGATGGAGACGGCGCCGCGCACTGTCACGTCCTTGTCGGGAAATTCATCGCGTGCCACTTTTGAGGCGGAATATATGGAGGCGCCGTTTTCGCTTACCACGAAGATGCGCACATCAGGCAGCGAGAGAGTGCGCAGGAAGCGCTCTGTCTCACGACTTGCAGTGCCGTTGCCGAGTGCTATGGCCTCTATGTCATGCTCCATCACCAGACGGAAAATGGTATGTGCGGCCTCGTGTGTGTCGCTTTTTGGGGGAGTGGGATATATCACGTCATGGCAGAGCAGATTGCCGTTGCCGTCAAGGCACACCACCTTACACCCTGTGCGGAATCCCGGGTCTATCGCAAGCACCCGCTTTGAGCCGAGCGGGGACGCAAGCAACAGCTGCCGCAGATTGGAGGTGAAAGTCTCTATTGCGGTGGCGTCGGCTTTCACTTTCGCCTCAGCCGCGATCTCATTTTCTATGGCCGGACGTGTGAGGCGCTTGTAGGCGTCGGTCACGGCGGCTTTTACCAGTTGTGCGGAAGCTGCCTCACTGTTGCGCCTGACGAACAGGGGATAGAGGCGGTTGAGCGTGCGTTCGTCGTCCACACTGATTGAAACTTTCAGCATGCCTTCGGTCTCTCCGCGCCGCATGGCAAGATAGTTGTGCGAGCTGCAGCGGTTCAGGGAAGCGGAATAGTTGAAATATGTGGCATAATTGGCGGCATCCTCCTCTTTCCCTTTCACGACCCGTGAGGTTATTGTGGCGAAACGCCGGAACTGGTCGCGCACACGGCTGCGCGCCTCCTCGTTTTCATTTACCCATTCGGCAATGATGTCTGAGGCTCCGGCTATGGCCGCCGCGCTGTCGGGCACGTTCTCTCCTGTGAATCTCCCCGCAGCCCGGTCAGGGTCGGCGCATGTCTGTGCCATGATCATTTTTGCCAGAGGTTCGAGGCCGTTCTCACGCGCTATCTGGGCGCGGGTGCGCCGGCGCGGCTTATATGGCAGATAGAGGTCCTCGAGCAGGTTGGGATCGAAACAGTTCACGATCCTCTCCTCAAGTTCGGCCGATAGATTTCCCTGTGCCTCTATTGTGTCGAGGATATACTTCTTGCGGTCTGAAAGCTCGGCAAGTTCCTGGGCGCGGTTGTCGATGGCGAAAATCGCGGTCTCGTC
>ERZ836877.6838-NODE-6838-length-9972-cov-2.439851_pt1 | contig 9972 bp, 11 predicted proteins | sample MGYA00519469_ERZ836877 | MGnify/ENA primary metagenome ERZ836877 (study PRJEB31850, sample SAMEA3708809) | human gut metagenome | biome: human gut; feature: human-associated habitat; material: faeces | place: China | collected 2014 ... | reverse complement strand
CCTGCCGGACGAGCCCCTTTTCCCTTTTGGTCAGATCACCTCTCCGTGCGCGGCATATTGTGTATGGAATACCGATTTACAATCTTTCAACCTAGTTACTTTATTTAATAAATAGAAAAACAATTAGTTCTTGTCCTTTGCGCCACAATTGTCTATGACCGTAGAGCCGTACCTTGGTTGCCCTTTTGCAGGCAGCCGTTTTGACTACATCAATCGTAGAGGGGAGGAGATTATGTCAAAGAAACATTCCAAAATGAGCCTTCCGGTGCAGATGGTCATCGGGCTTGTCCTTGGCGTCATCGTCGGGAGCATGACTTCCGCCGAGTTTACCGCCGCCTACCTGCGCCCGTTCGGGCAGCTTTTCATCACCCTGATCCGCATGGTGGTCGTGCCTCTGGTCCTTGCCACGATTATTGCAGGGGCCGCGGGCATCCATGACCTGAGCAAACTGGGGCGCGTCGCCACCAAAACGCTCGTCTACTACTTCCTCACCACGGGCGTGGCCGTGGCCATCGGTTTGTTCCTCGCCAACATCATGCAGCCCGGCATTGGGCTGGATCTTTCCACAAAAGGCCTGGAGGCAAAGCAGATTACGCCGCCCAGCCTGATCCAGACCCTGCTCAACATCGTGCCTATGAACCCCATAGATGCCCTCGCCAAGGGCAACATGCTGCAGGTCATCTTCTTTGCCGTTATTTTCGGCTTTGCCCTGAGCTCCCTCGGCGAAACGGGCAAACCGCTGCTCCGTATTTTTGAACTCATCGGCGACGTGATGATCCGCATGACCAATATGGTCATGATGTATGCCCCCATCGGCGTGTTCGGCCTCATTTCCTACACCGTCAGCCAGCATGGCCTCAAGGTGCTCCTGCCTCTCGGCAAGCTCATCCTCGTCTCGGCCATCGCGTCCGTCCTGCACGTCATCATCTGTTACAGCCCGCTGGTCAAATATGTGGTCCGTATCCCGCTTCCCACGTTCTTCCGCGGCGTTTTCGAACCGTGGCTCATCGCCTTTACGACGTGCTCCAGCGGCGGCCCTTCCCACCAACTTGCAATCCGTACGCCGCCTCGGGGCCTCCAAGGGCGTTGCCAGCTTCTCCATCCCGCTCGGCAATACCATCAATATGGACGGCACCGCCATTTATATGGGCGTCGCGGCTGTTTTCGCCGCCGAAGTGTATGGCATCCCGCTGACCTTGAGCGACCAGCTTACCGTCATGCTCATGGGGCTTCTCGCCTCGATCGGCACAGCCGGCGTCCCCGGAGCTGGCCTTATCATGGTCAGCCTCGTCTTCACCCAGATCAGCATCCCGCTGGAAGCGTTGGCCCTGATCGCTGGCATCGACCGTGTGCTCGATATGATCCGCACCTCCATCAACGTCCTCGGCGATGCCACGGGTGCCCTGCTCGTTTCCAAGCTTGAAGGGGATCTGAATACGGAGCCTTTCGCGGAGAATGAGGATGTCAGTGAGCTGAACACCGGCACGGAAACCTTCGAATAGTTCACCGCAACATCTTTGGTATTGAGGCGTCTTCCCAAAAAGGAAGACGCCTCTTCCTTTGATCCGGCTCAGTTGCGGTAGAAACCAACACTATTGATACGGCCCCATGCCATATGCGGACTTTTGCCGACCTGGTGGAGGCTACACCGCTCGACCGGAATACGCTTACGTGATATGTATGAAAAAAACGGGGAGGAGCATGGCCTGTTTCTTCCTGTTTTCCCCGTCCGGTTTTGTCCATTGTGGTCAAGGCCATTCCCCAACGGACGGGTTTTCCGACACTGAACCGTGAGGGGTACTCATGGGTAAAGAAAATAAAGAAGCGTTGCAGGTTACGAAAGAAATCATCGTCAAATTCATCGAAACCCAGCGTATTTCTCCGAGCAACTTTGCGGAACATTTCCCCGCCATCTACAAGATTGTTCTCGATACGCTGGAAGACAACGCGACACAGGATGACACCAGTGAACGCTGAAAACTCTCAAGAACTACTTGAAGAAAAAACCGGAACGGCGACCGACGCACACGCGGCAAAAGTTTCGGGGCTCTTCGCCCGTATCGTCAAATGGTATGATCCGCTAAACAGGCTCTTAAGCCTGGGTTTGGACCAAGGCTGGCGAAAATGCCTTGCCGATGCCGTACTTCCCGGGCAGGCGGAAGGAAAGCGGGTTCTCGATCTTGCTGCGGGTACGTTGGATGTTACATTAGCGGTGCGCAAGCGCCACCCCGCCGCACAGGTGCTGGCAATGGACTTTTGCCCTCCCATGCTGGTGCACGGGCAAAAGAAGCTTTCGGGAGAAGACAAAGACTTCGTTCTTTCCGTCGGGGCCGACGCACGAGCCCTGCCTCTCCCCGACGCGTGTATGGACGGCCTCACCATGGCTTTCGGCATCCGCAACATTGCCCCCCGCTCAGCCTCCTTCGCGGAGATGGCGCGAGTCCTCAAGCCCAGAGGCCGGGCCTGTATCCTGGAATTTGGGACGGGAAAGACGCGTATCTGGCTCGGCATCTACAATTTCTATCTGAAAAGGATATTGCCTGTCGTCGGCAGGCTTTCCGGAGATCCCGGTGCCTATGCCTACCTCGCCAGGAGCATCATCGAATTCCCCTCGGCGGATGCCTTGAGCGATGAAATGCGCGCGGCGGGTTTCAAACGGATTTACCATATTCCGTTGTGTTCGGGCATTGTCTGCCTGCATGTGGCAGAGAAAGGATAGCGGAGAAAGGATAGAGGCATTGCTGCGGCAGGAAACACAGGAATCATGCAGACTGGTTTGCTGAAACAAGGAGAGGACTGTGAAAACATTTTTCTTTTTTGGCGACTCCATTACTCTGGGGGTCAACGAGACCCTTGCCGGAGGCTGGATCGGAAGATTCGCCGGATTGGCGTCCCAGCGCGCCGGCCTTCCCGTCCCGCCTTCCACCTTCTACAATCTGGGCGTCCGCAAACATTCGAGCCTTCAAATCCGAGAACGCTGGGCTTCCGAATACCGCTCCCGTGTCAATGACGCCACCGTGCCCTATTTGATTTTCTGTTTCGGCACCGTAGACATGGCGGCTCCCAACGGCAATGTCGCTGTCCCTATGCAGGAAAGCACCCAAAACGCCCAAGCCATTCTTTCCGAAGCGCGGATGGAAGCTCCGGTCCTCATGATGGGGCCTCCCCCGGTGAAAAACCCGGATCACCTGGAACGGCTGAACAAATTGAACGAAACCTATGCCGGGCTCTGCCTCGATCTCGGTGTCGCCTATCTTGATCTTCTCAAAGGGCTCCCCGCCGTATACGTCGCCGATCTGGATGACGGGCTCCATCCGGGAAAAACGGGAAACATGCTGATTGCCGAACAGCTTCTCAATGCCCCAATCGTACAGGGCTGGATCCGAAGCTGAACCGCCCATACCCATAACAAAAGCGCCCGCTCATGATGCATGAGAGGGCGCTTCATTGTATTCCTCCAAAGCAATCTGTGCCGGGAAGCGGGAAATGCGGAAGCGATGGGACAGGTTACAAAAGCCTTTGAAAGGGAAGGACGTACTCAGCACAGGCAGAGCGAGAGAAGGGAGGGAAAGCTTTTTTCAAAACTTTTCCCTCCCTTCTCCATACATATCTTTCAACGTTAAAAGGGGCTAGGCTTCAACTTCCTCGCCGTTCAATTCCGCGCGGAACTTGCGAGACAGACGGAACACGACCACCTTGCGGGGAGGGAGCGTAATGGTTTCATCCGTTTGAGGATTGCGGCCCTTGCGCGCTTCCTTGTCGTAAGCCTCGAATTTCCCGAATCCGCTCACCAAGAGGGCATCATCCTTCTTGATGGCCTGCTTCATCAGACCAAGCAGAATTTCCACCGTGTTCTTCACATCAGCGCGATTTCTGTCGGTCTTCTCATAAATGGCTTCTACAATATCCGCTTTGGTCAGTGCTCTGTTCATAGTTCCTCCATACTTCCCAAAATGTTCGAGCATCCAGAGCATTCCACAAGTATCGTTTCCTCCGCGAGACATTCCGTCGCAATGCCCTTTGACGAAAGGCCTCTCTTGAGGAGAACTGGAGACTCTTCGTTGTTGCCGACTCCCAAATATGCTTTTCTCAACGCCCTGTGCAACCCGTCGTCGCTCCTATCGGGCTCCTACACAGTTTTTTTGTAAAGAAAAACAGGCAAAACCACTTTTCTCGCTCCTTTTCGGACACATCTTCCCCCAAAGACGCACTATCACTCGAAACGAGGTTTGCCTGTCCCTAAGTATACTCTCTATTTATCTATAGTTCAAGAAGATTGCACGCCTACAGCGGGAGAATATGACCCTTTTCTGCTCATCCTTGAAATCGTCGGTTATAGTTTTTCCCGGATGGCATCAGCAAGGGCCGCCATCTCCTGCATATCTTGATATGCTCCCTGCGGCCACGCCGTATAACCGTCATCAGCAAAACGGGGAATGAGATGCCAGTGCACGTGCGGAACTTGCTGCCCCGCAGCGGAATAGTTATTCTGAACGACATTCAGACCTTCCGCACCCGTCGCCTTCATAACGGCAGAGCCCACCTGCTTCATAGCAGCAAATAACGTTTTGCCTATACCAGCGGGCATATCGAACAGCGTTTCCATATGCGCCTTAGGAACAAGCAGAGTATGTCCTTTGTTGACGGGGCTGATATCCAGAAAAGCTATCAGCTCTTCGGATTCAAAGACGGATGTGCAAGGGATATCCCCACGTGCGATTTTACAAAAAATACAATCTTCATGTTGTGATGCAGGCATAGCGGCTCCTTTTTCTTACCTCGGGCTCGACCTCCACGGTGAACTGTGGAATAGTCTCTGAACAAAACACTGTGTACAAATCGATAAGCGCCAAGGTATACCAAAACTTATCGTCTAATACCAAACAAATCAACAGGTATGAAAAAAAACTCTTCCACGGGACGCCATGCGCGCGAGTGCCTTTTTCCGGTCGGCAACCCCGGCGCATCAGCCCCGCGACAGCGTCCCGCCATCGTCCCTTTCTTTTTGCCTTTTGCAGGCTGCCCACATCGTTGCCTCTTTTGCGCTCAAGACAAGCAGACGGGGCACACGCGACCTTCTGATTGCCTACCATACCCACAAGCTCTTGCCAATCTTTTGTCCGAGTTAGAGACGCATCACATGGAGCGGACGGCCTCTCGTCCCATCGAATTGGCCTTCTACGGCGGTACGTTCACCGCTCTCCCTGAACGCCTCCAGATGGAATGTCTGGCGTTGGCCATGCAAGCCAAAGAAAAAGGCATCGTATGCCGGGTCCGGTGTTCGACGCGCCCTGATGCGCTCCGCCCGGATCGGTTGCAGGCATTGCGCCATGCGGGACTGGATCTTGTTGAGCTGGGAATACAGTCATTCCATACCGAAGCGCTGTTGGACGTGCAACGCGGCTACAATGGCGATAGGGCACGGGAAGGCTGCCGTTTGATCAAGGAAAGCGGCCTCAAACTCGGCATCCAGCTACTCCCCGGTATGCCCGGCTCCACTCCGCAACGCTTCTCTGAAGATGTGGAAGAGGCCCTTGCGTTTTCTCCTTCCTGTTTGCGTTTTTATCCCTGTCTCGTCGTGGACGGTACGCCGCTGGCGGAACGGTGGAGGATGGGCCAATATGCGCCCTGGGAACTGGACACGACCATAACCACCCTCGGGAAAGCCCTTGCCTCTGCATGGGCACGGAGAATCCCCGTCATCCGGTTGAGCCTCGCCCCGGAGCGCGAACTGGATGAATCCGTATTGGCGGGGCCCCGCCACCCGGCACTCGGCAATATCATCCAAAGTGAAGCGCTGTTCGAAACGGTCCGTTCGCATTTCGCTTTGAACGGCTTCCTGCCGCCGGATGAACTCTTCTTCCCCCAATATTGCCAAGGCTTTTTCTCTGGCCATAAGGGGAGCCTGCTTCCCCGCTGGGAGAAACTCGGCATTCGGCCCTCATCCATCCAATGGGTTGAGGGTGAATATGCTTCGTTGCGTTGGAACAAGCCCTTAGAAGAGGTGTTATCATAGAAACGAGATCCTTCATGGGCTCTGCTCTCCGGAAAATACCCACGAAACGGCCTCTCTCAGAGCTTGCCTTGTGTGGCAGGTCTGTTATCATTCTTCGCTTGCGTTGCTGAGGTTTGGCTTTTTCTTTTTTCGACTGGCTGCCCAACATGCCGTCGGCTCTGCTTGCCGGAGACCGTACGAGACAATCCTTCGTAACGCCTTTGCCGTTTTTTGTTTGAGAAAATTTCCGCTCCGTACCGGGCAACCATCGTGCTATGTCGATTCGGCTTTCCGATACTTATCAAATAGGGACGTTCCCGGAGCCCGGAGTTCTCGTTTCACCTTTTCACTTTTGGACATCACATGACCGAACAAATGCAAGAGGCCAAGGCCACCCCGGCTGCCCAGAAGGCCAAAGCCAAGTCTCACCCCTCCAACACCATCCAGACGTCTTCTGAAATCATCTCCGTCGACGAGCCCGAAAACGCCCTCCCGGAAGTCTCCCTCGCCGATCTGCCTCAATTGCTTCAGACAGCCTGCGCCAAGGCCGGGTGGAACAGCCTTATGCCCGTGCAGTCCCGCGCTCTCCCCTATCTGCTCGAAGGGAGGGATCTCATGGTCCAGTCCCGTACGGGCAGCGGTAAGACGGGAACCTATCTGCTTCCGCTCATGGCCCGCCTGAACCCGGCCATGCCCGCCGTACAGGCGCTCATTCTCGTTCCGACCCGCGAGCTTGCCGTTCAGGTGGAACAGGAAGCCAAAACGCTTTTCAAAGGGAGCGGCTTTACCGTGGCCGCCGTCTATGGCGGAGTCGGCTACGGCAAGCAGATGGACGCGCTCCGTCAGGGGGTCAGCGTTGTTGTGGGGACGCCAGGCCGTGTGCTTGACCATCTCCTGCGGCGCACACTCAACCTTGATCATATTTCCGCTCTGATTTTTGACGAAGCCGACCGTATGCTTTCCATCGGCTTCTATCCGGATATGAAAGAAATACAGCGGTACCTGCCCGAAACGTCCATCCATGCGATGCTGTTCTCGGCTACCTATCCGCCCCATGTGCTCAAGCTGGCGGGAGAATTCCTGACCGATCCCCAGATGCTCTCCCTGTCACGACGCAGACCCATGTGGCGGAAGTCCAGCATCTCTATTGCGAATGCAAGAGCATGGAAAAGGATCGCACGCTGATCAAGATTCTGGAAGTCGAAAACCCGGCCTCCGCCATCATTTTCTGCAATACCAAGGCTACGGTGCACTTCGTGACCGCCGTATTGCAAGGTTTTGGATTCAACGCCGACGAGTTGTCCGCCGACCTGTCCCAGAGCCGCCGCGAAGATGTCCTTTCCCGGCTGCGCAAAGGCACCATCCGGTTCCTCGTCGCCACAGACGTGGCCGCACGCGGCATTGACATTCCCGAACTCTCCCATGTGTTCCTCTACGAGCCGCCGGACGACAGGGAATCCTACATCCACAGGGCGGGACGCACCGGGCGCGCCGGAGCCGCCGGTGTGGTCATTTCCCTCGTCGACATCATGGAAAAAATGGAACTCCAGCGGATCGCCAAGTATTTCAAGGTACCGCTCACCCAACACATGGCCCCTACGGACGAAGAAGTCGCCCATGCGGTCGGTATGCGGGTTACGGCCCTTCTCGAAGCCCGTTTCCGGCAGCTCAACGGGCTGGAACGCGAACGCATGAAGCGTTTTGAGCCGCTGGTGCAAAGCATCGCGGAAGATCCGGAACAACGGCATTTGCTGACGCTGCTTCTCGATGATTGTTACCAGAAGAGCCTCAACCCCACGGCATTCCTTCCAGCGGGTACGCCGCGTAAGGAATCGGAGGGTGCAGCGCGGCCCCCCAAGCCCCATACCGGCGGCGGGCGCGGCCCGCGGGAAAACGGTCCTCGCCGAGAAGGCGGCCGACGCGAAGGCCAGCCCTTCTCCAAGGAAGGCAAGCGCGAAGGCGGCCGCGGCTTTAAGGGGCGCAAACGTTCTTCCGACAAACCTTCCGACTGATTCCGGAGCGGATTGTGCCAACAGTCTCTCAAGGCTCTCTGCCCGATATGACGGAAGAGGTGCTGGGAAACTTCTCCGCCATACTGGAAAGTATGAATTTTGCCCAAGAGCTCGAGCTCCTGGGCATACGGAAACTGCATTTTCGCCAGAGAAAACGGGCCATCCGGGAACTGCGCGCCATGGGCATCGGCCTCTGGCGTCTTGGGCTGAAACGCTCATTCCCCTCCGATGGCGAGTTCCTCTTCGAACGTTTCATGCTTGGGCTATACGAACAGGCACATACCAATAAAGAACGGGAACAGGCCAACGCCTTTGATCTCCTCGTGCGATCGTATATCGACAAATTCGGGGAGCGCGGCGATACGGACTTTACGACCGTAAGCGGGCATATCGTTTCCCTCTTCCGGCGCAAGCCTGGAGACACTGCGGCACAGCGGCTCAAGCTGGCCCTGCTCATGCGGAACACCTATACCGATATCTTTCGCCATCTTATCTGAGCAAACGCGTTTTCACACACAGCGCTCCGAAAGAGAGGACGTCATGCGCGTAATCATCATTACCTCGTCCAGCAACCGCAGCGGCGGTACACGCCAAGCAGTCTATCAAGCCCAGGGGTTGAGCGAACGGGGCCATGATGTGGCACTCTGTCTCCCCCATGATTCGACGCTCTGGGAATTGCCCAATGCGGCATCCAATCCCCTCTGGAATATGTTGCCGGAAGATCCGGCGCAACACCGTGCCTATGTGGAAAGCCTCTTCCCCTCGCCGGATACGCCGACCATCGTTCACGCCTTTCACAATAAGGCTGTAAAACGCGTTGCATGGTGGGGCCTGTTTTGGCGGAACCGGAAGCTGGCCTGCGTCGCACATCGCGGCGTCATATACCGCCCGGGTAATCCCCTCCCCTACCTTTCGCCTTCAATGAAGGCCTTCCTTCCCAATTCGGAAGCCTGTGCCCGGGCAATCAGCTGGTGTTGCCCCAAGCACAAAATCCACGTCATCCCAAACGGCATTCCCGATGATCGCGTGATTCCCACGCGCCCCGCCTCCGCCGTAAAACAGGAACTGGACATCCCCGAGCAAGCCCTTATCTTTACCTATGTGGGAAACAATAATCCTGCCAAGGGGATAGAACCGCTTCTGAAGGCTTTTTCCTCCGCTTGCCTTGACGCGTATCTGGTCATGGTGGGAGCCAACCCCGATCTCTGGCTTCCTCTCTGCGATACGCTGGGAATCCGAGAAAAAGTCCGTCTCATAGGGCAGACCGAACGCGTCAGCGATTACCTCCAACTAGCCGATGCATTTGTCTTCCCTTCAAAGAATATGGACTCGGCTCCCAATACGCTTCTCGAAGCCATCCGCATGGGGTTGCCCATAGTGGCGGCGACAGTGGGCGGAGTTCCTGAAATAGCTCAAAATAATGGGCTGCTGGTTCCGCCGGATGATACGGAAGTCTTAACGCGAGCCTTACAGGAAATGGCCTCTGATCCTGAGCGCCGGAAACTGTGGGGAGCGAACAGCGCCCGCAGAGGGCAAAGCTACTCCGTCGAAGCGCGATGTGTCGAATTGGAAAAAATATATCATTCCGTCCTGTAACCTGCTCTCGGAGCAAAAGGAAACGTTATGGATCTGTTGCAGAGCATCGGAAAAACGCCGCTGATACGGCTCGCCAAACTGACCGCAGGTCTTGACGCAGAGATTCTGGTCAAAGTCGAATCCCGCAACCCTGGCGGCTCCATCAAAGACCGTGCCGCCCTCCGTATGATTCAGGGGGCTCTCGAAAAGGGCACCCTCAAGCCGAACGGAACCATTGTCGAACCGACCAGCGGAAACACCGGCATCGGCTTGGCGGTCGTATCCACATGCATGGGGTTCAAGCTTATCCTGACCATGCCGGAATCCATGAGTGACGAACGCAAAGCCCTGCTCCGCGGTTTTGGGGCGGACCTCATTCTCACCCCCGCC
>ERZ836877.6829-NODE-6829-length-9990-cov-3.063613_pt1 | contig 9990 bp, 6 predicted proteins | sample MGYA00519469_ERZ836877 | MGnify/ENA primary metagenome ERZ836877 (study PRJEB31850, sample SAMEA3708809) | human gut metagenome | biome: human gut; feature: human-associated habitat; material: faeces | place: China | collected 2014 ... | reverse complement strand
TGAAAATGCATCGTTTCGAAACATACCGCCGAACGGAAAGGATAAGCTATCCCCCTTTTACCAGTCATTTTTCCTTTCAGTCCATTACCGGTATAGATTTGTATTCCCGGTTCGGTGGTGAAGATCTCCATCTTACGCCCGCTTGTTGGATCATACACCCAAGCAGCCGGCCTTGTATCATCTCCTTTCGTATTCAATTCCCAAGTATGATCGTATCCGTTTACTACCTTCAATTGCGGATAATCCGCATCTATACGTTCTCCAATAGTATGCGGCATACGGAAATCAAGGGGAGTACCGGCCACCGGGAGATATTCTCCTGTGACACATTTCTTATCATCGTATGGAGTAAAGCGATCTGCATCTACCCAAAGTTGCTGGTCTTCCACGCTTTTTGTAAAGTCTCCCGAGATATTAAAAAAAGAATGATGAGAAAGATTAAGTACCGTGGGTGCATCCGTAGTTGCCTCGTATGTCAAATCCAGTGCATTCTCATCCTCACCAAGACTATAGACTAACGTCACTTTCAGGTTTCCGGGGAAACCATTTTCTCCATCAGGGGAGAGATAAGACAGACGAACCGTATATGTATCTGCCTGTTCCACTTTCCATATTCTATCGGCAAAACCGGGATTCCCCCCATGTGATATATGTCCGGACTTCCCATTGTTAGGGACCAGCTTATGCTCTACCCCGTCCAGTGTGAAACGCGCATTCAGAATACGTCCTATATAGCGTCCTACCGTAGAACCAAAATTCTGCCGTTGTTCCATATACTCACCAATCGTGGAAAATCCACACACTACATCTTCCCTTTTTCCATTTTTGTCGGGTACAAGGATAGAAACTACTCGCGCCCCATAGTTCGTGATACAGACCTCCATCCCTTTTTTGTTACTCAAAGTAAATAAATCGGTATACTGCCCATTCACTTCTGTCTGAAAATCCTTACGTTGTAATCCTGAAGCAGTGACCTGCTTGTCGTCGTGACAAGAAGAAAGCAGCATCAACAAGCCCATACAAACTATACCATGTTTTCCACTCATATCATTCATTTTATAGGTTTTAAATACCACAAATGTAAATCCTCCGATGGAAAATAAGAAAAGCCGGCCTTTCCTTTTTCAAGGGATGACCAACTTTTCAACTATTTCAACCAATTTTTACCCGATTACTTCTTCTCTTTCAGCAATAGAGTAGTATGATGACTATCCTCCCATTCGGACATCAACCGATGAAAATCTGCATAATCGGTGGGAGTTATCCATTGTTTGTTCAGTCGCAACGAACGGGTTCCTTCCGTCTTATCCTCTGTAGTCTGTACGGTTATTTTCAATTTCCCTACCGCATTGACTATTTCTTTTGCCTTTTGCGGAGTACATACCTGCATATCCGACGGAACATTTACTATGCAAATATAGGTTTCATCCGTCATACCAGGAAGCAACAGGTTCGTAGTACGTTCTGTATTTCCAAAGCCATAACCATTCATGGCTATTCCGGTTTTAGCGCGAGGCAATGTTATCAGACGATAGCCCCCTGCCAACGTTTTACCTGTTTCAGAAGTGACTGTTATCGTATCCGTTTCATAAACCGGTTTATTCTTCACTTCCAAAACCGCTTTCTTACCATCCAACGTATTGACAGGCTGATATTCCTGTATGCCCGCTATGACAGGAGAGTCCAGAAACAACTGGCTGATAGCGCCCAATCCCAAACAATTATCCGGTGCTTTTACGCCAAAAGCAACCTTAACCTCACCTTGTAATCCTGCCGCCTGCAACAATCCTGCAAGCAGATTTATCTTTTCCGCTTCCGTGCCATAGGCAGTACGGATTACTTCAGTTGCCGGACGGATCCGGTATCCTGTTTCGGACAAAGACAACCGGGACGTGCCCAATCCATGTACATAGTTCATCAGGACAGCTTCCTTTTCATCCGCATTTTTTCCTTGCAATAATTTTTGTGCCAAAGCCATGACCTCTTTTTCATGAGCTGCCGTAAATTGAGATTTCAGCACTTTCAAAGCATCGGCCATCGACGGATACGTATTTGCTAAAATAACCGGTATATTTCCTGATAAAGCAGGAGTACTTTCCATAGGATAATAAGCAGGAATATTTTTCAGTATCCAAGTAACAACTTTACTTCCATTCTCATTTTTCACTACCGGCGCAGCTTTTCCGTTTATCAATGCATAATTCAAAGGCTTGTCCTCAGGAACCGACACACTACAGATATATTCTTTGACGGGCGATAACTCCTCTACCGGCACATATACATCCAGCCCGGGCAAATAACCGGGACGTGTGATAACCGAGTAATCCAAACAAATAGTCGCTCCCAACTCCAGTCCCGTATGTACCACCACCATCTCTTTCAGTCCGTTATAGGCAGGAGCATCAGCCGCCGCAGCAGGAAGAACCTCTACAAATGCATTTTCGGGAGTCTTTACTATCTTCCCGTCTTTCTGGCGAGTATAAGATTCATGTATCTTCAATTCCTGATATGCCGGATTGTAAACAATGAAGCTTTCACCATACAAACCATTCATCGCTGCATGTGTAAATAAAGTCAACTCCTTATATACCCGCATTTCCTGACTACCGTCCTTATGTAATGTATAAGTCTTGGCTAACTTCCCAAATTCTGCTTCAGAAGCCGCTTTTGCCGGAAGAGCTGTCAATAACAACACTCCCAAGCATACATATATATAATAAATCTTTTTCATGTCGCTTTACTTTTTAATCACCAAATAATCACCGTATGCTTTATGAGCTTCCACCGCTTTACGGAAGCTATCCCAATCCGACGCTTCATATACACGCTTTTTCAAAGCCAGACGATTATGCAGGACCACCCGGTTTCCTTTTTGTAGAAGCGAGCCTTCAAAATCGGCTCCCGTTCCCTGCATGGTATCCTCCTTTGGCCCATTTATCAGCCTATAGCCTGATGGCAATTGAATGGTTTCATCCAATTCCACCAAACGGGAGCAGGCGTCTTTAAAACCATACTTCCGTTCCTTCATTTCTGTATCAATCCGTAGATAAGAGCGTACCTGATTATAAAGATTATTCATTACCAAAGGCTTGAACAACATTTCCTTCTCCCCTTGCATGGCATAATCCGGAATCTCGTAGCGGAAAATGATTTGGATAGGAGCAGCTTGATAATCTTTAGGATTCCTGCCATAATCTACACTCAGCAATCTGGCTTTAGGAGAAACAGCCAGCAATTGTCTTTCCATAGTCGCACGCCACTGGCTCTGAAAACCTCTTGTAAAGATGCTGCGTATATTGCTGTCACTCTGTCCCTCGGCTTGAATGGTAAATGTACCACGCAAAGTACCATTAGCGTCCAAGCGGTTGTCTGCCTTGATGCGTACATAGTGATTTTCCGGAGCAGAAACAGGAGTCAGACAGAGATCGGAACCTTCAGGTACACCGGGCAGATAATTCTGCTGTTGCTCGGCACTACTCCACAACTCACGGCAGAAAGGAACCCATGTGGGGTCTAACGGCATATAAGTTCCATCAGCAAGTTTCACCACAGCTACACAATGATTGAAATGATCCGCAGGAATACTTTCGACACGACTGCCCGCCATCGTCATGGCCGGATAGGCTTCGAAACCTGCCATTCGCAGAAATGAAATCAGACTGCCGGCAATGTCTTTACATACACCGCAACGGTCTGTATAATTCATTTTCGTATTGTGCAGGGTAAACCCTTCTCCTTTTCCCATCGTGATTCCGGCATAGCGGATATTATCGGCAACCCAGTGGGTTAATACGGCGATTTTTTCCATTTCGGTTTTCTTGCCCCGGATGAGCTCATTCACTTTTTGCCGGGCTTCGGGGAGAGGGGCGAAGCTGCCGTAATCTTCGTTGGTTTTATGAAACCAAAGGGATTTATCTTTCCAATGTGGCGTGGAGGACATCATTAATTTGGGAGCGGCATCGTACAGATCGACCATATTGGGTTCACGACGTACGGGCATCATATTATTTTTGGCAAAAGTATAGACTTTACGATCGTTTTCATAACGCATAGAAGAAGCACATTCGCCTTGGTAGAATTGGAATTGCATCTCTTTCTCCCGGGGGAGAGTAACGGAATATACCTTGCGCATGGTCGGGTCGTCACACCAGAAAGGAACAATATCATAAAACTGCCCCCGCATAGGAGGAACGAACCGTTCTTCGTCCGGTTGATCGGTCAGCAGGGCATAGGTGAACCCTTTTTTATGTATTTCGTATTCGATGATATCTCCTGGGTCAAGCCGGCCCAGTTCCAGCATGATTTGCCGGGCTCCCCAATAGATCATCCGTGCCGGAGCCGTATAATCCAGTGTTTTACCGACATCTACCGGACGAACTTCTCCGTTTGCTTTGTAAATATTCACCCGATGAAATTCGGCAAAAGCAGTCAGGGGATCGTAATCGTATTTCAGTACCCGGTTAGCCAAAGCTCCCGACCGGTTCTGCACCAGAATAACCTTGTTGATCGTAAAGGTGCCTGTCCCGCTGGGAGCTACAGAAACGGCGGTACTGTCCAATAGGATGATTTGTCTGGCAGAAGCCAGCTCCCCTCGCTTTTGGGCTTGTTGTTGCAAAGCCCGCCAACTTTGTCCATGAACCGGAAACAAAGCCGGCAGGAGCAGGAGTACACTTAAAAATATTTTGTTCATAAGCTGAAAATTTGGTTAACACATTTTTCCAAAAATAGTAATCTTTTTTTGGTTTTTGAAAAAATAGTTCCGAAAGTACGATTGAAATTTGAGTTAATGCCTGCTTCTGTTTGCGATAGGGGTATAAAAATTACCGGATGAAAAGTAATCGTTCTTTTCATCCGGTAAAATCAGGGCAGACCGGTCGTTTATCTGATCTCAGCGCCTAACTGATGTTTGTAGGTTCCCATCAGTTTATTCATGATCTTATCGATCTGTTTGTCGGTAAGTGTTTTTTCATCGTCCTGCAACGTGAAGCTGATCGCATAAGATTTTTTACCGGCTCCCAGCTTTTCACCTTCGTAAACGTCGAATAAGGTCACTGATTTCAACAGGCTTTTTTCTGTCCGGAAAGCAATGTCACGCACCTCTTTAAAACTGATTTTTTTGTCGAGTAGTAAGGCCAGGTCGCGTTTAACCGCCGGGAACTTAGGCATAGGAGTAAAGGTGATCGTATGGTTTTTAATCACTTTCAGTATATTTTCCCAGGAAAACTCGGCATAATAAACCTCCTGTTCGATATCGTTCGATTTCAAAACTTTATGACTCAGCATGCCGATTGTGACGATGTGCTTACCGTTTTGTGTATAGCTTATCCCTTCGCGGTAAATATCGGCACTACATTCTTCTAAAGTCAGCATTTCGGTTTTGAATCCCAAACGGATCAGGATCATCTCGGCATAACTCTTGAGATTGAAGAAATCGGTCTTTTGTTCTTTACTGTTCCAGGAAGCCTGGATTTTATCACCCGTAATGAAAAGGGCCAGTTTATCTTCTTCTTTGTATTGTTTCAGGTGATTTTCGCCTTCTTTTTTGTGGAAGGTATAAGCTTTTCCGAATTCGAAGAGACGTAAATTGCTGTTTTTGCGGTTAATATTATAGGCGATCGTCTCCAGCCCTCCGAATAGCAGGCTTTGCCGCATAGCGCTCAGGTCTGAGCTGAGCGGATTGAACAACATAACCGTTTCTTCGGGACGATAAGTCTCCAGATGCTCGTAATAAGAAGCTTTGGTCAATGAGTTGTTCATGATTTCATTAAAACCGTTGGCGGCCAATAAATCTGCAATTTTATTTTTCAATTGGAAATCATCCGGTTTTTCGCTGTAACTCAGGGTAGAGTTTACTTTAGCCGGAACTTCGATATTGTTGAAGCCGTATATTCTTAAAATATCCTCGATCACGTCTGCTTCGCGGCGAACATCCACCCGATAAGGGGGGATCTGCAACGAAAGTCCTTCGGTATCTTCTTTTACAATCTTTATTTCCAGAGCATTCAGGATTTTTTTGATCGTATCTTGTCCGATTTTTTTGCCGATCAGACGATCGATGTGGGCATACTTTACTTCGACTTCGAAATCGGCTACCGGATTCGGGTAGATGTCGATGATTTCGGACGTAATCTTTCCGCCGCCCAGTTCTTTGATCAATAAGGCAGCCCGTTTGAGGGCATAAATAACGATGTTCGGATCGGTGCCTCTTTCAAAACGGAAAGAAGCGTCGGTATTCAGCCCATGACGACGTGCTGTCTTCCGTACGAATACCGGATCGAAACAGGCACTTTCGAGGAATACATTGGTCGTAGCTTCGGTGATACCGCTTTCCAATCCACCGAATACTCCGGCAATACACATCGGTTCTTCGGTATTACATACCATCAGGTCGTTCTCGTTCAGTTCACGTTCGACACCGTCGAGTGTTGTGAATCTGGTACCTGTCGGAAAGCTACGGACGATCACTTTATTTCCTTTGATTTTATCTTTATCGAAAGAGTGCAGGGGTTGTCCCAGCTCGAAAAGAATGAAATTCGTAATATCTACCACATTGTTGATCGGGTGTAAACCGATGGCTTTCAAACGCGTTTGCAACCACTCGGGAGATTCCTGAACTTTAACTCCTTCGATACATACTCCGGCATATCGGGGACAAGCTTCCGGACGCTGCACTTCGATCGAGATTCCGGCAGTATTGCTGTCGGCTGCAAAGTGAGCTACGGAAGGAAGGGTATAATGAATCTCCTGGGTTTGCTGTAAATAGGCAGCTAAATCGCGGGCTACTCCAAGGTGAGAAGCGCCGTCTACCCGGTTGGGAGTAATATCGATCTCGATGGTGTAATCGGTTGTAATGTGATAATATTCGGCAGCTGGCATACCTACCCGGGCATCCGACGGAAGTACGATAATTCCCGCATGATCATGACCGATACCGATTTCATCTTCGGCACAAATCATTCCTTCGGATTCCTGTCCTCTGATTTTTGATTTTTTGATGGTAAATTCTTTGTCTCCATCGTAAAGCACCGTCCCGATGGTGGCCACTACCACTTTTTGTCCGGCAGCTACATTAGGAGCTCCGCAAACAATGGGGGTAAGGCGGCCGTCTCCTAAATCTACCGTTGTCAGGTGTAAATGATCGGAATCCGGATGGGCTTCACAGGTTTTTACTTCACCGATCACCAGACCTCTCAAACCACCCCGGATAGATTCGAATTTTTCATATCCGCCCACTTCGAGCCCGATACTGGTCAATATTTCGCAGACTTTTTCAACACTCAAATCTATTTTCAGGTATTCTTTCAGCCAATTTAAAGATATATTCATAGTTTTTGATTTTCTGATAGTTTATACTCCTGTTTTGGGAATACAGCTGTTTTATTTGATTTGTAACATTTTCTCGATAGGGGCCCAGGCTCTCTGACGGATATCTTCAGCCACTTCAACTACATATTGCTCTTTCTCCAAAGCTTCCAGAACCGATTCCAGCGTTACTTTTTTCATTTGTCCACAAATGGTTTTAGGATGAACCGGAATAAATTCTTTGTCCGGATTATCGTTTTTCAGTTTATGGATGGTTTCTATTTCTGTGGCAATGATAAATTGCTTTTTGTCCGACCGGCTTGCATGCCTGATCATTCCTGCCGTCGAGTACATATAAGCTTGAGGAAGATTTAAAATGGCCTCGTCGTGTGAACAGTGGCTCTCGGGGTGAATGAGGATATCTGCCTGAGGATAGTCCCGGCTTTTTTCCAGGATCATGTCGGTGGTGATGCGTTCGTGTACACAACAATCTCCATGCCAGAGTTCCATTTCCCGTCCGGTAACTTTCCTGATCCAGGCTCCCAGGTTTTTGTCCGGTACAAACAAGATCTTACGATCTGGAGGAATGCTTTGTACGACTTTCAGGGCATTGGCCGAAGTGCAGCAAATATCCGTCCAGGCCTTCACTTCGGCTGTCGTGTTGACGTAACTTACAATAATCCCGTCAGGATTGGCTTTTTTCCATTCCCGCAATTCATAACCGGTAATGCTTTCAGCCAGTGAACATCCGGCTCCTGAAGCCGGAATCAGGATCTTTTTGTCCGGAGAAATGATCGCTGCGGTCTCGGCCATAAAATGCACACCGCAAAAAACGATAATCCGGGCATCCGTTTTCCCGGCTTCCTGGGATAATCCCAGTGAATCCCCCAGATAGTCTGCTATATCCTGCACCTCCGGACGAGTATAGTAATGTGCCAGAATAACGGCATTTTTTTCTTTTTTTAGTTGCCGGATTCTGTCAATAATCTCTGTATTCGTCATAATATATTAATTTTCTGCTTCAAAGATAACAAAGAAAGATAAAAAGGTGAAATTATTTAATCTTCATTTCTTCCTGAATTTTTTTACTCTCCCGTTTTAGAATGAGCGTTGAAAATTTAGATTTTAAAATACTGATGGATATTTTTTCGTTTACACTCAATTCCTCTTTAAACTGTTCGTAATATTTTTCTGTATAATCGTTGAACCGGGCCTGTATTTTTTCCCATTCAGGATCGGACAGGGTGGTACAGTTTTTTTCTGTTTGGGTGATAAACTTTTCGAAGTCTTTTAAATAGCTGTCTTTGTTCATACTACATCGACAGAAAATCAATACAAGACATCCGATGATAAATAATTTGAGTGCTGATTTCATGAAATTAGTTTTTTTGAATATTCATACTGATGTCCAAAGCCGTTACGGAGTGAGTTAAGGCACCGACGCTGATAAAGTCGACTCCGGTGGCTGCCACTTCTTTTAAACGGGGAATACTCATATTTCCGGAAGCTTCGGTTTTGGCCTGTCCGTGAATGATTTTCACCGCTTCGGCCATCTCGGCGTTACTCATATTGTCCAGCATGATAATATCGGCATGCGTAGCGAGGGCTTCGCGCACTTCGGCCAGATTGGTCGTTTCTACTTCGATTTTGATACCGGCCGGAATATGGGCTCTGACCGCATTGACCGCATTGGTAATTCCTCCGGCCACCTTAATGTGGTTGTCTTTGATCATGGCCATATCGTATAATCCCATCCGGTGGTTGGTCGCTCCTCCGTCTTTAACGGCCATTTTGTCCAATACCCGTAAGCCCGGAGCTGTTTTCCGGGTGTCCAGTAATTGGGTGTGAGTACCGGCTAATTCTTCGACGTATCTGACCGTTTCCGTAGCGATGCCCGACATGCGTTGCAAGATGTTCAGCGAAAGCCTTTCTCCTAATAAGAGGCAACGGTAGCTGGCTTCGATACGCAGGATAATATCGCCTTTTTTTACCCGATCCCCGTCTTTTACTTTGGCGTCCCAAAGGATGTCTTTCTCGAATTTTTCATACACCCGTTTGGCTATCGCCAGTCCGGAAATTACACCGTCGGCTTTCATTTTCATTTCTGCAACGGCCCGGGAATGAGCCGGGATGATGGAGTTGGTCGTTACATCTCCGGTAGCGATGTCTTCCTCTATGGCGAGGTCGATCAGGCGGTCGATTAATTGGTCGTATTGTGTCATTTTATAGTGATTTTCAGTTTAAAGACTTTTTAGTATTGACAGGTAGGGTACGGAGGTCTTTTTCTTTCTGTTGTACGATATGGAAAAGATAGGAAGCATCGCTACAAGGATAATCTTCCCGGAAATGTCCTCCACGGCTTTCCTGACGGTAAAGGGCAGAACAGATAATCAACCTGGCAACTGTGATCAGGTTACGGCAAATCAGGGTATTATATTCGTTTATTTCCCGAGGCAGATTGTCTTCCAGACTTTCCAATTCGTTCAATCCCTGTTTCAGTTTTTCTGCATTCCGGATGATGCCGGCATAATCGGTCATTATCCGCGAAATCTCTTTTTTCAGATGGACATAAAGCGCAGCATAATTGTCATTGCAATGATAGATCGGTTTGAATACCTGGGTAGGAGAGGTTTTCAGATTTTTCCGCGAAGCCTCGATGGCCCGTTTCCCGAATACCAGACATTCGAT
>ERZ836877.6828-NODE-6828-length-9991-cov-2.946357_pt1 | contig 9991 bp, 11 predicted proteins | sample MGYA00519469_ERZ836877 | MGnify/ENA primary metagenome ERZ836877 (study PRJEB31850, sample SAMEA3708809) | human gut metagenome | biome: human gut; feature: human-associated habitat; material: faeces | place: China | collected 2014 ... | reverse complement strand
ATAATCTCCAGGGTTCTCTGTTTTTTGGTCATCTTTTTTCCTCCTGAAAATTTTCTGTTTATAACTGTTCCTCATCTTTGCATTTTACACACTCCGAAACAGCTTTCTTTTTATCCTTTTCTGCGGGTTACTGTTTTCCCGCTGAATAGTTCTATTTTAACATACTTTGCCCCCTCTGAAATCCCCCGAATCCATTTTTCTTCTTATTTTATATTTACATTTCCGATTCTCCGGCTGTATAATAAACTGCAATTTTATGAAAAGACAGGTGATATGGAGAATCAACATGAGTACAAATAAGAAAGCATTATTTTTTGATATTGACGGAACAATTTTAAGTGAGATTACCGGTAAAATCCCGGAATCTGCCTCTGCGGCTCTGCAAAAAGCCCATGATCTCGGACATCTTTTATTTATCAACACCGGACGAACCATCTGCTGTCTGCCGCCGATGATCTGTCAGCTGCCGTTCAGCGGGTATCTGTGTGGCTGCGGAAGCTATATTGTATACAACGATGAGGTGCTCACCTCCACGCAGATCCCAAAGGAGCGTCAGGCGGAGATCATCCGTCAGGTAAGGGCGGCAAATGCAGGGCTTCTTCTTGAGGGAAAAGAGGACTGCTACCGCTCCTCCCGTATTACCCGGTTTGCAAAACTGGAGGGAACCTGCCGGTATCTCGCCACACTGGGACTGACCAGAGAGCACTATATCGAAAGCGGACTTTGCGACTTTGACAAATTTGTCATCTACACCGACGAGCAGACCGATACCGACACCCTGCTCCCTGCTCTGGCAAAAGATATGGATCTGATCGACCGCCTGGGCGGTGTCTATGAAGTTGTACCGAAAGGATATTCCAAGGGAACCGCCATCGATTTTATCCTGAAACACTTCGGACTGGAGCTGGATGATGCTTATGTCTTCGGTGACAGCAGCAATGATCTCGCCATGTTTACCTACGGAAAACACACCGTAGCTTTGGGACACCATGATCCGGTACTGGATCCGTATACGGAATACGTGACCGATACCGTGGAAAATGACGGGCTGATGAAAGCAATGGCACATTATGGACTGATCTGATTCACTGCCCGCCCAGCTCACGCTTTGCTCGTTATCGTTGCAGTTCATCAGGGTTTTGACTCGTCGCTTATATGTATACAAAAATCCGCCTTGCAGACTTCTCTGTCGGGCGGATTTTCTATTCTTTATTTATGCATTTTTAATGCTCTTAATCTTATATTTTCTCTGGTATTCCTCTGTGAATGGGTTCTGTTCCTCACGGTCTTCCACTTCCAGATACGGTCTGTGGTGTCCCACATAACGGTATGCCGGACGGATGATCTTGCCGGCATTGACCAGCTCTTCCAGACGGTGTGCAGACCATCCTGCCATACGGGAGATCGCAAAGATCGGGGTGAACAGCTCTCTCGGGATGCCAAGCATCGTGTAAACAAATCCACTGTAGAAATCGACATTTGCACATACCGGTTTGAATAGTTTTCTCTTGTGCATGATCAGTTCACCTGCAATCTCTTCCACTTTCTCATACAGGGCAAATTCTCTGTTCTTTCCTTTTTCTTCTGCTAGGAATTTTGCATAACGTTTCAGGATCACTTCACGCGGGTCGCTCAGTGTATATACCGCATGTCCCATACCATAGATCAGGCCTGCATGGTCAAAGACCTTCTTATCCAGAATATCATTCAGATAATCTCTCAGAGATTCTTCATTTTCCCAGTCCGGACAGTTTTCCATGATATTTTCAAACATATCCTGTACTTTCAGGTTTGCACCACCGTGTTTCGGTCCTTTCAGGGAACCGATGGAGGCTGCAACTGCGGAATAGGTATCCGTTCCGGAAGATGTTACCACATGATTGGTAAATGTGGAGTTGTTACCACCACCATGCTCTGCGTGAAGAACCAGTGCAATGTCCAGAACTTTTGCTTCCAGTTCGGTAAACTGACCGTCTTCACGAAGCATATACAGGATATTCTCGGAAAAGCTGTACTCTTTCTTCGGGTTTTTGATCAACAGGTTTTCATCTTGACGGAAATGCCGGTAGGAATGATAAGAATATACAGCGATCAGCGGCATTTTTGCAATCAGCTGCATGGACTGGCGCAGGGCATTTTCCACGCTGGTGTTATCCGGATTATCATCGTAGGTGTACAGAGTCAGCACACATCGCTGCATGGCATTCATGATATTTTCGTTGGATGCTTTCATGACAACATCACGGATAAAACGGTTGTTCAGATTCATCATATCCGACAGCAGATCATTAAACATCGCTGACTGTCTTGCGTTCGGGATACGTCCGAACAGCAGTGTATAGATGACTTCCTCGAAGCCTTTTTTTCTTTTCTCCAGGCTCGCCACCATATCCGCTACGTTATATCCCTGGAAAAATAACTGTCCGTCTGCCGGGATCTTTCTTCCGTCTTCATACGTATAACCGACAACGTCCGAGATCTCTGTCAGACCGGTCAGTACACCTTTTCCGCTGGAGTCACGCAAACCTCTTTTTACATCATATTCCTGATACAGGTTCTGGTCGATCCGGCCGGATGCCAGACAGTACTGTAACAGTTCGCTAAACTCCCGTTTATGTTCTTCTTCTATATTCAGAAATTCTTCTACTCCCATGGGTCTTCCTCCTGTTTTTCTCTATTATTTCTGCTCTTACAGATTCTCAGCGATTGCTTTGATAAATCCTTCACTGTTTAATACGGTCGGATCTTCCATGGTTGTGATCAGAGCCAGGTCTTTTGTCATCTTTCCTTCTTCGATGGTGCGGATGGTCGCTTCTTCCAGACGATCTGCAAAATCCATCAGTTCTTTGTTGCCATCCAGTTCTCCACGTTTTCTCAGGGCACCGCTCCATGCAAAGATGGTTGCCACGGAGTTTGTGGAGGTCTCTTCCCCTTTCAGGTGTTTGTAGTAGTGACGCTGTACGGTTCCGTGTGCAGCTTCGTATTCGTAGTAGCCGTCCGGAGATACCAGTACAGAGGTCATCATCGCCAGAGAACCGAACGCGGAGGACACCATATCGCTCATTACATCGCCGTCATAGTTTTTACATGCCCAGATGTAGCCGCCTTCTGATTTCATCACACGGGCTACGGCATCATCGATCAGGGTATAGAAATAAGTAATGCCTGCTTCCTCGAATTTTTCTTTGTAGTCCGCATCAAAGATTTCCTGGAAAATATCTTTGAATGTGTGGTCGTATTTTTTGGAAATGGTATCTTTGGTTGCAAACCACAGATCCTGTTTCGTATCCAGTGCGTAGTTAAAGCAGCTTCTTGCAAAGCTCTCAATGGAGTTGTCCAGGTTGTGCATGCCCTGTGCCACGCCAGGTCCTTTGAAATCAAAGACCAGTTCTTTTGTCTGGGTTCCGTCTTCTGCGGTATAGACCAGTTCCACTTTTCCAGGTCCCGGAACTTTCATCTCGGTATTTTTATATACATCACCGTATGCATGTCTTGCGATGGTGATTGGTTTTTTCCAGTTCTTTACGCACGGTTCGATGCCTTTTACAACAATCGGAGCACGGAATACAGTTCCGTCAAGAATCGCACGGATGGTTCCATTCGGGCTTTTCCACATTTCTTTCAGATTGTACTCGGTCATACGTGCGGCGTTTGGAGTGATGGTAGCACATTTGACTGCAACACCGTATTTCTTGGTTGCCATGGCTGCATCGATGGTTACCTGATCGTCGGTTTCGTTTCTGTGTTCCAGACCCAGATCGTAGTATTCGGTTTTCAGGTCGATGTAGGGAAGCAGCAGATCATCTTTGATCATCTTCCACAGAATTCTTGTCATCTCGTCTCCGTCCATCTCTACCAGTGGTGTTGTCATCTGAATTTTACTCATTTCTTATCTCCTCCTGTTTATTCTTTTATTTTATTCTGCTTTTTGTCTTTCGAACTGTTTGAGGTTTCTGGTTTTTCTCTTTTACAGATTTTATTGGTATCTTTCAGTGCAGATCCAGGTTTTCGATTACATGTTGAATATGTTCGTTTGCCAGCTGTTCTGCAAGATCTCCGTCTCGTTGTCTTATTGCTTCCAGGATCCGTTTATGTTCTTTCACGGATTCCTGCGCGCGGTGTTCTGTCTTTACGGAATGGGATCGCGCCATTTTTACATAATGGAGAAAATCCGTCAGCACGTGTTCGAGCATCCGGCTTCCCGATGCCCGGTACATGATCTCATGAAATCTTCCATCCAGCCGGACCATCTGTTTGCTCTCCGGCTTCTTTACATGAAATTCGGACAGAAGGATCACTTCTTCCAGTTCTGCCAGTTCTTCTTCTTTGATATGTTCTGCCGCTTTTCGTGCCGCCAGACCTTCCAGTCTTGCCCGCATATGATAGATGTCTTCCACATCTTTCCGGGAGATGCCGATTACTTTGGCACCTCGGTTCGGTGCGATCTCCACCAGGCCTTCCAGATCCAGCTGCCGCAGTGCTTCCCGCACCGGTGTCCGGCTGACACCCAGCTGTTTTCCCAAGGTCGCTTCTTTCAGTTCTTCGCCGGGTGCATAGTTGCCGGAGAGAATGTCGTTCCGGATCCGGTTGAAGATCTGTCCTCCGAGGGATTGTTCCTGATATTCCATAGTTGCCTCCAGATTGATTCTGTGCTTTTTCGCTTTATTTTTTAATTGCATGCTTGTATTTCTGTATCTTGGTATAATTGTATGCAATTATACGAGATATGTCAACAATAAAATTAAGAGAAAATAAAAAAGAAATAGCATTTTGGGTGCTATTTCTTTTTTATTTTCTCTTATGCTTCGACTTCGATCAGATCTTTTGTGAAGTGGTTCAGGACTTCGCAGCCGTCTTCGGTGATCAGGACCAGGTCTTCGATTCTTACGCCGACGCCGCCTGGGACATAGATGCCCGGTTCTACGGAGAAGCACATGCCTGGTTTCAGGACTTCTTCGTTGGTGAAGGAGACATCGCCAAACTCGTGGACTTCCAGTCCGATGTTGTGTCCGGTACGGTGGGTGAAGTACTGACCGTAGCCCTGTTCTTCGATGTAGTCTCTGGCTGCACGGTCTACGTCGCAGAATCTTGCGCCCGGTTTTGCTGCTTCGATACCGCGGCGGTTGGCTTCTTTGACGATCTCATAGATTTTCTTTGCCTCTTCGCTGGCTTTTCCGATAAATACAGTTCTTGTCATATCAGCACAGTATCCGTTGACCAGGCATCCCACATCCAGAACGACGGCATCGCCATATCTTCCTTTGGAATCGTCTGTTTCATGATGCGGATCTGCTGCATGGGCGCCGTACGCGATGATCGGCTCGAAGGAATGTCCCTGGGCACCGTTTTTCAGATAGATTTTCAGGAGTTCTTCTCCCAGTTCCGCTTCTGTCATTCCTTTGCTTACCAGTGGAATCAGTTCTTCGATACTGGTGTCGTTGCAACGGGAGGCCACGCGCATCTTTTCCTGTTCTTCTGCTGTTTTGATCTGGCGGATATGGTCGATAATTGTGGATGCATTGACATAAGCATCTCCCACCTGCAGTTCCATCAGGCGAAGCAGGAACCGCGCCGGCCACGTTTTGTCGATACCGATAGTTCCGCCTTTTCTCATATGGGAAGCCAGAACTTCCACACAGTCATCGGTATCATCAAAGTATACGACTTTGATTCCCAGTTTTTCTTCATCCTGCGGAAACAGCTTTCCGATCACCAGTACCGGCTCTTTTTCCACATCCAGTCGGAGAACCATCATACGTTCTCCACATGCATAATACTGTCCCGTCAGATAATACACAGCCATCGGATCCGTCACAAGAAACTGTTCCAGATTCATCTGGCGCATGCCTTCGATTACTTTTTCTATTCTCGTCATGTCCATCTTTCCTCGTCCTTTCTTTTTGCACCCGATATTTTCTTATGAATTTCCAAGGTGCACCCGCGTTTCTCACGGTCTCTGCCCTGCATTATACACCTGTTTTCTTCTATATACCATAGAAAACCAGGAAACCTTACATTTATCTGTAATCCTTCGATACTTCCAGATAATCCCGCTTCCCACTGATATAATCCGCATAGGCAAGTTCCGGATCTTTTCCGTGAAATACCGTACACAATCCACACATATCACAATCCGCAATGCATCGGAAGGTATTTTTTATATATTGTCTTCGCTCTTCTTCCGTAGAATGTTCTATCTCCGGCGGTCTCATATACTCACCACCTATCTCACAAGTCCCATATTTTTTCTGTACTCTTCGTTAATCTCACGCAATTCTTTTTCTCCGTTAATATACGGTTCATAAAAAGTATCCACGGATCCGCCACCCAGGTTGTCGCAACCATTACAGAAATCACATGCTCCGCCGCACTGATTCAGCCCTTCCTGCACAATACGGATTCTTTCTTCTTTCGTTGTATCTTTAATCAACAGACTTTTTATTTCCATTACACTTTCTCCATTTCTCCTAAAAGTTTCCCATTTTACTCGTTGCATTCATTTTTGTGATACTTTTAAGACTACAGAGAAGAGTTTTGCAAATGCATCTCATCCTTTCTGTAGTCTTATTCTTAATATTTGTTGTTTTCCAAAGACAGCAGTCTAAACTCCATGTAATAACCTGTTCCCTGCCAATGAAACATTCCCCAAAACTCTCTACTCATGCAGCATCCATTCTTCTATCCCCTCAGTTCCAAATGTGCAATCATAGTTTTTCTCGATCTCCCTGTAATTTTTCACTTTTAACAGATATGCCAGCGGAGCACCTTCTTCATGATCCGTATGACAGTATCCAATTCCCTCTCCGCAATAAATAATGCATCCCTCATCTTCTTCCCGTGATCTCTCGATTGCTTTTTTCAGGGGTAACATTCCGGTATACGACAATCCCATGTAATATACATTTGTAAAATTCCCAAATTTTTTAAGTTCCTTCTCCAAGTATTTTTCTGTATAGTATGGTATCGAATGCATTATTTCTCTTTTTACATATTTTAAATCATGTAAAGACTTCAATGCTTCTTCTCTTTTGTTCGTTGATAATTCCCATAGAAGTCTTTCTTTTTTATGTTTTTGAAAAAATAACTTTATGATCATCTCTTCGTTCCACATTTTTATCCCTCGTAAAATAAGTCCTCTGACACCCCGCAGGTTACTTTTCAGTATGTATAATTACATTATATAGAATATCATATCTGCCAGTCAACTAATGAATCTGTAATACCGAACACAGTCACTTACCATATTTTTTCTTTTACTCTTTTAACTCTGCCAGTTGTTTTTCCAACATAGCAATTTTCCGAAAGGCTTCATCCGCCCGTGCTTTTTCTTCATCCGCCCGTGCTTTTTCTCTCAGGGTATTCTGGCGCTCTTCTTCTCTGCCTTCCTCCCTGTCGAATTCTCTTTGTTTTTCTTCGTCATATTCATAAAGACACATTTTTACAACCTCCGCCCTGTTTCTCTTCAGAAAATCAGCCATCACGTCTTCTTCCATGCACTCCCGAATCGTCTGTTCCACGGCATCTTCTAAGGTCTGCTCCTGTGAATACCTTCTTACTTTATCCACAAAGATCATATAATCCCGCATCGGTCTGCATTTTTCAAAAAGTTCCTGGCTGTTTCCCATATTGATATTTTTTACTTTCACAATCACTTCCAGATTCGGATTCTCCTGTTTCTTCACAAATGCATCCGAAAGTCTCAGCTCGCTTTCCTCATCCATCTTCTGCTTTCCGTTATAAAATACCACAAACGTAGGCGATGGAAGCGGAAGCATCTTCGTACCATAAATATTCTTGTCCTTCACCAATACCGAATACGTGTCACTTGCATAAAACAGACAGCGCAACGGCATATTTGCATTTTTTGTAGACTGTTGCTCATATAAAAACAGTTCATCATGCAGCACATAAGCCACATCATTTTTCATTGATAAATAGATCGCATTCTCCAGTGTCACCACCTGTAGTTCACTGGCATCTTTATAGTCCGATCCATTCATCGCATTATAAAGCTCCAGCAATTTTTCCCGGTCATTAAAGATCATACGGAATAAGCGATCTTTGTAATCTTTTGCTACATTACCATTCATACTAATCCTCCTGCTTGCAAGAGAAGGATCTGCCTTTCGCTTCCCCAGAATCCTCCTCTGCCCTTTTCTTATTTAATTTTGCATTGGAAATTTCTAAGTCCGCGAACGCGGTTGAATGAATTAGATACGGCTGTATGCCGTAAAGAAATAGAAATAAAATGCTTATGGTTATCATACTCTGAAAAGGCGGATTCGTCAAACAATATTTGTTCCGCTTCCTCTCCATTATCTTTATGGCTTTAAATCCTTGATATCTGAAACTGGCACATCCTGATAAGCCTCCTGAAATCTACATATTCTGTTATGAATTACTGTCTTTCGAAGAACTGACTGGAAGAGATACTGAATACCATTCTTTCTTATAACAAACAAGACTACAGAGAGGAGTTTGCAAATACATCCCATCCTTTCTGTAGTCTTATTCTTAGTATTCTGTTATTTTCCCAAAGACATCAGTTTAAAATCCATCTAATAACCTATTTTCTACCAATGGAACATTCCCCAAAAACTCTACTCATGCAACATCCATTTTTCTATCCCCTCCGTTCCAAACGGACCTTTATAGTTCTTCGGTAATTCGTTATCTTTCAGGTTATAGTGTCTTCGATTAACCACGCTCGTAGCTTCTCCTAACTCCAGGCACGGGCTGAGATCTCCATCCAGGATGTTCACGCTAAACCAGAACCGCTTCAGGCTTTTTATCTTTCGGATAAACTGAATATCGGAGATTTTGTTATTCCCGTAAATTATCAAAGTCTGAAGGTTCTCCATTTTTTCGAGTACGGAATAATCTTGAATATTTGGACAGTGTTCGATGCATAACAGTTGCAATGTTTTCTTTACTTTTTCCAGTGCGCTGATATCCTTCAGATATTTCACATAGTATAAGTATAGGCATTGTAACTTTTCACTTTTTTCAATCCCTTCAAGAGAAGTAATATTGCCTCCAACCATAGTCATTATTTGTAACTGTCTGCTCGAAAATAAGGTTTGCAAGTTTTTTGTTTTGCTTTTATAACAAGCAATATGTAGACTTCGCAACGTATCTATTTTCTGTATATTCAAAGTTTTTTTATTTGGCTGTACGGAAAGATCAAGCAAGCCATGAATTTTTGCATAATCAATCTCTACCAACGGAAAAATCATCCGCAACATTCTGGCAGGAAACCGCACGAACTTCCGGTAAGTCGTATAGCGGTGAATAATCAAAGTCTTCCGTCGCATCTCTCCGCAAGCTGATACATAAATATTTTAACGAAGGACATTTCCGCAAAAACGACAGATCACTTACTTCTATTTCTGCACTTTCTATTCTATTTTGATTAATATATTCCACATATTCTTCTTCCGTATGATCCGGTATTTTATATTCCTGATATCGCACACAACCTTGGTCTTGCACGATAATCGCATCATGTTTAGTCAGTGGATAATGAATCGATGTAAATGCAAAATTGTCCCTTATCGAAACAAATTCATAATCTTCCATATTATATTACCTCTTTATTCGGAATCGTAACCGTCTTATCCGGCCAGTGATAACTCAGATATCCCAGGTGAATCAGTAACGTTACTACATCATCTTTCCCCTGGAAATTCGTCATACCATTGGAAAATGTTCCCGTATTAATCTGTACCCGTTCTCCTGCAAGCATATTTGCCACCATGGATTTTCCAAATCTCCTTGGACGACTCACGCAGATATACTTCTGTTCTGTACAGATAACTTCCCATTTCTGCACCTTTCTCTGACATTCTTACTTATTATCATATAGTATCATATTTTTCTGTCAGGCAAAACAGTAATATTCTTTGCGAATTCTAATATTTCATCCAGGCTCTCTCCAGTCATATCAGCAATATCTTCCGGAGTTTTTCCTTTTTGTAACATATTTTTTATA
>ERZ836877.6827-NODE-6827-length-9992-cov-3.387642_pt1 | contig 9992 bp, 8 predicted proteins | sample MGYA00519469_ERZ836877 | MGnify/ENA primary metagenome ERZ836877 (study PRJEB31850, sample SAMEA3708809) | human gut metagenome | biome: human gut; feature: human-associated habitat; material: faeces | place: China | collected 2014 ... | reverse complement strand
ATTCCATCGGTGATATCGCTACGGTTACCGTGCATATCAAGAAGATCCGTGAGAAAATTGAAAAAGATACTGCAAAGCCTCAATATATCGAGACCATCTGGGGTGTTGGATATCGTTTTAAGGTATAAGGGAAGAAAAATAAGATCAGAAGAAAACTCCTATGATGGATACAGCAACAAACTGTCCCCAATAGGAGTTTTTTATTTAAAAGTGTGTTATAATCATAGCATTGCGGATTGCACCCGTGAAATTTGATTAGCGATTCCACTGATGAGATAAAGCATCGGCGGAATGGAGTGTGTTATGAACAGTAAAAAAATAATACAGTTGTCTACGACACAGAAGATCATGCTTAGCTTTCTGTGTGCCATATTAGTGGGTAGCTTCCTGCTGGCATTACCCATCAGTTCAGCTACCGGAGAAGCGGTTCCTTATATAGATGCTTTATTTACGGCTACCACATCCATATGTGTGACCGGTCTGGTGACGGTTCCCACATATTCCACCTGGAGCGTCTGGGGACAGATCGTGATCCTGTTTCTGATCCAGTTGGGAGGTCTGGGAGTCATTACGGTCATGTACGGTGTGATGATGGGACTGCACAGACGACTGGGACTGGGTAACCGGTGGATGCTGCAGGATGTATTTAATCTGAATAATATCTCCGGAATCGTGAAATTCCTCCGCAAGGTTCTCATAGGTACTCTGGTGGTGGAGGGATGCGGAGCTCTTTTGTACATGGCAGTATTTGTGCCGGAATACGGACTCAGAGGCATATGGATTTCGATTTTTAATGCTGTATCTGCCTTCTGCAACGCCGGAATGGATATTATGGCGGAAGACAGTCTGTGCGGCTATGTATTTCAGCCCATGGTCAATCTGGTCACGATGTTGCTGATCATATTGGGAGGTTTGGGCTATATCGTCTGGTGGGATGTACTGCGGGTTTTGAAAAATATCCGGAGCCAGAAGCTGAAATGTTTCCGACTGCTGACACTGCACAGTAAAATAGCACTCACGGTGACAGGAATACTTATTGTAGTGGGAGCGGCGGCATTTTATATTTTTGAATACAATAATCCTCTGACGATGCAGGATTACACGGTGCCGCAACGGATCTGGGCATCCCTGTTCCAGGCAGTAACTACGCGAACCGCAGGTTTTGCCACAATTCCACAAGAGGATCTGACCAATACCTCTGCGATCATTTCGGTGTTTTTGATGCTGATCGGCGGCTCTCCGGTGGGAACCGCAGGAGGAATGAAGACAGTTACGATCGCAGTGCTGCTGGTATCTATGTTTGCCACTATAGGGAATAAGGAGGATGCGGAGCTTTTTGGGAGAAATATTCCGAAGCAGGCAGTGAATAAATCGGTAGCAGTTGTAGGTATGTTTTTTATCATTGCGTCATTGTCCACAATTCTTTTATCTGCAGTGACAGATGCGGATGTGATCGATATTGTGTATGAAACAGTGAGTGCTACAGCTACTGTGGGATTAAGCAGGAACCTGACTTCCATGCTGAATCTTTGGGGAAAACTGATTATTATCGTGACCATGTATCTGGGAAGAGTCGGCCCCATATCGCTGGTAGTGGCATTCAGCACGCAGAAAAAGAACAAAAATATTGTGAAGAACCCGACAGAAGAGATCAGCGTCGGATAAAGCAGATCGAAGCAACAGGAAGGAAGAGACTATGGGAATCAATCAGACCTATGCAGTATTTGGACTTGGAAGATATGGAAGAGGTGTGGCGAAGGAGTTGGCAGAGAACGGCGCAGAGGTGGTAGCGGTGGACAACAGAGAGGCAGTTGTCAATGCGGCAATTTCAGAGATTCCATACTGTAAATGTGCGGATGTTACAGATCCGGAAGCGTTGAGACAGATCGGTATTGCGAATATTGATGTGGTCATCGTGACCATGGCAAATCATCTGGAAGCCAGTGTTATGGCAACCATGCTGTGTAAAGAACTGGGCGTAAAGACCGTTATCACCAAATGCGCCACTGAGATAAACTGCAAGATCCTTACGAAAGTAGGAGCAGACCGTGTAGTATTCCCCGAGAGTGAGTCAGGGATCCATCTGGCCAAAAATCTGTTAAGCTCCGGCTTCATGGACATTATTGAATTGTCCCAGGATGTGTCTATGGTGGAAATGGAAGTGAAACAGCAGTGGATCGGGAAGAACCTGATCGAGCTGAATCTGCGGAAAAAATATTCCATTAACGTGGTGGCGATCATCGAAGGAAAAAATGTAAATACCAATATCGATCCGGAAGTACCTCTGACACAGGATATGCGGCTGATCGTTATTGCCAACCGGGCAAAATTAAATAAACTGAAATAGAATAGCTTCGAGCTATAAAAAAGTGAAACATCTGACGGTACACTTGAGCACAAGACAGAATGTTTCACTCTTTTTTTTATACGGTGGCAGTCGTCTGAAAAGTTGTAAACGGGTGATCAGTTATCTGCCTGGAAAGTCTTCTCATTAAAGGAACCCTGCTGTTTAGCCACGATAGTGGTACATACGGCATCACCGGTGATATTGACAGCGGTACGCAGCATATCCAGGATACGGTCGATACCCATGATCAGTGCAATGCCCTCGGTAGGAAGTCCTACAGAGGTCAGTACCATGGACAGGGTGACCAGACCGACACTGGGGACACCGGCAGTACCGATGGAAGCGATCGTCGCGGTGGCAATGACAGTAGCAATGGCAGCCGGGGTCAGAGGAATACCGTAAGCCTGTGCTATGAAAACAACTGCTACGCCCTGCATGATGGAAGTACCGTCCATGTTAATGGTGGCACCCAGAGGAATCGTAAAGGACGAAATCTGTTTGGAGACACCGATTTTTTTATACAGAGTGTCGATAGACAGAGGGATCGTCGCATTACTGGTGGAAGTGGAGAAGGCAAAGGTCATAACCGGGAAGAACTTTTTAATGAACTTAAAAGGATTCAGGCGGGTGAACACAAACAGCATGACCTGATATACCACGAAACACTGTACTGCCAGCGCCAGGATTACGCTTCCCATATATTTCAGCATAGGTACAAAAGCGTCGAAGCCGATGCCTGCGAAGGTCTTGGCGATCAGGCAGAAGACACCGACAGGGGCAGCTTTCATGACTGCAATCGTCATTTCCATCATAATGTCATTGAACTGACTGAAAAAGTTCGCCACAGTGGAGACCCGGTTGCCCATGGCAGCCAGAAGAATGCCAACAAATAAAGCAAAGAAGATGATCGGCAGCATATCTCCGGCGGACAGAGAGGTAAAAATATTTTTCGGAATAATATTCAACAACGTCTCCGCAAAATCTACCTGGGTGGTCGCGACTTCGGTGGCATCCTCCGGCAACGCAATATTTAAGCCAACGCCGGGATTGATCAGACTGGCAATACCCAGTGCCACGCAGATCGCCAAAGCAGTGGTGCACAGATAGAACAGGATCGTTTTCACACCCACAGTTCCTAATGTTTTCGTATCACCGATGGCCATTGCGCCGCAGACCAGGGAGCAGAATACCAGAGGGACCACCAGCATCTGCATCAGGCGGATAAAACCATTTCCCAGTACATAGAGAATACCGTTGATCAGAATTGTATCTCTGAAGTACCCTTCCGGCATATAATAATGGATCAGTACACCACATACCGCACCGGTTAACAGGGCGATAAAGATTTTGGTGGACAGACCGAGTTTTTTCTTTTCTTTTTTGTGTTTTTCCACTATTCCAGTCCTCCGGTTTCTTTCATGTAGGAAGCCAGTGTCTCTCTCCAGCCACTGGGTTCTTCGATGCCGGTGAGACGTAGCATCATATTATCCAGTACGGAATATTTCTCCGGGGTGCCGTCTTTTACTGTGACGGTAAGCCGGTCCTCTTTTCCGGCAAGACGCAGGATCTCTTTCGCGAATTCCAGGCGTGTGCAGGAACCTCCGCTGCATACAGCATGGTAGATACCGTAGTGGTCGTTGTCGATGAAGAATTTCACCACCCGGGCAAGCTCTGCGGCGGAGGTAGGTACCGCACGGTCGTTATTTAGCAGTTCCATAGTAGATACCTGGGAGTCCGCGGCAGCTTCGAGTACTTCATTCAAAAAGTCTTTGCCGATGCCATAGATCCAGGAACTGCGGATAATGACATAGCGGGTCATCAGCTGGATGACGAATTTCTCTCCGGCATATTTGGATTTCGCAAACAGCCCCACGGGATTTACATCATCGAACTCATTATAGGGTGTGTCGGATGCGCTGGAAAATACATCATCCGTAGAGATCTGTATGAGTTTTGCCTGAATGCTCTCCGCAGACTGCGCCAGATTTCTCGCACCTACGGCGTTTACCTTGTAAGCCATATCTGTCTCCGACTGCGCTGCACCGGCGGAAGGATGATATCCTGCACAGTTGATGACGACATCGGGACGATTCCGGTGCATGAACAGGGAAACTGCATGTTCATCCGTGATATCCAGCTCGTCCTTATCGGTCTCGTATAATTCATATTCCATCATGTCTAACAACCTGATCAACGCCTGCCCCATGTGACCGAGGGAACCGACGATCCATATTTTTTTCATTGTGATATAACCTCCTGCAATTTGTGTGTAACTGAGAACAGTATAACAAGTATATCATAGGAAAGATTCCCAGGAAAAGAGAAAATTAAAAAGTCAGAGAAACGCAATAAAAATTGATATTAACAGGGAGAAAAGGATTTGCTATACTAACCACAGAGAGCAGAATCCGAAGGAAAAGCTCGGGATATATTTAACAGGCAGAATCTGGAAAGGCAGGGAGTTTATATGGCAGAATTACGTCTGGGTGCATTGGAAGCCGGCGGTACAAAAATGGTCTGCGCTATTGGCGATGAGAATGGTGAAATTTATGAACAGGTATCGCTTCCTACAACTACGCCTAAGGAGACGATTCCTAAGATGATCGCTTATTTTAGGGACAAGAGGATCGATGCATTGGGAATTGCCTGTTTCGGGCCCATTGAGCTGGACAGAGATTCCGAAAAATACGGTTATATCACAACCACGCCAAAGCTGGCCTGGAGGGACTGCGATATTGTTGGGCAGATGCAGGAGGCACTTCATTGCCCCGTGGGATTCGATACAGATGTGAATGGTTCTGTCCTCGGCGAAGTGACCTTCGGACAGGCACAAGGGAAAAAGTGTGTCATGTATCTGACCATCGGTACGGGTGTCGGCGGTGGTATCTATAGTAACGGAGATCTGCATCACGGAATGCTCCATCCGGAGACCGGACATGTGCTGATCACGAAGCGGACCGCAGATACTTATGCCGGAAGATGTCCTTATCATAAGAATTGTCTGGAAGGTCTGGCGGCAGGCCCTGCCATCGAAGAACGCTGGGGCAGGAAAGCAGTGGACCTGGCAGATTGCCCGGAAGTATGGGAGTTGGAGGCAGATTACATTGCTCAGGCACTGACCGGTTATGTCATGACGGTATCACCGGAAATGATCATTTTAGGCGGCGGTGTCATGCACCAGGAGCAGTTGTTCCCGCTTATCCGCAAGAAGCTTAAGGAATACATCAATGGCTATATCGCAACGGATGAACTTGCAGACATGGAGCATTATGTGGTGCCGGCATCTCTTCATGATGATCAGGGCATCATGGGATGTCTGGAGCTTGCAAGAAGAGCTCTTGAAAACGATCATTGATAAGGCAGCTGCTTACGATATTGCAACGGAGACATCTGATATGTCCTATGAAAGCATCGGATAAAATGACTTACATTAGAAAAGCCGGACTGCAGGGCAACCTCTGTAACTGGCAGAGAGGTACTCTCTAACAGATGGCAGGCATGGGTCAGTCTCAGATGCATCAGGTATTGCGTCAGAGTCAGATGAAAGTGCTGTTTAAAATAGCGGGACAAATATTTTTCGGATAAATGAAATTGTTCTGCCAGGGTTTCCAACCGAAGGGGTTCTGTGTAGTTATACTGCAGATAAGTCAGTATCTCACGCTGCATCGGATCGTTCCTTTTGGAGCCCATCGGGTTAATGGTTCCGCAGGAAGCAATTTTTTGTATAAGTGACAACAATAAAATACGTAATCGGAAATGCCCACTCAATGTATTTGGAAGCTGTCTGACAGACAGGATCTCACGGATGAGAGAAATGATGTCAGGACAGCTTTTTTCGTGGGAAAGATTATGATGCAAAAGCAATTCATGGTTACGCAGGGGAAGGAGAAACTCCGTTTCCAACAGATCGTCCGTCTGAAAGGAAATAAATTCCAGTGGAAACAACAGGGTATGATAGTCTACGCCCGGAATTGCGGAACCCATAAAATGAAGCTCACCGGGATTCACAAAGAATACGGAGCCGCCGGCCGCTTCGTATTCTTCCCCTTCAATGATGACATTAAGAGAGCCGGAGCGGACATATATGATCTCGACCTCCGGATGCCAGTGGACAGGAATCTGAAAAAAAGCAGGCATATCATGCAGGTGATAACAGCTAAAAGGAAATTCTTTTGTTCCGTGAATGCGTTCTTCTCTTAATTCAGGGTACATAGGCAGGCCTTTCTGTGAAGTGGATCAGAGGATATTATGGTCAGATTACTATAAAAGTAGAAATAAGTCAATTTTCTGTGGTAAAAATGCAAGTTTTAGGAAAGATAAAGTAGTAATATGTAAAAATTAAAGATACTATTCAGAATAGTATTCTGAATGGTTACAAAATGAAAATGCAAATTTATAGGAACCGCAGAAAGGATATAAAACATACGATGGAAGGACAGAATAAGTCATTATTTCAATTATTTGTACCACTGTGTCTGGAGACAATCTTTTATATGTTGTCCGGAATGGTGGATACTTTAATGCTTTCTTCTGTGGGAGATCAGGCAGTCGGAGCAGTCGGAACAGCAAATACTTATATTGGTGTATTTATTATTATGTATTCGGTAGTTTCTATGGGAATGCTGGCTGTGATGACACAGAATATCGGTGCGGGCAGACCGGGGATCGCCTGTCAGGCAAAGACTCTGGGATTATGGTTTAATGGGATCCTGGGTGTTATGATGTCTGTTTTTTTGTTTTTCTGTTCCGATGGGATTCTGTATGTGGTAGGTATTGCGCCGGCATTGAAGGAGCCTGCCGTACAATATCTGCGGATCGTAGGAGGCGGAAGCATACTGAACGCAATGATTCCCATACTGGCAGGATATCTGCGTGCGTTTGGATATACGAAACAGCCCCTGATCGCAACTGTGACAGGTAATATTTTGAACTTTATATTAAATGCCGTGTTTCTGTTTCGATTCCACCTCGGCGTGCAGGGGGTTGCATCCGCAACAGTGATCTCCAAAGTAGTGAATCTGATATTGATCGTGATCTTTGTACGGCGGCTGATCCCTGCAAAAAAATATTCGGAGAGGGTAAATTCCGGAGAGATTTTGCGGAAGATCATCCGGATCGGATTACCTTCCGCTTTGGAGAATATTATTTATAATATAGCGATGACACTGGTGATCCGTTTTCTGAACCAGATGGATACAGAAGGAATCAATGTGGCAGCCCGCTCCTATACGGCACAGATCACAAATTTATCCTTCTGTGTGGGAAGTGCGCTTGCCCAGGCGAATGCTATTATGACCGGATGGTACATGGGTGCGGGAAAATATGAAATATGTGATAAGCAGACTAAAAAATCTGCGGCGATCGGAGCGGTACTGGCGATGGGAACAGAATTTCTGTTTGCAGTCAGTGCCCCGGTACTGATCTCTTTTTTCACGCAGGATAAGAGTATGGTAGAACTAGTGCAGAAGCTGATGTTTATTGATATTGCCCTGGAAGCCGGACGAGTCACAAATCTGGTATACGGGAATGCTCTGAAAACCAGTGGAGATGCTGTATTTCCGGTGATCCTCGGAGCTGTTTTCATGTTTTTGTGTGCAGCGGGAGGAACGTATCTGCTGGGGATACAGCTGCATCTGGCAGTAGTGGGTGCTTATATCGGTCTGACAGCAGATGAATGCTGCCGTGCAGTCGGCATGCTGCTGCGCTGGCGGAGCGGAGCATGGAAGAAAAAAGGATTGATCGAAGATTGATCGAAGTGCAATAATAAGACGGTATACCGGCTGGCTTTTGCCCGGATGGGCATTCTCTTGCTTTTCGTAGCTTATCATAGCATAGCGCATTTTTTATAATTAAAATATTGACAATATGAAAAAATGTGTTATAGTTCTAAATGCAAATGCAACTCATTTGCATTTAGAACAAATATATGATTAAGTATTCATTTGATAAAGAAAGTATGGAAAGGTAAGAGTTATGTCGGAAGTTATTTTAGATACTTTAATAGATAGTATAAAGCTGGTGCCATTTTTGTTCCTGACCTATCTGGCTATGGAATATCTGGAGCATAAGGCCGGCGAGAAGACCACGCATATGGTGCGTAAGGCAGGTAAAATGGGACCGTTGATCGGTGGTGTGGCAGGTGTGTTGCCTCAGTGTGGATTCTCAGCAGCGGCATCCAACTTATATGCAGGCAGGGTGATCACCCTGGGAACACTGATAGCCATTTATCTGTCCACTTCTGATGAGATGCTGCCGATCCTGATTTCGGAGAAAATGGATATCCGCTTTGTTCTGGGCGTGCTGGGAGCGAAAGCGGCCATTGGTGCGGTAGCCGGATTTGTGATCGATCTGTTGGTCCGGGAGAGGAAGATGCATCCTCATGACCATGTTCACGGGCATGAGGAAAATGATCATGAAGAGGAAGAGCACATTCATGAAATCTGTGAGCATGAGAACTGCCATTGTGAAAAGGATGGCATTTTTCTATCTGCTGTAAAGCATACGCTTCACATTACCTTTTTCATTATAGTCATTGGATTTGTTCTGAACACAGCACTGCATTTTGTGGGAGAAGATGTTCTGGCCGGACTGATCCTGAACCGTCCCGTACTGGGACCTGTGCTGGCAGGAGTGGTGGGACTGATCCCCAACTGTGCAGCATCTGTGACCATAACGCAATTGTATATCAGTGGTGTGATCAGCCTTGGAGCCATGATGTCCGGATTGCTGGTGGGCGCGGGAGTAGGACTGCTGGTGTTGTTCCGCGTGAATCCGGATAAAAAGGAAAATCTAAAAATCGTGGGAATTTTATATGTGATTGGCGTTTTAGCAGGAATTGTGATAAACTGGCTGTAGGCACAAGCAGTGCCAAAATTGAGAGCTGACTCTTTGACTGCTTGCAGGCATAAGGGGCAGATCCAATTTTGATAGGGCGACGCCCGTCCAGTGAGGGAACGCAGGGCGTTACCGAGCTGAGCAGCACTGCGGATGCCCCGGATCGCGATATAAAAGGACAGATATCTATGGAAGAACATAAATGTGAACACAATGATATTTCCTACCCTAAGGGATTGAAATGGACCAAACAGAGAAAATGCGTGTATCAGGTGCTGGAGGAAGCGACCGAGCCCCTCAGCGCCGTACAGATTTACAATCGTATTGAGAGAGATCACGAAGGCAGCGATTATGCTGTATCCACGATCTACCGGATTCTGGCAACATTTGAAGAACATGGAATGGTAGAGAAGACAACGTTCATGGGAGACGGTACCGTAGTATACGAACTGAACCGCGGGGAACATACCCATTATGCGGTCTGCCTGGAATGTCATAAGCGGATTCCGCTGCCCAGCTGCCCCTTTGCACATGTGCATTTAGAGCAGGATACCGGAGATTTCACTGTCACCGGACACAAATTAGAGCTTTATGGCTATTGCAAAAAGTGTCAGGAAGCCCGCAAAAATCACTAATTTCACCTATTATATAAAAAAATCGAAAAAAATATTTAATTTTTTTTGAAAAAGTACTTGCATTATTTAAAATCATGTGATAACATATGTCTTGTCGTTGCGGGAGACACAACAACGACACAGAAAATGCACCGCTAGCTCAGTTGGTAGAGCACCTGACTCTTAATCAGGGTGTC
>ERZ836877.6816-NODE-6816-length-10002-cov-41.549613_pt1 | contig 10002 bp, 9 predicted proteins | sample MGYA00519469_ERZ836877 | MGnify/ENA primary metagenome ERZ836877 (study PRJEB31850, sample SAMEA3708809) | human gut metagenome | biome: human gut; feature: human-associated habitat; material: faeces | place: China | collected 2014 ... | reverse complement strand
TCGGGCATCGTGGGCGTGCTGTTTGACGACTGGATGGAAGCCCACTTCCATAACGCCACCGTAGTCTCCATCGCGCTGATCGTCTACGGTGTAGCCTTCATTCTGGTGGAGCGGCGCAATGCCCGCCGGGTGGGGGGAAAGACGGTGGAGGACGTGTACGCCATCGACTATAAGACCGCCCTGCTGATTGGCTGCTTCCAGTGCCTGAGCCTGATCCCCGGTACCTCCCGTTCCGGCTCCACCATTCTGGGCGCGATTCTCATCGGCGTGGGACGCAGCGCCGGCGCGGAATTCTCCTTCTTCATGGCCATCCCCACCATGCTGGGGGCGTCCGCCATCAAGGGGCTGAAGTTCCTGCTCAGCGGCGTCGCCGCCACCGGCACCGAGATCGGCGTGCTGATCGTGGGGTGCGTGGTGTCGTTTGTGGTGAGCCTGCTCGTCATCCGGGGACTGATGGAATATGTGCGGAGGCACTCCTTCTCCGCCTTCGGCGTTTACCGCATCATCCTGGGCGTGGTGGTGCTGGTTTACTTCGCGCTGGCGGGCTAAGTGACATGTTTCGGGTTTTGTAAGCATTTTCCACAAAAAAGGAACATTCTCATTTGACAAAATACCCCGAACGCTTTATAATGAGTCCGATAGGTGTGTGTTACTCTATCCCCTGAAAAACTCTGAAAAGGACGGATCAGAACATGTATAAAATCGTTCGCAAGCAGGAGCTGAACGCTTCCGTCACCCTGATGGAGATCGAAGCGCCCTTTGTCGCACGTAAGGCAAAGGCCGGTCAGTTCATCATTTTCCGCATCGACGAGATGGGAGAGCGTGTTCCCCTGACCATCGCCGGTTATGACCGGGAAAAAGGTACCGTTACCATTATCTTCCAGAAGGTCGGCTTCTCCACCAACGCCCTCGGCGCGCTGAAGGAAGGCGACTACATCCACGACTTTGTAGGCCCCTTGGGCAAGCCCACCCCCGTGGAGGGCAAGAAGAAGGTCTGCGTGGTCGGCGGCGGCGTGGGCTGCGCCATCGCCCTGCCCTCTGCCAAGGCGTTCAAGGAAGCCGGTGCGGAAGTGACCGTTATCGTCGGTTTCCGCAGCAAGGACATCGTCATTCTGGAGGACGAGTTCAAGGCAGCAGCCGACCGGCTGATCCTCATGACCGACGACGGTACTTACGGCCGTCACGGCCTGGTCACCCAGCCCCTGCAGGAGCTGCTGGAGGCCGGTGAGACCTTCGACGAGGTGCTGGCCATCGGCCCCGTGCCCATGATGAAGTTCGTATGCAGAACCACCCAGCCCTTCGGCGTCCATACCATGGTTTCCCTGAACCCCATCATGGTGGACGGCACCGGCATGTGCGGCGGCTGCCGCGTCACCGTGGGCGGCGAGACCAAGTTCGCCTGCGTGGACGGCCCCGAATTCGACGGTCATCAGGTAGACTTTGCCGAGCTGACCAGCCGCAACGGCACCTACCGCGACCGGGAGGCCGAGGTCAAAGAGAACCACGTCTGCCGCATTGAGTCCATGGGCAAGGCCCTGATCAAATAAGGAGGTAATGCAAAATGGCTAACATGACCCTTACCAAGACCCCTATGCCTGAGCAGGAACCTCAGGTTCGCGCCCACAACTTCAAGGAGGTTGCGCTGGGCTATACCGCCGAAATGGCGATGGAAGAAGCAGGCCGCTGCCTGAACTGCAAGAAGCCCAAGTGCGTGGAGGGCTGCCCCGTCAACGTCCGCATCCCCGAGTTCATCGCCAAGGTGCATGAGGGCGATTTCAAGGCCGCTTACGAGATCATTACATCCACCAACGCCCTGCCCGCCCTGTCCGGCCGTGTCTGCCCGCAGGAGAGCCAGTGCGAGAGCAAGTGCGTCCGGGGCATCAAGGGCGAAAGCGTCGCCATCGGCCGTCTGGAGCGGTTCGTCGCCGACTGGTACCGGGAGAACGTCAACGCCATGCCCGAGAAGGCCGTCTCCAACGGCATCAAGGTGGCCGTGGTGGGTTCCGGTCCTGCCGGTCTGACCTGCGCCAGCGACCTTGCCAAGAAGGGCTATCAGGTCTCCATTTTTGAAGCGCTGCACACCGCCGGCGGCGTGCTGGTTTACGGCATCCCCGAGTTCCGTCTGCCCAAGGCCATCGTGGCCAACGAGGTCAGGAAGCTGGAAGCCCAGGGCGTCGAGGTCATGACCAACATGGTCATCGGCCGGGTGCTGACCATTGACGAGCTGTTCGAGATGGGCTACAAGGCCGTGTTCGTCGGCTCCGGCGCAGGTCTGCCCATGTTCATGAACATCCCCGGCGAGTCTTTGAAGGGCGTTCTGTCCGCCAACGAATATCTGACCCGTACCAACCTGATGAAGGCTTACACCGAGGAAGCCGATACCCCCGTCATCAAGTCCAAGGCTGTGGCGGTGGTCGGCGGCGGCAACGTGGCCATGGACGCCGCCCGCTGCGCCATGCGTCTGGGCGCGGAGCACGTGTACATCGTCTACCGCCGTGGTGAGGCCGAAATGCCCGCCCGTCTGGAAGAGCAGCACCACGCCAAGGAAGAGGGCATCGAGTTCAAGACCCTGTGCAACCCCGTGGAGATTCTGGGCGGCGAAGATGGCCGCGTGAACGGCATCAAGTGCGTGCGCATGGAGCTGGGCGAGCCGGACGCCTCCGGACGCCGTCGTCCCATCGCCATTGAGGGCAGCGAATTTGTGCTGGATGTGGACACCGTTATTATGGCCCTCGGCACCAGCCCCAACCCCCTGATCCGCTCCACCACCCCCGGTCTGGACACCAACCGCAAGGGCGGCCTGATCGTGGACGAGAACGAGATGACCACCCGTACCGGCGTCTTCGCCGGCGGCGATGCCGTCACCGGCGCTGCCACCGTCATCCTCGCCATGGGCGCAGGCAAGAAGGGCGCGGCTGCCATTGACGCATACCTGAAGAAATAATCCAAAGCAGTAAAAAATCACCCAACGGTCTGCTGGGTGGTCGTAAAACAGTGAATGGAGCGTATCGGAAACGATACGCTCCATTTTTCGTGCCGAAGTACAACCCCTCGGCTCTCCCTCTGGGAGAGCTGTCACCGAAGGTGACTGATACTATTTCCTGATTAAAATCTTTGATTTTAATCAGGAAGGCATCGCCTAATGGCGCTGCCAGTTTTGTGATTTATAAGGAAAGAAATCACAAAACAAGTCTCATATGAACTCCTTGCCCTTCGGGCAATTAAAATCTTTTCTAAAGATTTTAGGGCCTATCTGAAAACCGGAAATATGACCTACAGCGAGGGATTTTTCGTCTGATGAAGCCATTTTTCCGCAGGAATACTTTGTGTATTGCAAGGGAAAATGGTGCACAGCAGACGGAAAAGACCCGCTGTTTGGGCGTGTTGACGGTTTTCAGATAGACCCTAATTGGAGTTCAGTATGAGAGGGCCTTGCACCCTAATTTCCCCTCTCCGTCTTCGCTTCGCTCAGACACCTCTCCCAAGGGGAGAGGCAAGGGGGGTGTCAACCGTCTGATGCGCTCCGCCCATTCTGTGGGGTGTTTTTTGCGTTACGCAATCACGCCTGAACAGAAAAGTCCGGCGGCTCCTTTTGGAGCCGCCGGACTGATTCGTTTTATGGGAAGTGCTTAGTACATTCCACCGGCCTGACCTGCGGCAGCGGCTGCTGCGGCGTCGGCGGCGGGATCGGGCTTATCCACGACCAGAGACTCGGTGGTCAGCACGCAGCCCGCGATGGAAGCGGCGTTCTCCAGAGCGGAACGGGTCACCTTGGTGGGATCGACGATGCCTGCGGGGATCATGTCCACGTACTCCTCGGTGTAGGCGTTGTAGCCGTAGCCGACCTTTCCGGAGGTGCGGATCTTCTCGTAGACGACGCTGCCGTCCACACCGGCGTTCTCGGCGATCTGACGGATAGGAGCCTGCAGAGCGGCGGCAATGATCCGTGCGCCGGTCTTCTCGTCGCCGTGCAGCGTGGCGATCAGCGCCTCCACAGCGGGGATGGCGTTGACCTGAGCGGTACCGCCGCCGGCCACGATGCCTTCCTCAACGGCGGCGCGGGCAGCGTTCAGAGCGTCCTCGACCCGCAGCTTCTGCTCCTTCATGGCGACCTCGGTCTGAGCGCCGACCTTAATGACGGCCACGCCGCCGGACAGCTTCGCCAGACGCTCCTGGAGCTTCTCGCGGTCGTAGTCGGAGGTGGTGGTGGCAATGGCGGAGCGGATCATGTGGGCGCGATCCTGGATGGCCTCGGGAGCGCCGTCGCCATCGACGATGGTAGTGGTGTCCTTGGTGACAACGATCTGACGGCAGTGGCCCAGATCTTCCATCTTGGCGTCAGGCAGCTCCATGTTCAGCTGGCTGGAAATGACGGTGCCGCCGGTGAGCACGGCGATATCCTGCAGCATTTCCTTGCGGCGGTCGCCGAAGCCGGGAGCCTTCACGCAGACCACGTTGAAGCGGCCCTGCAGACGGTTCAGCAGCAGCGTTGCCAGAGCGTCGCCCTCCACGTCTTCAGCGATGATCATCAGCTTGCGGCCGGACTTGACGATGGGCTCCAGAATGGGCAGAATTTCCTGAATGGAGGAGATCTTCTTATCGGTGATCAGGACGTAAGCGTCGTCCAGAACGGCTTCCATCTTGTCGGTGTCGGTGACCATGTAGGGGGAGATATAGCCACGGTCGAACTGCATACCCTCGACCACGTCCAGACCGGTCTCGGCGGTCTTGCTCTCCTCGATGGTGATGACGCCTTCCTTGCCGACCTTCTCCATGGCCTCGGCGATCAGCTTGCCGATGGTCTCGTCGCCGGAGGACACGGTGCCAACACGGGCGATGGCGGCGGAGTCGGACACGGGAACGGAGTTAGATTTGATGGCCTCAACGGCAGCGGCAACAGCCTTGTCGATGCCCTTGCGCATGACCATGGGGTTCGCGCCGGCGGACAGATTCTTCAGGCCCTCACGGGTGATGGCCTGTGCCAGCAGGGTGGCGGTGGTGGTGCCGTCACCGGCCACGTCGTTGGTCTTGGTGGCGACTTCCCGGATGAGCTGTGCGCCCATGTTCTCAAAGGCGTCCTCCAGCTCCACTTCCTTGGCGATGGTCACGCCGTCGTTGGTGATGAGGGGCGCGCCGTACTTCTTGCCCAGAACCACATTGCGGCCCTTGGGTCCCAGAGTAACTTTAACGGTATTGGCCAGCTGGTCAATGCCGGACTGCAGCTTCTTGCGGGCTTCTTCGCCGTAAACAATCATCTTGGACATGATAATCTTCCTCCTTAGTCAGTGACGACGGCCAGAATGTCGTCCTGCTTGACAAACTTGTAATCTTCCTTGTCGATGGTCACATCGGTGCCGGTAAACTTACCGACGACGACCTTCTCACCGGCCTTGACGGTCATGGTGACGTCCTTGGTGCCGGGGCCGACGGAAACGACTTCGTAGATCATGGGCTTTTCCTTGTTGGTGGTAGCCAGAACAATGCCGGAGACGGTGGTCTCGGGCGCCTCGTGGGCTTTCAGCAGAACGTTATCTGCCATGGGCTTGAGTTTCATTTTGAATTCCTCCATACATATAAGCATTTAGACGACGGGTATCGGGCGAACCCTGCCCGCCTGTATCTACGCGGTTTAGCACTCATTCGTTCTGAGTGCTAATATAATAGCGCAGCTTGGCAAAAAAAGCAAGAGGGAAAATGCAATATTCCGTAAATATTTTATGAACTGGGAAAGAACGGTAAAAGAGAGAAGAAAATGTCGTGCATTTCCCCGGAACATTGCGCCGTTTTCGCTGGTATTCCCGTTTCTGAGGAACGTAAAATGGTTCCATATCAACAAGGGAGGACGGGCAATGCAATGTCAGAAGCTGAAAACCTACATGGAGACCGGACGGGTGGTTTTTCTCCCGGCTCGTTCCATCCGCCCCAATCCGGCGCAGCCACGGAAAATTTTCCGCCCGGAGGCGCTGGACGAGCTGTCCGATTCCATCCGGCAGCACGGAATCCTGCAGCCGCTGTCCGTCCGCCGCAGCGGAAACGGCTATGAGCTGATCGCGGGGGAGCGCCGTCTGCGGGCGGCGGAGCTGGCAGGGATCACGGACATCCCCTGCATCATCATGAGCATGGACGACCGGGAATCCGGCATGGCGGCCATGGTGGAAAATTTGCAGCGGCAGGACCTGGACTTCATCGAGGAAGCCATGGGCATTTCCCGGCTGCTGGAGGACTGGAATATGAGTCAGGAGCAGGCGGCGCGGCTTCTGGGCAAAAGCCAGAGCGCGGTGGCCAACAAACTGCGGCTGCTGAAGCACAGCGAGCCGGTGCTGCTTGCCCTGCGGGAGGCGGGACTGACGGAGCGCCATGCCCGGGCGCTTCTGAAGCTGCCTACGGAGGAAAGCAAGCTCGCGGCGGTGAAGGAGATCGTCCGGCAGGGCATGAGCGTGGCGCGGACGGAAAAGTATGTGGAAACGCTCCTGTCTGCCCGGGCGGACAGGCCGTCAAGAGCCAACGTGGGCGCGTTTCTCAACAACCTGACCCAGTCCCTGCAAAAAATCCAGCTGTCCGGCATTCCCGCCGTATCGGAACGCCGGGAGACGGACAGCCAGATCGTGCTGACCATTACAATTCCAAAATAAATACCGGGCGCACCGAAAGGTGCGCCCGGCGGGATTCATACTTACTTGCTTTCTTCAGTGGGATTCTGCTTGGCGGCCTTCTTTTCCGCCTTGCGGGCTTTGCGCTTCTTGACGAGAACCACCACGCCAACGGTGACGCCGCCCAGAATGACGAGATAGGGGGACTTTGCCAGCACCCATACCAGCAGGTCAAGCAGCCCGTTGCCGACGCCCTTCACGCTGCTCACAAAGCCGCCGCTGATCCGCTCCCACACGGTGGGTTCCTCAACGGGGGTGTACTCCTGCACCTCGTCGATGGATAAGTAGATGGTGGCGTAATCCACCTGATTGTCGTACAGCCGCAGCTGGGAAGCACGGTTTTCCAGCTCGTAGCGCACGTCCGTCAGGCGGCTTTCGATCTCCAGCAGGTCGGCCATGGTCTCGGCCTGCTCCATCAGCTCCAGAAGCCGGGCTTCCTCGGTTTGCAGCGCCTTAACGCGGCTTTCGGTCGCGACGTAGCTCAGGGTGATGTCCTCCCGGCTCAGGTTGGTGGATACCACGTTGGCAATGCCGGACATTTCCTCGGTGAATTCGTCCACACGCTCCGCGGGGATGCGGACGGTGAGGCTGGCGCTGCGGTAGCGGCGGGAGGAATACATGCTGCCGTTATAGCTGTCCTGATCCTCCACGTAGCCGCCCAGACCGGAGATCTTTCCGTTCAGGGCTTCCATCAGAGCGTCCAGATCTTCGGTCTCGGCGGACATATTCACGGTGATGATCCATTTGCGGCCTTCCGGCAGCACGGTGGAATCGGTGTCGCCCGTCAGTCCGCCGTCTTCCGATTTGGCGCTCTCCATATCATAGTAAGCGCCATTCGCCGCCCCGGCGGGGGCAGCTGCGGCGGGGGCGGCTGCGTCGAAGGCCTGGGTGGATTTGCTTGCGCCGCCGCATCCGGCCAGCAGAGCGGCAAGCATACACAGGGTTACGAGAAATGCGGTCATCTTTTTCATTTGAGTTACCTCCTTGTTGTTATGTGCTTCTGTCCATATACTCGACAAACTGCGGCGAAGGTTTCAGAAAATGGAAAATTTGCCGAAAAATTTTTCTTCTTTTGTTCAGTATAGCATCCGGCAGGCGGGAATGCAAGCATATATTGTGTACTTCGCCCAGAAAAGGGGTTGCATCCGGCCTTCTTTTTCGTTATAATAGGAGGACGAACGGAGGTAGACACAATGGCAAAGCTTTATTTCAAGTACGGCGCCATGGGTTCCAGCAAAACGGCTCAGGCGCTGATCACCAAGTACAACTACGAGGAAAACGACTTAAACGTCTGGCTCATCAAGCCCGGCACTGACACCCGGGACGGCGCGAAGATTCTGCGCAGCCGCATCGGTCTGGAATCCCCGGCGGACGTCATCGCCCCCGGCACGGACATTTACCTGCTGTTTCAGGACACGCAGGAGGGCAAGTGCGACGTCATTATCGTGGATGAATGCCAGTTCCTGACGGAAAGCCAGATCGACCAGCTCCGCGCACTTGTCAATGACTACAACATTCCGGTGATGTGCTTCGGCCTGCGCACGGACTTCCAGACCCGCCTGTTTCCCGGCAGCCGCCGCCTGATGGAGGTGGCGGACACCATTCAGGAGATCAAGACCATCTGCGACTGCGGCGCGAAGGCTACGGTGAACGCCCGTATCGACGGCGACGGCCACATCATCACCCAGGGCGCGCAGGTGGTTCTGGGCGGCAACGACAGCTATATTGCCATGTGTCACAAGTGCTACATCCGGGGCATCCGGGAGCACCGGGTCATCCGGCTCCACGGACACAACTGAATCATATACAGAAGGAGAATCATCATGGAACTGAAAGACATTCTCGCCAAGTGCGACCACACCCTGCTGACCCAGACCGCCACCTGGGCGGAGATCAAAGGCGTCTGCGACGACGGTATGAAGTATCACACCGCCTCCGTCTGCATCCCCGCGTCCTATGTCAAACAGGCAAAGGAGTACGTTGTGGACAAGCTGCCCATCTGCACCGTCATCGGCTTCCCCAACGGCTACGACACCACCGCCGCCAAGTGCTTCATGGCCTCCGACGCCGTGGCGAACGGCGCGGACGAGGTGGACATGGTCATCAACATCGGCTGGGCGAAGGACGGCCTGTGGGAGAAGATCACGGAGGAAATCGCCGCCGTGAAGGCCGCCTGCAATGGGAAGCTCTTAAAGGTCATCATCGAAACCTGCCTGCTCACCGACGAGGAAAAGATCGCCCTGTGCAAGTGCGTTTCCGACTCCGGCGCGGACTACATCAAAACCTCCACGGGCTTTTCAAAGGCCGGCGCGACCTTCCACGACGTGGAGCTGTTCGCCGCCCATGTCGCGCCCCATGTGAGGATCAAGGCTGCCGGCGGCATTTCCAGCCTTGCCGACGCGGAGAAGTTCATTATGCTGGGCGCGTCCCGCCTGGGCACCTCCCGCATTGTCAAGATTGCAAAGGGATTGGAGGGCAGCGGCTACTGAGCCCACGTCCCCCTACACTATAAAATTACAGAAACGAAAGGATGATTGCTATGTTCCCAACCCCCACCCCGCATATTTCCGCAAAGCCCGGTGATTTCGGCAAGACCGTACTGATGCCCGGCGACCCTCTGCGCAGCAAATTCATCGCCGAGAATTTCCTGGAAAACCCCGTCCTCGTCAACAACGTCCGGGGCGTGCAGGGCTACACCGGCACCTACAAGGGCGTCAAGGTCTCCGTCATGGCCTCCGGCATGGGTATGCCCGCCATCGGCATTTATTCCCACGAGCTGTTCAACGGCTACGGCGTGGAGAATATCATCCGTGTCGGCTCCGCGGGCGCCATTCAGGAGAATATCCACCTGTATGATCTGGTGATTGCCCAGGGCGCCTGCACCGATTCCAACTTTGCCGCCCAGTTCCATCTCCCCGGCACCTTCGCCCCCATCGCATCATGGGAGCTGCTGAAGCAGGCCGTGAAGGCCGCCGAGGAAAACGGCGCCGTCTACCATGTGGGCAACGTGAATTCCTCCGACGTGTTCTACGGCGACCACGCGCTGGTGCCCGAAGGACTGGACAGCCTGTACGGCCTGAAGAAGATGGGCGTCATGGCGCTGGAAATGGAAGCCGCCGCCCTGTACATGAACGCAGCCCGGTACGGCAAGCGGGCACTGTGCATCTGCACCATTTCCGACCACATCCTCACCGGCGAGGAGACCACCTCCGAGCAGCGCCAGAATTCCTTCACCACCATGATGAAGGTGGCGCTGGACACCGCCGTGGCCATGGAGAACAAATAAACCCCAGAATCTAATACTATTTCTTCATAAAATGATTTCATCATTTTATGAAAGCCGTTTCACGGC
>ERZ836877.6809-NODE-6809-length-10010-cov-3.078553_pt1 | contig 10010 bp, 8 predicted proteins | sample MGYA00519469_ERZ836877 | MGnify/ENA primary metagenome ERZ836877 (study PRJEB31850, sample SAMEA3708809) | human gut metagenome | biome: human gut; feature: human-associated habitat; material: faeces | place: China | collected 2014 ... | reverse complement strand
TGCTGCAGTAGCCGCGTCCATTTTGCCCAGAATATTCGCTCTCGATTGTGCGTCCATGCTGTCTAAGATATCTGCCACCAGCTGCAGATTATCTGTCATGGTATCAAAAATTGCTGCTGCCTGTTTCGGTTTCATCTGCGAATATGCCTTTACATAATCTGACATATCATCGTCTTTTTCCTGCTGTTCTACTACCTGTTTATACAGATTCTCTGCATTCTGCGGATCTATACTCTCGTAATATTTCTTATATTCATTTATATCGGGTGCCTGGTCAGAAAAAACAACCTCCTTATAGAATTTTGCCTTTTCTTCCTCAAACTTTTGCTCATTTTCTTTATACTCTTTCCACTGAGCCGCCTGTGCCTCTAAATCTGCCACATATGCATCATTCTCAGAATTGCTCTCTTTTGCATCTGCTAATTCTTTTTCGAGTTCTTTGATGTATGCAACTGCCTCATCTACGGTCTTGTATGGATACTTGCTGTCTTCTTTGGTTTTTGTCTCTTCTTCCTCTGTCTTTGGAAGGATTTTATTGACATACGGAACATCCTTTAAGATCGGCTGCATAACGGTTGAGCCAAATCCTCCGACATCAAAATGTATCAGAACTGCTAAAATAGCAATCCAGATGACAATAATCATCAGTGTAACAAAAACGACTGCCGCCTTGCCGCCACCGGATTCTTCTTCAAACTCATCTGTCGTACCGTTTTTCTTCGCTTCCTTTTTCGCAAGTTTTCGATTCCGTTTTTCTTCTTTTCTTCTGGCTTTCTCTGCCTTCTTTGCGGCTTTTTTATCCATGCCTGCCGCCGGGCCTAAATTCTCTTCTGCCATATTTCCACCTCATATCAGGATTCTTTGTGGTAATTATAGCTTACAAGCTCATCCACCATCCTGTTTTCCTCATAAGCCACTTCCTGCTTAAACTCCTCAAATGCCTTTTCTCTCAGCTTTTCATAAGTCTTTCTCTCGATCATTACCTGATTGAGCTTGCTTCTTGCAAGTTCCACATTCTTTTCCGCCACATGAACTTCTATCATCTGTGTACGGATCGCAGATTTCATTGCATCGATCGCATGCTTACAGGTATGAATCTTATGTACATCAATGGTTCCCTGTACCAGTTCCCTTGCCTGTTTCTCATATCCTGCTTTTCTGATGATCAGTTCCCTTAGTTTATCCTCTTCTTTACGCAGTCTTGCATTTGCCAAGCCGTACTCCGCTTTTCTCTGCTCTTCCATCTTTATTTTTAAATCCAGGATATTCTGCATCCGGTATACGAACTTTGCCATACATGCCACTACCCTTCAAAAAGCTGTTCTAAAAGCTGTACTTCTTCGTCAAACATAAATTTTTCATCGGTTCTCTGTCTTAAAAACTCGTTGACTGCTTCAATCTTCGAAATCGCATAGTCTATATTTTTATTAGATCCCTGCTTATAGGCCCCGATGTTGATCAGATCTTCTGCCTCCGCATAGGTTGCTAACACATTTTTTAATTTTCCGGAAGCTGCCTTGTGTTCATCATCCACGATTGCACTCATAACACGGGAAATACTCTGCATGACATCAATTGCCGGATAATGGTTCTTATGTGCAAGTTTACGGTTCAACATGATATGTCCGTCTAAAATACTTCGTGCCGTATCAGTGATCGGTTCATTAAAATCATCTCCGTCTACCAATACCGTATAAAGTCCGGTGATCGAACCTTTATCTGAATTTCCCGCACGCTCTAAGATTTTGGGCATTTCTGAATAAACACTTGGCGGATAACCACGCGTTACCGGCGGCTCTCCTGATGCTAATCCAATCTCACGCTGTGCCATGGAAAAACGTGTCAGGGAATCCATCATTAACAGTACATCTTTACCCTGATCTCTGAAATATTCTGCTATGGCTGTTGCTGTCTTTGCTGCCTTATTACGGATCAATGCCGGTTTGTCGGAAGTCGCAACAACTACCACAGAGCGTTTCATTCCCTCTTCACCAAGATCCCGCTCCACGAATTCGCGCACCTCTCTGCCTCGCTCTCCGATCAGTGCTATGACATTGATATCTGCTTTGGTGTTTCTTGCAAACATTCCCATCAGTGTACTTTTTCCCACACCGGAACCTGCAAAAATTCCAATACGCTGACCTTTTCCTACCGTGATCAGTCCGTCCACCGCTTTGACACCTAACGGCAGAACCGTATTAATAATCTCTCTTGTCATCGGGTCAGGTGGTAACGCCTCTACCGGATATTCCTTATCAAACGTCAAGCCTTCTGCATCGGTCGGTCTTCCGATTCCATCCACCATATGTCCGAGAAGTTCATCTCCAACCGGAACAGTCAGGGGATGTCCGGTATTTTCCACGATACATCCGACTCCAAGTCCCTCAATCCCTTCAAATGGCATTAACTGCAGGCGTTTATCACGGAATCCGACAACTTCTGCCATCGTATAGATTCCTTTCGACTGGTCGATCACGATGCGGCACAGATCATTGATCTTCGCATCCGGACCAACAGATTCGATCGTAAGTCCTACAATCTTAACAACTTTTCCTAATTGTTTAAAATATGTCTTTTCTGTTAGTTGTAAATATTTCTCTGCATTAAAAGCCACTGAACTCACCTAATTTATACTCAAACTCTTTAAATCTTTGATCAGATTTTCTAACTGGACACCCAGACTGCAATTAAAGATTCCGGAATCCGTCTCGATCATGCACTGGTTTTCTTCTGACATCGGGTCTGCGATCATTTCTAATGAAATATCCTCTCCGACACGTTCTTCAAGCTCGTGACGATGGTTCTCCATAAACTCAAAATTCACTTCTGCCACACGGATACGGAAATCCTTACTTCCTTCAATCCCCATGATCGCATCGGATACTAAAGAAAGCAAAATCTCGGTCTTATCGTCAAACTGAATATGGAATACTTTTTCAAACACATGTACTACAACTTCAACGACCTGTTGTTCCATATGCTGCAGTTTATTCCGGTAATCTGTATTCAAAGATTCTTCTAACTGTTGCAGGTGTCTTTGCATCTCCTGCTCTTCGGCATCTGCTTTTGCTTTACCTTCGTCATAGCCGCGCGTTCTGCCTTCTTCTTTTGCCTGTTCTAAAAGTTCTGCTTTCCGCGTCTGTGCATCATTTAAAATTGCATCCGCCTTTGCTTTTGCTTCACTTAAGATACGCTCTGCCTCTTCTTTTGCTTCCTCGATTGGATCTGCCTGTGGTTCCTCAAGAATGGCTTCGACGTTCTCTGCACCAAGTCCCTGACTGAATCCATCGGTAAAATCCACTTCTGTTCCAGCCTGCTCGCGCATCTTTTTTGCCATTTCTTCTATTTTCTGTGCAACAATGGCATTGGAATTGATGATGCGAGCACCTTCCTGTTTAGGCGCTACGCCCCACTGTTTATAAAGATTAGACAATAATCTCGTCACCTCCGCCTCTGGAAATTACAATCTCTGCCGAATCTTCTAACTTACGGATAATACCAACAATCTTCTGCTGTGCTTCTTCTACATCTTTCATACGAACCGGACCCATGAATTCCATGTCTTCCTTGATCATAGCAGACAGACGCTTGGACAGGTTCTTAAAGATAACATTCTGTACTTCTTCATTGGCACCCTTAAGTGCGATACCAAGGTCATTGTTATCAACGTCACGCAACACACGCTGGATCGCACGGTCGTCGAGAAGAAGGATATCTTCGAATACGAACATTTTCTTACGGATCTCATCAGCAAGTTCAGGCTGCTCGATTTCGAGAGATTCCATGATATGCTTTTCTGTTCCGCGGTCTACCGTATTCAAAATATCTACGATCGCATCGACGCCACCGACGATTGTGTAATCCTGATTTAATAAGGATGCCAGCTTTCGTTCTAACACACGCTCCACCTCTTTGATAACATCCGGAGATGTACGATCCATCATTGCGATTCTCTTTGCAACATCCGCCTGTTTTTCCGGTGTCAATGCACCTAAGATCATTGCAGACTGTGCCGGCGACAGATAAGACAAGATCATCGCAATAGTCTGTGGATGCTCGTCCTGGATAAAGTTCAGCACCTGACTCGGATCTGTCTTTCGGATAAATTCGAACGGACGCACCTGAAGGGAGGCCGTCAGTTTTGTGATAACATCCTGTGCCTTCTGTTCGCCGAGTGCTTTTTCCAAAAGTTCTTTTGCATATCCGATACCACCTTCTGCAATATACTGCTGTGCAAGACATACCTGATAGAACTCATTTAAAACATCTTCTTTTTCCTGTGGAGATATGCTTCTTGTGTTCGCAATCTCTAAGGTCAACTCTTCAATTTCTTCTTCTTTGAGGTGTTTAAAAATTGATGCGGATTTTTCAGGTCCTAAGGTAATCAAAAGGACTGCCGCTTTCTGAACACCGGTTAACTCTGCATTTGCCATTTTTTAATCCCAATCATCATTCAACCAGTTGCGTAACAATGCTGCTACCGCCTCCGGATTTTCGTCTACAAATTTCTCTATTAAGATTCTTGTCTCTGATTTCTCATTCAGACCAATATCTTCTAACTCCGCTTCCTTCGTTGTCTCTAACAGAGTCTCAACGGAAAGTTCCGGCTCGATCTCCTGTGTCGGATCTTTTCTGGTACTGCGGAATACCACAAATCCCAGTAATGCAAAGATCAGAACTGCAAGCGCGATCTGTAAGTAGTCGCTAAAGGTTCTGCCGGAATCATCCGAATGTTCAAAGAACGGTACTTCATATGCCACAATCGAGATATTCTCCTGTGGAATACCTGTTGCATTTGCCACCATTGGATATAAATCTTCATCGACATCTATTTTTTTACGTTCGCTGTTCTGTGCCGCAAACTCATCAAATGTCATATCATCCAATTTACCCTGTGCCTTAAGAGTATCCTCGTTATAAATCTTATTAACACTACATACTACTGTCACAGAAGATTCATCGTATTTTACATCTCCGACTGCACCTTCGGTCTCCGTTATTTTTTCATTCGGGTTATAATCTCTGGTAATATCTGAAATGGTAGATGATGTAGTTTCACCATCCCGCATCATATAAGTGGTATCATCATTAGAATCCGTTCCCGGAACTGCCGCTGCTCCTCCGGTGGATTCTGACTCATAGATACTCTCTTTATCCAGATATCCCTGTTCCTGTCCATCTTCTACATAGTACTGATGGTCTGTCACTTTCTCTTTATCAAAATCCAGTGCCAGGTTCATACCAACTTCTACGTTATCATAGACATTCGTTCCCATAACAACATCTTTGACATTGCTCTTGAACTGATTTTCCACTTTCGTTCTGTACGAAAGATTACTGCTCGCCTTGCCAGCGTTTGAACTGCTGTCTCCGCCGGAAAAAAGCATATTCGTATCAGAATCTAAAATCGTAATACGGTCTGTTGTATTATTACCAACCTCCGTTGCTATGTACTGCGCAATTCCTGCCGCCTGGTCTTCGTCCATCTCTCCGTCCAGTGTCAGGATCACACTTGCATAAGTTTCTTCATCCTTAGAAATGATCGTACCATCATCCGCCGGCATCGAAAGTGATACCGTTGCACTCTCGACATTTGACAAATTTGAAAGATGATCTGCAAACCGTTCTTCTAAGTATAGCTGATATTTCTTCGTCTTATCTGCTTCTGTAGAAGAAAAGCCGCCATCAAATACGTTATCGATCGAGTAACCCTCTGTCGGAATATCGTTAGATCCCAAAAGAATGGATGCTGTCGCCTCATCTTTTTCGTTTACCGAAAAAGTCAGTCCATCCTTCGAAACCTCATATGCAATGCTTTCACCCTCTAACAGATCTTTTACGGTTCCCGCTTCTTTGGTAGATTCGCAATTGATCAAAGTTACCATCTTCGGTCTCGTCATGATGAATGCAAGAACCACAATCGCCATAACCACAACTGTCACAATACTGATCAACAGTGCTTTCTGCTTTGTGGTAAATTTACTCCACCATTCCTTTATTCTGTTTAAAATTCCCTGTAGTCTTTCCTGCATTGTCTGTCACTCCACGATTCTCATTAAATCTGCATATTCATAATTTCCCGATATGCTTCTAATACCTTATCTCTTACAGCTACTGTGTACTGTAATGCTACATTTGCCTTTTCCTGGGCAATCTGCAAATCGTGAGTATTCGTTGACTCTCCTAAAGAAAACTGGATTTCTGCCGATTCTGCGCTGTTTTGCAGTTCATTTGTCTCATCCACCATGCCCAGTGCTGACTGGAACACGCTTCCGAAATCCCGATTCTCTGTTTTTGAAGCCTTTGCCGACTCCTCTAATGCATTCTTTATGTAATCTGACGTTACATGTGTAATTGTTGAAATATCCATTATCTGTCAGCCTCCCGTATCATTCCTACTTGCCAATCTGTAATCCTGCCTGTGCGATCGCCTTGCTTGCATCAAATGCAGTTGCATTTGCTTCATATGCACGGCTTGCATCGATCAGGTTTGTCATTTCCGTTACGATATTGACATTTGGATATGATACATAACCATTCGCATCCGCATCCGGATGGGATGGGTCATACTTCATAATATAATCTGTCTCATTGTCTTCTGTGACGGATACCACTTTTACACCATTCCCTGCATACTGCTGTCTGGTTCCCTGCAGTACATTGGTAAAAGGTGTTACATCCTTTTCCTGAAATGTTACAACTTTTCTACGGTACGGTGTTCCATCCACCGTTCTCGTTGTATTGACATTTGCCACGTTCTCCGAAATAATATCCGTTCTAAAACGCTGTGCAGTCATTCCGCTTGCGCTGATGTCAAAAGCCTGAAATAACCCCATGTTCAGTCCCTCCTTATCCTAATACACTCTTAAACCTGGAAATCTCGTGGGTAATGCTGTCTGTTAACGCCGTGTAACGAAGCTGCTCTGATGCCAGTTCCACCTGTTCTGTATCCACATCTACATTATTACCATCAAGACGGTAAGAAAAATTCGATGAATCCGTATAGGCTGTTGCATTCAAATGGTTCATATGCAGATCCTTTACTTTCTGATCCAGTGTTACATACTTGCTTCTTCCAAGTTCCGTTTTTAAAACGCCTTCAAAATCCACGTCTTTTCTCTTGAAGCCCGGAGTATCTACGTTTGCCAGATTGTTCGTGATCGTTGCCTCCCGTAACCAGCTCGCATCCGCTGCCTTATCCAGCACATTGATATAACTAAATGCTCCTGATGTAATCATATTCCCGCTCCTTTCTCTTGCTGTCCCTCTTTCTATTTGTCATATGTTTTCACATTCTTCTTTATGTTCAAAATTTGGACATAGTATTAGATTTTTCCTAATCATATTCTATTATAAATTATCCTGTAAAAAAGACAAGTATTTTTTTGTTCTTTTTTATTCGTTTTTGCTGATTCCTGTCAAAGAAAAGCCCTTGTTTTGTGATATTATCGACAATTTTTTTATTAAAATTTTTCAAAAAAATAAAAAGGACCTATAGTATTCTATAAATCCTTTTATCTCTCTTCCTAAAATCCGTTTAAGCTTTTTCTCTTTGTTTTTTTAATTTATCCAGTTCATCAAAGACTACATCGTTAATAACCTTGATGTATGTTCCCTTCATACCGGAAGATCTCGATTCAATGACTCCTGCACTCTCAAACTTACGAAGTGCATTGACAATGACCGATCTTGTGATCCCTACCCGGTCTGCGATCCGGCTCGCTACTAATATTCCTTCACTGCCGTCTAACTCATCAAAAATATGTGTGATCGCTTCTAACTCCGAGAACGAAAGCGTGCTGATCGCCGATTTGACAATCTGTACTTTTCTCTCTTCTTCTGCATTTTCCTCATGTACGGAACGCATCATCTCAAGTCCGACTACCGTGGTTCCATATTCACTCAAAATAATATCATCTATATCGTACGCTCCGTTATCCCGATAGATAAACAGCGTTCCGAGACGTTCTCCGGCAATATCAATCGGTGTAATGATCACCGTGTATTTCTTGATATCGGAAACAAAGCCAAGTGTCTCAAGATTTACATTCTCTTTTGTAGACAAGATCCCAAGCAGACGCTCGTTTAATTCCGGATCAATAAATCCTCCCACTTCATCCACGATCAGTTCGTCGATCTCGTCCATTCCTTTCATTGCACTGGTTCCAAGCACTTTTCCCTTTCTGCTGATCACCAGTACATTGGATTTTAAAATCTCTGTTAAAACATCACAGATATCATTAAAGACTACTTTAGAGGAATTATTGTTGTGTAAAAGTTTATTTATTTTTCTGGTTTTGTCCAGTAATTGAACACTCATCCTGCTACCTCCCACTTCGCTCTATATAGTTTTCAGTACATTTATATAATATCATGTTTTGTCAGACAATTCAATCTTTTTTTGAACTTCATTCGCTGAATTCATTATTTTTTCACTTTTTCGATCACATGACCGCACTGTGTGTTAGAGCATACGATCTTATTGCCCTTTTCCACCATGAAACTTCCGCATTTCTCGCAGTTGATCCCTGCCGGTTTCTGCCAGGACATAAATTCACATTCCGGACTGTTTTCACAACCGTAATATTTTCTGCCTTTTTTCGTCTTTTTGATCACTACTTCTTTTCCACAGAGCGGACAGGCAATTCCTGTTTTTTCCAGATACGGCTTCGTGTTACGGCAATCCGGGAATCCCGGGCAGGCAAGGAATTTTCCGTGCGGACCGTATTTTACTACCATATTTCTTCCACACTGTTCACAGACCACATCCGTAACCTCATCCTGAATCTGCACTTTTTCTAATTCTTTTTCTGCCTGATTAACGGCTTCGTCTAAATCCGGATAGAAATTGGCCACTACGGTCTTCCAGTTTACCTGACCGTCCTCGATGCTGTCGAGCAGGGACTCCATGTTTGCCGTAAAATGGTCATCGACAATACTTGGAAATGCTTCTTTCATCATATCGTTGACTACTTCGCCTAACTCTGTCACATAGAGATTTTTATTCTCTTTTACCACATATCTTCTCGCTAAAATGGTAGTAATGGTCGGTGCATAGGTACTTGGTCTTCCGATGCCGAGTTCCTCTAAGGTTTTTACTAAGGATGCCTCCGTGTAATGTGCCGGTGGCTGTGTAAAATGCTGTTTTTCATCAAATGATTCCCATACAAGGGTCGTATCTTTGTCAATGGATCTTAAGAGTACGTTTTCTTTTCCCTTTTCATCGTCATCACTCATGTATACCGTCATAAATCCGTCAAAGACCACTTTAGAAGCAGATACGTTAAAACGATAAGTACCTGCTCCGATCTTAACGGATGTGGTTTCGTATTTTGCACTGTTCATTCTGCTCGCGGTAAAGCGGTTCCAGATGAGCTGATACAGACGGAACTGATCACGGCTTAAGGAATCTTTGACCTTCGCCGGTGTTCTTGTGATATCGGAGGGACGGATCGCCTCATGCGCATCCTGGATCTTATTGCTGTTTGTCTTTTTTGCCTCACTGACGGCTTTGTATTCTTCTCCGAAGGTCGCACTGATATATTCGGCTGCCGCACTCTGTGCCTCTTCGGAAATTCTCGTGGAATCCGTTCTTAAGTAGGTGATCAGACCTACGGTTCCGCTGCCCTTGACATCCACTCCTTCATAGAGCTGCTGTGCTAACCGCATCGTCTTTTGTGTGGAAAAATTCAATACTTTGGATGCTTCCTGCTGTAAGGTACTTGTCGTAAAAGGAAGTGGTGCTTTTTTGGTACGCTCTCCTTTTTTTACCTCTAATACCTGATAATCGGCATCTTTCAATTCTGCTAAGATACCATCCATTTCTTCTTTGGATCGGATGGTACGTTTCCCGTTTTCATCGCCATAAAATTTTGCAACTAACGGCTTTTTCTCTCCAGGGATCTGTAAATCTACATCCAGTGTCCAGTATTCTTCCGGAATAAATGCATTGATCTCATCTTCTCTGTCACAGATGATACGCAGTGCCACTGACTGCACTCTTCCGGCAC
>ERZ836877.6807-NODE-6807-length-10014-cov-3.271714_pt1 | contig 10014 bp, 7 predicted proteins | sample MGYA00519469_ERZ836877 | MGnify/ENA primary metagenome ERZ836877 (study PRJEB31850, sample SAMEA3708809) | human gut metagenome | biome: human gut; feature: human-associated habitat; material: faeces | place: China | collected 2014 ... | reverse complement strand
TGCATCCTCCCCTGCCAGATAGTATCCGTTTTCGGTTGCAACGGCATCTTCAAAAGGCGCGCTCTGCGGCGTCTGACCGACCGCAACAAAAAGACCTTCTATATAGATTCGCTCTGTTTCTCCGGTTTTGCTGTTTAAAAGCTCCGCGCCCTGCAAGCTGTCATCCGACAGCAGAAGCTTCTGAACGGTGCAGTTTCGCAGAATCCGAATGTTTTCCTGCGCCTGTGCGCGGCAAACCAGCTGGGCGCTTGCCCGGAAAGTGTTTCTGCGGTGGATCAGTGTGACGCTGCGGCAGGTGTTTGCCAGAAACAGCGCGTCTTGCAGCGCCGTATCGCCGCCGCCCACGACAGCTACATCCGCGCCTTCATAAAATGCGCCGTCGCAGACTGCGCAATACGATATGCCGCAGCCGGTAAGCGTGTCCTCTTGCGAAAGACCGAGCTTCCGGTGCGATGCGCCGGTTGCAAGGATCACAGTCTTTGCTTCCAGTGCGTCGTCTGCGCAGGAAACAAGAAAGCCGTCTTGCGCCTTGGAAAGCCCGGTTGCCTCTGTAAAAAGAAACTCTGCGCCGAGCAATTTTGCCTGCTCGGTCATCTTCTGGGCAAGCTCTGCCCCGGAAATTGACAAAATCCCGGGATAGTTTTCGACCAGCGGCGCGGAGACGATCTGTCCGCCGGGGCTTTCCCGCTCCAGAACCGCGACAGTTTTTCCTGCCCGGGCGGCATAGATTGCCGCCGTCAGACCGGCAGGACCGCCGCCAACAATCAAAATATCATACATTTGCGTTCTCCCTTGCGGCAAGGAATGTCCGGATGCCGCTTATGCCTGCCCACTTCTGCCCGCCGGACACCAGTGTCGGCGCCTGCCGGATACCAAGCGCGCGCACAGCATCGCGGTGTTCCTCAGCAAGACATACCGTGTAGCCGATGCCGGCATCGTCGAGCAGCTGCTTTGCCAGCGCGCAGTTCGGACAGGTCTTTGTGACGAAGAGCCGGATCTCCTCGCAGGACTGCGCAGGGCTTATCTTGCTGTCCGCCTTCTGCGCCGGAACGCCGCTGTGTGTCAGCTTCGATGCAGCCACGTCATATGTTCTGCGGTCTTTGAATTCCTGCGCTTTTCCGTCGTTCCAGTTCTGTACCGGACGATAATATCCGGTGATTCGGCTGTAAACTTCTGCTTTCTTGCCACAGGTCGGGCAGATAAAATGTTCCCCTGCAATATAGCCGTGTTCTTTACATACCGAATACGTCGGTGACAGGGTATAGTAAGGCAGACGGTAATTTTCTGCGATCTTTCTTACCAGTGTGGCTGCTGCCTTCCAGTCCGGAAGCTTCTCTCCCAGGAATGCGTGGAATACGGTGCCGGATGTATACAGCGTCTGTAACTCATCCTGCACATCCAGGGCATCGAAGATATCCGAAGTATAATCTACCGGCAGGTGCGAACTGTTCGTGTAATACGGGGTATCTCCCTCATGACCTGCGGTAATAATATCCGGATAATGTTTCTTGTCATGTTTTGCCAGACGGTATGCGGTGGATTCTGCCGGTGTTGCCTCCAGGTTATACAGTTCTCCGTATTCTTCCTGATAATCGGACAGCCGCTCTCTCATATGGTTCAGGACGTCTTTTGTAAACTTCTGTGTCTTCTCGTCAGCCATATCCGCGCGAAGCCATCTTGCATTCAGACCGGCCTCATTCATGCCCACCAGACCGATGGTGGAGAAATGATTGTCAAAGCTTCCCAGATAGCGCTTGGTATACGGGTACAGACCCTCATCCAGCAGTTTTCCGATCACTTCTCTCTTGATGTGCAGGGAACGCGCGGAAATGTCCATCAGACGGTCCAGACGCTGATAAAATTCGTCCTCATCCTGAGACAGATAAGCGATCCGCGGCATATTGATCGTTACCACGCCTACAGAACCGGTGCTTTCGCCGGAACCGAAGTATCCTCCGGTCTTTTTACGCAGTTCTCTCAGATCCAGACGCAGACGGCAGCACATACTTCTTACATCGCTCGGCTGCATATCGCTGTTGATATAGTTGGAAAAATACGGCGTTCCGTATTTGGATGTCATCTCAAAGAGCAGACGGTTGTTTTCGGTATCAGACCAGTCAAATTCTTTTGTGATGGAGTAGGTCGGGATCGGATACTGGAATCCTCTGCCGTTGGCATCTCCCTCGATCATCGTCTCGATAAATGCCTTGTTGACCATGTCCATCTCTTTTTTACAGTCTTTGTATTTAAAGTCCATCTCTTTTCCGCCAACGATCGCCGGAAGTTCTGCCAGGTCATCCGGAACAGTCCAGTCCAGTGTGATGTTGGAAAACGGAGCCTGGGTTCCCCAGCGGCTCGGTGTATTGACACCGTAGATAAAGGCTTCGATACATTTTTTCACTTCCGGATAGGTCAGATGGTCTGCTTTTACAAACGGAGCCAGGTAGGTGTCGAAAGAAGAAAATGCCTGTGCACCTGCCCATTCGTTCTGCATGATGCCGAGGAAATTGACCATCTGGTTACACAGAACGCTCAGATGTTTCGCCGGAGCAGAAGTGATCTTGCCTTCTATTCCCCCTAAACCCTCTTTAATCAGCTGTTTTAACGACCAGCCGGCACAGTATCCGGTCAGCATGGAAAGGTCGTGAATATGGATATCTGCGTTTCTGTGTGCGTCTGCGATCTCTTTGTCATAGATCTCGGACAGCCAGTAGTTTGCTGTTACCGCTCCGGAGTTGCTTAAGATCAGACCACCGACGGAATACGTCACTGTAGAGTTCTCTTTGACACGCCAGTCTTCCACTTTCACATAGCTGTTTACGATTTCTTTATAGTCCAGAATCGTGGATTTCATATTTCTTACTTTTTCTCTCTGTTTGCGGTAGAGAATATAAGCTTTTGCCACTTCTGAATAGCCGCACTGGATCAGGACATTTTCCACACTGTCCTGGATATCTTCCACAGACACCTGGTCTTTTTTTATCTTATTCTGGAAATCCGCAGTTACCCGCAGTCCGAGCATCTCCATCATATCCGGCGTATACTGTTTTTCCTGCGCCTGGAACGCTTTCTCGATCGCCTGTGTAATTTTACTCAGTTGAAACGCTGCGACTTCCCCATCACGTTTTATAACATTAAACATTCTTCCATCCTCTTTTCCTGTTGCTTTTGCAGGATACACGGATGTGTGTCTTCCTGCTTCTGACGCTTTCCGAAACTTTGTTTGGCGGATGTGTCGACTACTATAGTAGCAAACCGTTCTTTCTCTGTCAATACAAAAAACTACCATATATTGTGTCGTATTTTCTACTTGCACAATATATGGTAGTAATGTTATGTAACCTTGAAAAGAGAGAAAACCGCCTTTCTATAGGGCTTTTCCCTCTTCTTTCTTCTTTTCTCAGATCTGACTGTAAACCTCCATCGGCACATATGCCTTCAGAGAAATTCCTTCCGCCAGAAATTCTTCCTGTACCACCTGTCCGTGTCTGCGGATCCGGGCAATGATTCCTGCCTGATCGTACGGGATCAGACGCTCGATATAGATCTGTCCTTCGCGCAGAACCTCCGCGAGAAGTTCCTTTAACTCCTCGAGTCCCTGTCCGTTCTTTGCCGAGATCTGGAGCACATGATCCGCCTGAAAATCTCTGAGCTGTTCCTTATCCGTACACAGATCCTGCTTGTTAAACAGTGTGATCACTTTCTTATCCGACACCCCAAGCTGGCGCAGGGTATCGTAGACCACCTGCATATGCTCGTCCATCTGCGGATTGGACGCATCTACCACATGGAGGATCATATCCGCGTATTTTGCTTCCTCCAGCGTGCTTTTAAACGCCTCGATCAGATGATGCGGCAGTTTCCGGATAAATCCTACGGTATCTGTCAGAAGAATCTGCTGTTTTCCCGGAAGATCCAGTGCCCTTGTGGTTGGATCCAGCGTGGCAAACAACTGGTCTTCCTCAAGAACCCCTGCCTGTGTCATTGTATTCAGCAATGTAGATTTGCCTGCGTTGGTGTATCCTACGATCGCAGCCACCTTCACCTGACTCTTATCCCGCTGGCTGCGGATCAGTTCGCGGTGCTTCTGCACCTGTTCGAGCTGTTCTTTTAACTGACCGATCCGGCTATGGATCAGTCGACGATCCATCTCCAGCTTTTTCTCTCCGGGTCCACGTGTACCGATCCCGCCGCCCAGACGGGACAGGGAGGCTCGCATACCGACCAGCCGTGCCGCCCGGTATTTTAACTGGGCAAGTTCCACCTGGATCTTTCCTTCGCTGGTTTTTGCCCGCTGTGCAAAGATATCCAAAATGACCATCGTTCTGTCCATCACTTTGCATTCCAGCTCCTGTTCCAGGTTGTTTAACTGTGCAGGGGAAAGCTCATCGTCACAGATCACGCCGGTGGCATCCAGGTCATACAGCAGTTCTTTTAACTCCTCCAGCTTTCCTTTTCCAAGGTAAGTCGCCGGATGAATCGTCTCCCTGCTTTGCATGATCGTTCCCACAGTGACCGCTCCTGCTGTCTCTGCCAGTTCTCTCAGTTCATATAAAGATTGTACGGTATCATCAGACTCATACGTCTGCACGCCTGCCAGAATCACCCGTTCCAGCTGTTCCCCCATCTCATACATGTCTTTTTCCTCCTATCTGGTAGAAAGAAACTCGTTCTCCCGGAGTGCCGCCTCATCTTCCGGATACTGTTCCAGATATGTTTTCATCTTCTCTTTCGCCGTGGCAAAATCACGCTTGTATTCATACGCCACGATCTCGTTATACAACAACCCCTGCTCATCCTCTTTGGAGTTCTCTTTCAGCCCCCGTGCAATATTTTCCAGCGCACTGTCATACGCACCGTCATAGATATCACACATCGCGAGTCCGTTATAGGCTTTCGCACCCTGTTCGCTTTTTTGCAGATATTCCTGATACATGGATCTGGCACTTGGCGAATCTTCCATCTCCAGATATACCCGTCCCAGAAGCAGCATGGCATCCTCGTAGCCCTGTTCCATCGAAGTTTTCAGCTCATCTCTGGCTGCCTCATAATTTTTTTCATATTCGTAGATTCTTCCTCTGTGGTAGTAGTCTTCCCCGTCCTGCGGCTCTAATTCCAGCGCCATCTTCAGATAGGCGTCACCGTCCACTGCCTTGTTATTATCCACATAAATCTGATAAATATTGATGTACAGATTGTAATCCTCACAGCCTTTTAACGCTCTCTGAAAGTCTTTCCCGGCATTTTCATAATCATCCATGGAAATATATGCCTTTCCTCTCAAAAAGAACGCCTGCGCGTCTTCTCCGGCTTTCAGGATCTCACTGTAGACTTCAATCGCCTTGTCCACCTCGCCATAATCCATCCGCGCCTGGGCAAGATAAAACTGTACATCTTTCTTAAATTCTTTGTCCGGATCATCCATATTGTTCAGACTTCTTGAAAAAGCGGCTATCGCCTCCGGGTAAGCCCCTTCCGAATAGTACGCAATTCCTTCTGCCCGGTAACTTTCCGCCAGCCGGCTGTCCAGATCGATCACCTGCTGAAATTCTTGTTCCGCAGTGCTGTAATCTTTCTTTTCCAAGGCTGCCCATCCGCTCTCATAATGCTGCGCCGCACTGTTGTTTCCACAACCACACAGCATCATCAGCGCACATCCAATCGCCAGTACCTCTTTTCTCATGACAAAATCAGTCCCTCTTTATCCATCACATCGATCACCCGCTGTACCATCTCACGGCAGATCGCGTCTTTTCTGGCTTCTACCATGACACGGATCACCGGCTCCGTACCGCTCTCTCTTACGAGGATTCTTCCGTCCTCTCCCAGCTCTTCTTCCACCGATGCGATTGCTTTTTTCACTTCTTCGTTGTTTCTTGCAGCTGCTTTGTTGGCAACCCGGACATTTTCCAGAAGCTGCGGATAGATCGACACCTCGGATGCCAGGATATTTAACGGCAGTTTTTTCTCGATGATCACTTCCATCAGCATCAGGGAGGTCAGGATACCGTCTCCCGTCGTTGCATGTTTGCTGAAAATGATATGACCGGACTGTTCGCCGCCGAGGCTGTGTCCGTTCGCCATCATATTCTCACAGACGTATTTGTCACCCACTGCTGTTTTTTCGTACCGGATCCCCTCCCGGTCACAGGCTTTATACAGACCGAGATTGGACATGATCGTCGTAACGATTGTGTTGTTTTCCAGTTTTCCGGTCTCTTTCATGTATTTTCCGCAAATATACAGGATCAGGTCACCGTCCACTACATTGCCCAGATGATCCACAGCGATACAGCGGTCCGCATCTCCGTCGTAGGCAAATCCCACATCCAGATGTTTTTCTTTGACAAACTGCTGCAGCACCTCGATATGGGTGGAACCGCAGTTCGTATTAATGTTCGTTCCGTCCGGTTCGTTGTTGATCACATAAGTTTTGGCTCCCAGTGCGTCAAAGACGCTCTTTGCCACAGAGGAAGCGCTTCCGTTGGCACAGTCCAGTCCGACTCTGTAATTCTTGAACGATCGGATCGGAATGGAGATCAGATAACCGATGTAGCGGTTTCTTCCCGCGGAAAAGTCCACGGTCCGTCCGATGTTTTCTTTCGTTGCAAACGGGATCTTCGGAACATCATCGTCAATATAGGCTTCGATCATCGCTTCCACTTCCGCGTCCACCTTCTGTCCGTTACCACCGATGATCTTGATGCCGTTATCGTAGAACGGATTATGGCTGGCGGAGATCATGATTCCGCAGTCAAAATTTTCTGTCCGCACCACATAGGAAACACTCGGTGTGGTAGTTACATGAAGCAGATAAACATCCGCACCGGAAGCGGTCAGTCCTGCTACCAGAGAATACTCAAACATGTAACTGCTTCTTCTTGTATCTTTTCCGATCACAATCTGTGCTTTGTGATCTTTTCCATAGTACCATCCGAGAAATCTTCCCACTTTGTAGGCGTGTTCCACGGTCAGATCCACATTTGCCTCTCCTCGAAAACCATCTGTACCAAAATATTTTCCCATGATGTTTCCTCCGATCTTTTTAATAATATATCATGTTGTGATACCGGATTGTTCCGTACTTCGTACTCTCACAATCCTCAAAAACCTTCGTAATCCGCTCATCTTCCTTCGAAAAATGGCTACTTACTCATGTTTTTGACCCTGGTATCACTGGTTCATTTTTGCCAGTTTTGCGGTCTGGTCTGCGGCGATCAGGCTGTCGATGATCTCATCGAGATCTCCGTTTAAGATCGCATCCAGCCGATGCAAGGTCAGTTTGATTCTGTGATCCGTCACACGTCCCTGCGGGAAGTTGTAAGTACGGATCTTTTCGGAACGGTCTCCGGTACCTACCTGGCTTCTTCTCGCTTCTGCCTCTTCGTCATGACGTTTCTGCAGTTCCATATCATACAGACGGGAACGCAGGACACGCAGTGCTTTATCTCTGTTTTTCAGCTGTGACTTTTCATCCTGACAGGAAATGACGATACCGGTCGGGATATGGGTCAGACGTACGGCAGAGTCGGTCGTATTGACACACTGTCCACCGTTACCGGACGCACGGAACACATCAAATTTACAGTCATTCAGATCCAGCTGGAAGTCGATCTCTTCCGCCTCCGGCATGATCGCTACGGTAATGGTGGAAGTATGGATACGTCCGCCGGATTCGGTCTCCGGTACACGCTGTACACGGTGTACACCACTCTCATACTTCAGACGGGAATACGCACCCGCTCCGTTGATCATAAAGGTAACTTCCTTGAAACCGCCGATTCCGTTTTCGTTCAGGGACATCAGTTCGGTTTTCCATCTGCGGGACTCTGCGTATTTTACATACATCCGGTAGATCTCCGCTGCAAATAAGGCTGCCTCGTCACCACCGGCACCGGCACGAATCTCAACGATAACGTTTTTGCTGTCATTCGGGTCTTTCGGCAGTAATAGGATCTTTAACTCTGTCTCGAGTTCTTCGATTCTGCTTTTTGCATCGGAAAGTTCCTCTTTGAGCATCTCACGCATCTCTTCGTCAGATTCTTCGTCCAGCATCATTAGGCTCTCTTCTACCGTCTGCTGACATGCTTTATACTCTTTGTATGCATCCACGATCGGCTGCAGTTCACTCTGTTCCTTCATCAGTTTCTGAAAACGCGCCGGATCATTTGCCACACCCGGCTCATTTAATTCACTTAAAATCTCTTCCAGACGAACCAGCAGATCTTCTAATTTATCAAACATTCCTTTTCCTCCTGGTATATTCTTCTATTTTTTCTGTCCGACGGCTACCCGGTCAAGTCCTGCCAGATCTTTGATGATCTGCACCTGTCCGTAGCCGGCTTCTGTCATCATTTCTTTCAGCGCCGCTCCCTGATCGTACCCAATCTCGAAACAGAGCCATCCGCCCTGCGCCAGATATCCATCCGCCTGCGACACGATCTTCCGGTAAAAATACAATCCGTCTTCCATTCCATCAAGCGCCAGCACCGGCTCATGATCCCGTACCTCCGGCATCAGATCCGCCAGTTCTCCGGTCGCAATATACGGCGGGTTCGACACGATCACATCATAAGTACCCGTAACATGCGTAAACAGATCGCTCTCCCGAAATTCCGCCGGAAGCTCCATCCGGTTTCCGTTTGCAATTGCAACCTGCAGCGCATCTTTGGAAATATCCACACCCATTGCCATGGCAATCCTGTCTTTACACTCTGCCAACAGACTCAGCAGGATACAGCCACTGCCGGTACACACATCCAACAGCCGGCATCCCGGCATAATATGTTTCTTCGCCTCTTCCACCAGCACTTCCGTATCAAATCTCGGAATCAGTACACTGGAATTGACCAGAAATTCATAGCCCATAAACCATGCTTTTCCGGTCAGATACTGTACCGGAATCCGCTTTGCACGCTCTCGGATCATATCCTCATATCTTTTCTGTGTATTCGGGTCTATTTTATCATCTCCGTGAAGAAAATAATAGCTTTTTTCAATCCCGAACACTTCTTCCATCAGCATCCACGCATCCTGTCCGCTGTCCGGGACTTCAGCGTTTGCAAGTGTTTCGCTTCCCCATGAAAGCAGCTGTCTCAATGTACTCATGATTGTTCTCCGTACTGTTCCGGAAAGTTCTCTTTCAGATAACTTCTCCAGTCAAATACCGCTTCCACCGCTGCGATGGCAACCTCCGCCATCTCCGGTTCCGGCTCTCTCGTTGTCAGATGCTGCAGCATCAGCCCCGGTTTACTCAACAGCGCCACGATCTTATTGTCACTTTTTCCTGCCAGACGGATAATCTCATACGATACTCCGGCAATGACCGGCATCAGAAGCAGACGGATCACCACCCGCAGTACCGGGGAAGACACCCGGATAAACAGGAAGAAAATAATACTGACGATCATGACAAACAGCAAAAAACTCGTTCCGCAGCGTTTGTGCTCTCTGGAGCTTTTCATCACATTCTCCACATTCAGTTCCAGTCCGTGTTCCACACAGTTGATACACTTATGTTCCGCTCCGTGGTACATAAATACCCGCTGGATATCTTTCATTCTGGAAATCAGCACCAGATATCCGAGAAACAGGATCATACGCACGCATGCTTCCGCAACGGCAATCAGTCCCTCCGATGTTGTCACATGTCGCAGAAAGTTTGCCAGAAAATAAGGCAGCATGATAAACAGAGCGATGGAAAATACCACGGAAAATGTCATCGTTCCGTACATCAGCCATTTTTCTTCTTTTTCTTTCTGTTCTTCTGTCTTTTCTTTTTTGGGTTTTCCGGTATCTTCCTCTTCTTCGTCCTCGATAAAGCTTGCCGAGTACATCAGACACTGGATCCCCACAATCAAAGATTCAAAAAAAGAAGCCACACCCCGGAAAACAGGCAGTTTCCAAATGCTACTGTCTTTTGCCCAGCTCTTGTATGGCTCCACCTTCACCTCGATCTCACCGTCCGGCTTTCTGACACCAATGGAATACTGATCTCCACTGCGCATCATGATA
>ERZ836877.6806-NODE-6806-length-10015-cov-3.900000_pt1 | contig 10015 bp, 7 predicted proteins | sample MGYA00519469_ERZ836877 | MGnify/ENA primary metagenome ERZ836877 (study PRJEB31850, sample SAMEA3708809) | human gut metagenome | biome: human gut; feature: human-associated habitat; material: faeces | place: China | collected 2014 ... | reverse complement strand
AAATAATAAATTTTCTAAAAATATCAATTTGGCATATTATTTTTTCTATTAATATACATTTCTAAAATATATACTGCAGATATTGTATCCACTAATTCTTTCTTTTTATATTTATTTATATTGAGAAAATTCATAGTTTTATGGGCTGCTACAGTAGTCAGTCTTTCATCTATTTCTGCTATTTGTACTTTATTAAATTTACATTTTAGTTTGTGAATAAACTTATTCGTTACTTCTACTCTTTCTGTTCTTGTCCCATTCATATTAATTGGTATTCCAATTACAAATGTATCTATCTCATATAGTTCCATTATTTCTTCTAGTCTCTTCAAAACTATTTTGTCATTTCCTTTATGATTAACTGTCTCTAGCCCTTGAGCAGTAATACCTAGCTCATCTGTAATAGCTAGGCCTACTCTACTATCTCCATAATCTATTCCTAATTTTCTCATTTCTAATCATCTATTCCTATATAATTCTTTACCATTTTTTCTAAAAGTTCGTCTCTTTCTACTTGTCTTATTAGGTTTCTTGCATTATTATGACTTGTAATATATGTTGGGTCTCCTGATAATATATACCCTACTATTTGGTTTATAGGATTATAACCTTTCTCTTCTAATGATTTGTATACCTGTTTTAAAATTTCTCTTGCCTTTATATTTTTATCTCTTTCTACTTTAAAACTAACTGTTTCATCCATTCTCATAACGCATAACCTCCTTTATAAATTATTAATATCATTTTCTTTTGGGTTTGTAGAGTCTAAATATTCCTCTAACTTCTTTGTTACCCCATCTAGAGATGTTCCTTTATAATATGTTGAAAGAACAATATTTATTATAGGTGTAGCAAATTCTTCTGTTTCGTCAGATTCTTCGCCTGCTTTTGGTATTTCTAGACTCTCTATTCTCTGTTTTATGTCTTTCATAAAATCTGCAACTGTATTTGTTTCTATTCCAGAAAATACAATTGCAAATTTAGGTCCCATATATCTTACAAAAATATATTCATCTGAAATATTTTTACTAATTACATTACACACTTCTGTAATAACATTATTTCCTGTTTCTCTATTAAATTCATTGTTAATTTCTACTAAATTTATTATTTTAAACATACAAACTGTTGAAGTTGTATATTTATCTATTATCTTTTTAGCATCTCCATATAAATATTCTGCTGTTTTTAATTTACTAAATTGGTCATCTCTAACTATATTCTGAAGCGTTTCTTGTGTCTGAATTGTTTTTAACACAGCAACAATATTACCTTTTATTACTTCTAACATTGTTACATCTACATTGTCAAATTCGTGAGGTCTTCCACCTTCTATAATCCAATATCCTATGTATACATTATCTATATACAAAGGAAAAAACATAGCAGATTTTGCTCTTCCAAACTCCATTTTTTGATATGGAAGTCTTTCTCCCTCTCTATCTATAGTTATATATTTTGGTACAGCAGTTTCTATACTTTCTTTAAAAACTTCTTCACTATTTAAATTGCTTAAAGTTTCCCAATGTTTTTCTTCTACATTAGATGCTCTTACAACATATTCTGCTCCATTATATGTTACTATTGTTGAATATTTTATTTCATATCTTTCTATTAAAATATTATTTATTTTTTCTAGTTTTTCATCAGTAGAACTACATTCTCCTAATGCATTCATAAAATCTTGCAATATATTCAAATTTGTTATTTTTTGATTAATATTGTTAAAACTTTGTATTTTTTTATGAATAGACATATTATAGAACATCAATGCTGCAATTATTACTACTAACAATACAATCACTGCTATTATCAAAAGTTATCACCTCACTTATTTGCAATAAACTACTAAAAATTATTTTTCATTTTATTTAATGTATCATTCATACTACTATTAAAAGTTGTAGTATTTTTATAATTTCCAAATCCCGACTTACCTTGCTTTTTGCCAGAATCTTTAGATATTAATGGATATACCATATTTGATAATTTTGATAATGCTAGCATAAAGTTTTTTGAATATCCATTTGTCGTTATTTTACAATTTACTAATCCTTCTAAATATTTTGAATATGTTTGATCTTCAAAAGGAATTACACAATAAGGAACCTCATCTTTATTAAATAATTCTGTCATAAATGACATTGCTGGATCATTGTAAAATGCCATTCCCCCTATAATTGTTCTATCTGTTATACTTTTTACTCTTAATACTTTATTTAATACAATTTTTAGTTTTCCTTGGTCAAGTATATTTTTTGCCTTCAAATCTCTTAAAAATGCTGTAAGAGGTTGAATTGTTAGTACATCATATGTTTGTACTAAATATATTTCTTGTACTATTCTAAAATACTCTATATTTGTATCAAAATCACAGTCTAGAAGGACTAAAGAATAATTGTTAATTAATGTTTGCATAATATTTTGTGCATCATTTATGTCAGCATTTTCGCCAGGAAGAGTTGTATATACATCTAAATTTCTGCTAACATTTATTCCTACTGGATTTCCTCTTCTTAAATTATCTATACAAGAATATGCTTTTTTTCTTAGCTCTTCTTCATTTTCTGTATAAATATAATATGCATTTTTATTTTTTGTTAAATCTAAAATTGCTGTTTTTATTCCACTTTGAGATATTACATCTGCTAAGTTATTTACTAAGAAAGATGTACCATTTTTTGAAGTTCCAACAAAAGCAACTGCTTTTTTGTCACTAGTGAATAGTCTTGTAAAGTCTATATTTTGGCTTTGTGTATATTGTAAACTTTGTGTATTTGGCACATAATTATTATTATTTGGCATATAGTTATTATCATTTTGAATATTATGGTTTTCTTCTCTATAGTCTTGTGAATCTACATTTTCTTCTTCATCTTCAAATCCTGGCAATATTGTTTCTGTTGGCATTTTATTATTATTAGTTGTTGGGGTATTATATGAATTATTATTTTCCTCTATATCATCAACTAAATCAAATAAATTTACACTTGGTTGTGCATTTTTATTTGCAACAATATTTTCATATCCATCTTCTATATTATTTGATAATTTTTGTGTATTATTTACATTTGAATTATTACCATTTGAATTATTACTTTGTGCATTAATAGTTTGAGTAGGTTGTGGTTGAACTTTTTTAGGTCTACCTCTTCCTCTTTTAGTTTGTACTGGTTGAGTTTCTATACTTTCATTACCACTTATAGATATATCTTCAAAACCAGGTAATACATTTGCCATTTCTGATGTAGAAGTATTATTATTTATATTACTTCCAACATTTTGTATATTAGTATCTTGAATAGGCTGTGGCTGAACTTTTTTAGGTCTACCTCTTCCTCTCTTAGGTTGTACTACTTGTTGCTCTGCATTTTCAGTATTTCCTTCAGTAGCTCCTTCTCCAGATTCTATCATTCCCATTAATTCTTCTTTTATAGAAGCTAATGGATCATCATCTTCTTGTATATTTTTTTGTATTTGAGTATTTGTTGCATTATTACCATTTTGCATATTTTGGTAACCATTAGATTGATTATTTAATTCATGTTCTTCAAATAATGGATTTTGTTCTATCTTAGTTACTCTATTTATATTCATTGCACTTGGAACAACTACTGGTTTAGTTAATTTATTTTTCTCTAATTGTTTTTGTACCAAATCCAATTTAGCATTGTCAAATTTAGTAGTAGTTTTTTGGTTTTTATACTTATCTACAGAATCTTTGTATTTTACTTTTGAGTCTTTTGGTTGAGGTGCAGATATAACTTTTGCAGGCCCACCCATCATAACTTCTTGGTATTTAGGACACTCTGCTTCTAATACAGCTTTTACATTTAGTGGTAAAAATTTAGCTATTACTTTTAGCTGTGCATCTGTGTATTGTGATGCAATACTATTAAAACTATCTACATATTTTTCCTCATTTTTTCCAAGTCTTTTATAATGCATTAAAATATTCTGTATTTCTACTTCACTAACATCATTTTCATTTTCTGCTTTATAATCTGCCTCATCTGAATCTATTCTATAATAAATTTTAGCTTCTTTTTTAGAACGTGGAATATTTATTAATTTACATACATTTGTTATTGTTCTGTCTTGACCTAATAATGCACTATAAATTCCAATACTAAATAGTTTTACTAAAATAGGGTCTGACTTACTTCTTCTGTCTGTACAAATTAAAATTATTGGTATATCTTTTCCAGAAGCATTTGATGCCTCATCACTTATTTTATCTAATTTATCAAAAATAAATTTGTCCATTACATCATAATTGTTATTGGAGAACATTTCTAAATCTTCTCCAATAACGATTCTATCATATGATTTATCTTCTTGTAACTCTTTTAAAAGTGCATTAAAATAATAAACATTTTTACTAGAAATTAATTCTCTATAATCTTGCTGATACTTTTTTATAATTGAATCTGATATATGCTCATTGTTTACTGCAAACAATACCTTCATTAGTTTATCCCCTCCAACCTCTTACTACGATAGCAAAAATTAATGGTAACACTTGGCATATAACCATGACAGTAATAATTCCTATCATTACGCCAAATCCTTTTTCTTGTGTGTCTAGTTTTCTTATTCCTAATACATATCTATGAATTGCAGCAACTACAATTCCTAAAAATCCAAGTGGAATACTATATATTCTAACTATATTTAATACATATGCAACAAAGCCGTATGTATCATTTCCGTAGGCTACTTGGTAATCTTTTAATGTATTCAATGCTTTGTCTTTTAACTCAACTAAATTTGTTGTTGATGTTGATTCTATTGAATTTTCCTGACTTACATTGGTTGCATAAACCGGAATCATAACTATACTTATTATTACAAATATTGCAATGATACTAACTACTATTTTCTTCATGTAAGTACTCCTTTCTTAATTTGCGTAAGTACATTTTAACTTATTATATGATACAATAATCTAATAAAAATATCAAGAAGAAAACAAGATATTTTTAATTTTATTCATAAAATTATTTTCAAAATGTAACATCTCTATTAATATTTTGTACATTTGTTAATTTTATCGACATAAATTTTATTTATTCATTTTGTATTCTTTTGCAGCTTTTATTAACCCTGCAAATAGGGGTTGAGGTTTATCTGGTCTTGATGTAAATTCTGGATGAAATTGGCTTGCAATAAAATAGGGATGATTTTTTATTTCTACCATTTCTACTAAATTTCCATCTGGTGACATACCAGAACAAATTAATCCTACTTTTTCTAGTCTTTCCTTATACTCGTTGTTATATTCATACCTGTGTCTATGTCTTTCAATAATTTCTTCTTTTCCATATAATTTTCTTGCTAGTGAATTCTCCTTTGTTATACATGTATAATTTCCAAGTCTCATCGTTCCTCCTTTATTCGTAACCTTCTTTTGCTCTTCCATTATATGTATAACAGGATTTTTGCAGTTTTTATCAAATTCTGTTGAATTTGCATCTTTTAAATTTAGTAAATTTCTTGCCGCTTCTATTACTGCCATTTGCATTCCAAGACAAATTCCTAAAAAAGGTATATTATTTTCTCTTGCATATTTAATTGTTTCTATTTTTCCTTCTATTCCTCTTGCTCCAAAGCCTCCAGGTACTACAATCCCGTTGCAGTCTGAAAATAGGTCTTGTATATTTTCTTTACATACTTTTTCTGAGTCTACAAATTTTATTTCTACAGGTACTCCATTTGCAAATCCACCATGTTTTATACTCTCAACTACAGATAAATACGCATCTTCCAATTTTACATATTTTCCTACAATTGCAATTCTTACAGCCTCACCTTTTATATTTTTAATTTTTCTTATTAAACTTTCCCACTCTTTATTATTAGGTTCTACATTATCTAAGTGTAAGTGTTTACAAACTTGTACTGCTAACCCATTTTTTTCTAATATTAAAGGAACTTCATATAAAATACTTGCATTACTATTTTCTATTACATTTTCGCTTCTAACATTACAAAACATTGCTATTTTTTCTTTCATAGAGCTTGGTATTGGAAGTTCTGTTCTACATACTAAAATATCTGGTTTTATTCCAATAGATTGTAATTCTTTTACCGAGTGTTGTGTTGGCTTTGATTTTAATTCATTTGTTCCAAAAATATGTGGTAATAATGTAACATGTATATATGCAACATCTTCTGGTAATTTTTCCAATCCAATTTGTCTTATTGCTTCCATAAAAGGTAAACTTTCGATATCTCCTACTGTTCCCCCAATTTCTGTTATTACAACATCTATATTGTCTTTCTCAAATTTATATATGCTATTTTTTATTTCGTTTGTTATGTGAGGTATTACTTGAACTGTTTTTCCTAAATATTCTCCATGTCTTTCTTTCTTTATTACTTCTGAATAAATTTTCCCTGTTGTTACACTTGAGTTGCCATGTAAATTAACATCTGTGAATCTTTCATAATGTCCCAAATCCAAGTCTGTTTCTGCACCATCTTCTGTTACATATACTTCTCCATGTTCATATGGACTCATTGTTCCAGGGTCTACATTTATATATGGGTCAAACTTTTGATTTACCACTCTATATCCTCTATTTTTTAATAACCTTCCTAATGATGCTGCCGTTATTCCTTTTCCTAACCCTGATACAACTCCTCCTGTTACAAAAATGTATTTAGTGTTCATATTAATACCTCCTCTACTATTTTTATATTCTATTTTACTTCATAACAATTCCAATCTCTATTAGCCAAACATAAATATGATTTAAATACCTTATTACCTGTTGCTTCTTCTAATGCTCTTTTGTATATTTCTATTTGCTTTCTATATTTATTCACTACATCTTGCTCTTTTCCATTTGCAACATAATCTGTTTTGTAATCTACTAATATAATATTTTCATTTTCATCTATAAAATATAAATCTATAACACCTTGAACTAAAATATTATCATTAGAATTAATATTATTATAAATTTCTGTTGCTGGTATATTAATATAAAAAGCTTGTTCTTTGTATACTTTTTTTGCTTTTCTTAAGTCTTCAAATATTTTCGACTTTGTATATTTATATAGTAAATTTATGTCTATATTATTTGATTCCTTTTCTGTTATTATTTCTTTTACAACTAGTTCATTTACAAAATTTTGAATATCTCTTATTGTATAGCATTTATTTTCATCTAATTTTTGTATGCACATATGAATTAATGTACCAATTTGTGCTTTTGTAATTTTATTATCCTTTAAAAATTTTGGTTTATCTAAAGTTATTGGAACATTATTTTCTAAATCTTCAAATAACTTCGTTTCTTCTATCTTTAATTTTTTTATAGATTTATTTATTTCACCAAATTGATTATTTTTTAATTCTTCTAACTTTACTTCTTCATTTTCTTTTAACTTCGTTTCTCCATCTTCTTCTAAGTTTTTCTCTTCTATTTTATTCTTCAATATTTCTTGGCTTTCTTCTTTCAATCTGCTTACAGATGTTTTAGTAGGAAGTACAGTTGAATCTTTATATTTATATTTCCATTCTAATTCTTTAGATAATTCCTCGATTTTTTCTTTTGAATATTCTTCTGTTGCCATATTATTAATTTCTTTTAGTATATTTTTTTCTTTTTTATTTTGTTCTTTTAAATCTTTTAAAATTTCTTTTTTATTTACTTCATTAAAATCCAATAATTCGTTTAAATCTTCATTTAAGTACACTAATTCAATCCAGTCTAAATATGATTTATATTTTTCTACTAAATTGCTTTTTATTTTATTTCCATATGTACTTAATAATTCTTTCTTTTTCTCTAAGTCTTTTTTTAAATCTTTGCTTATTCCAGTTATTATAAGTTTCTCTTTTGCTCTTGTTAGTCCAACATATAATACTCTTTCTTCTTCAGAAATGATTTCTTTTTGTGCTTTTATTTTTAGTGCCTCTTTTGCTAAGGTATTGTATTCTATTCGTTTTTCTGTATCTATAAATTTAGGTCCAATTCCTAATTCTTGATGTAAAATTATATTTTCATTTAAGTCTTTCATATTAAATTTTTTACCAGTATTGCACAAAAATACAATAGGAAACTCTAGTCCCTTGCTTTTATGGATACTCATAATTCTAATAACATCTTCATTTTCTCCAATTAATTTTGCACTAGATAAGTCTCCTCCACTACTTTTTAATCTATCTATAAAATTTATAAAATTAAATAAACCACTAAAATTTGTATTTTCAAATTCTCTAGCTTTTTCAAATAAAATCTTTAAATTAGCTTGTCTTACATTTCCATTTGGCATAAGACTTACAAAATGATAATAACCTGTATCTAAATAAATTTGCCATATCAGTTCATCTAAGCTTAAATACTCTACTTCTTTTCTCCATTTTTCTAAATTATTTAGAAGTTTTGTTATTTTTGCTTTTATGTCATCATCAACTTTTATTCTAGACTTTAACATTGCCTCATAAAAACTGCACTTTTTATCTGCAAGTCTTATTTCTATTAAATCATTATCTGTAAATCCACCTATTGTAGACCTTAAAACTGTTACTAATGGTATATCTTGCATTGGATTATCTATAATTTTCAATAAAGACATCATTGTTTCTATTTCTATTGACTCTAAATATGTACTAGAAGAATCACTAAATACCGGTAATTCTAGCTCACTCAGTTCTTTTTCGTATATTGGTGCAGTAGTTGAAGTTGACCTTAATAAAATGGCAATATCTCTATAAGAAATCTTTCTTTGACCTTGTTTTTTATCATAAACTTCTATACCACTTTCTAGTAGTTCTTTTACTTTTTTTGAAACAAATTTTGCTTCTAAAACAACATCTTCTATTCTTTCATTTGTATTATCTTCTTCATTATAAATTTCTTCATAATCTTCTGCATTTTCTTCGTTTAAATTTATAACATATATTTCAGATTTTTCTTTTCTTTCTGGATAGCTTGCTCCATAATTTAAGTATTCATTTTCTGTATAATCAATTTCGCCAATTTCTTGACTCATAATGTTTTTAAATATGTTATTTGTTATATCTAATATATTTTTTCTACTTCTAAAATTCTTAAATAATTGTATTTTTTCTCCAGTTTTTATATCTCGTTCTTCTAATTTATATTTATTATACTTTTCTATAAAAAGTTCTGGTCTTGCCTGTCTAAATCTATATATACTTTGCTTAACATCTCCAACCATAAAAATATTTTTACCATTTGAAATACTATTTAAAATATATTCTTGCACAAGGTTACTATCTTGATACTCATCAATTGCAATTTCTGCAAATTAATTTCTATATTTTTTTGCAACCTCTGAAGGCTCTTCTCCGTTTTCAGTATGTTTTATCAAAATCTTTAATGCAAAATGCTCAATATCATTAAAGTCTATCATATTTTTTTCTTTTTTCTTTTCTGCAAAAGACTGACTAAAATCCAACACAACTCTTTGAAGCTCTTTTAAGATAGCATACATATCTTTAATATCAGCAACAACAGTCTTTGAATCCTCTGTTATTTTTATTTTAGCAACTTGCTTTTTTACACCATCTCTTATTTCTTTTACTGTGTTTTTTAAGTCAAGTGTAACCTTTTTATCAATTGGCCATTTGCCCCATTTTTTTTTAAAATCAAGCAAATTATAATAAGCTTTATCCCAATTTTCTATGTTATTTTGCACATATTTTAAATTATTAATATCTTGCTCTAAAGTTGCCGTATACTTTTCCATTTCTGCAAATCTTAAAGTATCGTTCTTTGCCTTTTCAAGTTTTAAAATACTTTCATCAAGGATATTTTTAGCATCATTTATAATAATCTTTCCCCATATAGTAGTTGAAAAATCAGTACCTTCTGGCAAATTGAACATTTCAACTTTTTCCTCTAGCCATTTATCTGGAAAAGGACTACTTTGTATGTATTTATATATATTTAAAATAAGCTGAGCTAAAGCTTCATCTCCTCTGTATCCTGTATATGTCTCAACAAGCTTTAAAAAACCTTCATCTTGCTCCTCATAT
>ERZ836877.6789-NODE-6789-length-10036-cov-3.337141_pt1 | contig 10036 bp, 7 predicted proteins | sample MGYA00519469_ERZ836877 | MGnify/ENA primary metagenome ERZ836877 (study PRJEB31850, sample SAMEA3708809) | human gut metagenome | biome: human gut; feature: human-associated habitat; material: faeces | place: China | collected 2014 ... | reverse complement strand
AAGCCGCTCTATTTTCTGGCCAATTTCTGCCTCATCACTGCCATCTGCAGCCTCATTCCCATATGGTTCGAGAACCACGGAGGGCTGCCGATGCCGCAGAAAGAGTTGCGTGGGGAACTGTCCGCAGGCCAGTACCTGATGGGGTATGTGCGCTTTCTCATCCGCGACGGCATTATGATGGTGCTTTCCGCAGGGCTCGCATATGCCCTTCGCCTGTCAAAAGAGCATGAGAACATGCGCCGCCGGCAACTCGAGCTGAACGCAGAAAAAAGGCAGATAGAACTCAAGAACCTCAAGGCACAGCTCAACCCACACTTCCTGTTCAATACCCTCAACAACATCTATGCCCTTATCGGCATAGCGCCCGACAGGGCACAGCAGGCACTCCACGACCTCAGCAGCATGCTCCGGTACATGATCTACGATTCCGCCTCGGCATATGTGCCGGTTGCGAAAGAGATCAGGTTCATCACTGACTATGTGGAGCTGATGAGGCTGCGTCTCAGCCCGTCGGTGGATATGGACTTCACTACTTATTCCGGTGCCGACAGCGATATTCACATCGCGCCCCTGCTTTTCCTGACGATCGTGGAGAACGGATTCAAACATTTCGGTTCCAACGGCCGAAGCCAGTTCATACACATACAGATCAAGGAGGAAAACGGCGATCTGGTATGTCTGGTAAAGAATTCATTCAGCGAAAAAAGGGGACAGGCTTCAAAAGAGCAGGATGCGGAAGGCGCAGGAATAGGCCTGGCAAACGTAAGACGTCAGCTCGGGCTTCTATATCCAGGCAGACACACTCTGACCCTCTCGGCTGAAGATGGTGTGCACACCGCCAGGATCGCGATATCGGTAGAGGCGTTAAAAAATCACGCGCTGTCTGCACACGATGTGAAAACGCTTGATTAACTTTGCATACAAAACAACTACCACTGTCATGAGCGACCGACTGAAATGCATTGTTATCGATGACGAACCCCTCGCCAGGGAACTTATAAAAAGCTACGTGGAGAAAACGCCGTCGCTGCAGCTGCAGGGATGCTACGAATCTGCCGCGGAGGCGATAAAAAGTGTGGTGGCAGGCGAGACCGACATTGTGTTTCTCGACATAGAGATGCCGATGCTCAACGGCATAGACTTCGCCGAAGTCATACCCCGGCGCACACGCATAATATATATCACCGCCTACGAGCGGTATGCCCTGCAAGGATTCAAGGTGAACGCCCTAGACTATCTGCTGAAACCGGTAAGCTATCCTGAGTTCATGAAGGCTGTGGGAAAGGCCATAAACTGGTGTGCCATGCGCGACGCATACGAAAGTCCCACCAAAGTCCCTGCCGAGCAACTGTTCACCATCAAGGCGGACCACAGGCTGATACAGCTGAAAACCGACAAGATCCGGTATGTGGAAGTACAGAAAGACCGTGTGATATTCTACCGCACCGACGGCGAGCCGGTAAGCTCCCTGATGAGCCTGAGCGAGCTTGAGGAGATGCTTCCGGCCGACAGGTTCATGCGTGTGCACCGCTCGTTCATAGTGAATCTGGCCAACATAGAGATTGTGGAGCGGCGGCGCATTGTATTCGGAAAAACATACATTCCCATCTCGGAAACGCGCTGCGAGGAGTTTTTCTCCCGCATCGGCAAGTAGCCAAAACATAGCCATACATCTCCCACCGGCCTCCATTTCCACGGATTGTTCCGAGGGTGAGGGAAAAGGGCGGGGTCAGTTGGTGATTTTGCCGGTGGCGATGTCGTAGACGGCGGTGCTGTCGAGGAGGCCGAGGGTGATGATGGAGGCGTTGCGGCTCATGCGGTAGACGGAGGCGGTGTTGCCGGTGCTTTCCAGAAAAGAGTAGAGGGGTGAGGGCAACTGGTCGTAAAGGAGCATTTCAGGGAGAGTGGCGCCACGCCCGTCGATGCTCGTCCATGCTATGGAGGAGTTGAATTCCATTGTGGCGCTGTTGTTGAGCGTCACATGGTATATGCCGTTCGAGAAATCATAGTTGGAGACGGCTGTCTCGGGGTAATATTTCGCCACGAATTTCTGTATCTGCACAGGGAGTTCCTCGAAGTCGTCCTTCTCGTCGCATTGCGTCATAAGGGGGAGGAGCAGCGTGCAGAGCAATATCATTGCGTAGTATCTGATGTGGAGGTTGTGGCGTGCCATATGTGAGGGTATTACAGTGTGAAACGTATTGAGGGGCGAGCGCCGGTGCGCGTCTCCTGATGTTATAACGCCGGGAGAGTGCGCCGAGTTGGACTTTTTCCCTGTTTTTTCGACTTTACTCCAAGTGGGATAGACTTTTTTGCCAATAAAAGAGCGGGGAAAATGATAGGTTAATTGAGGAATATTTGTAAATTTGCCGTAATTTTTATTAATATGCAGCATAGGGAGATATGCTTGCGTGACGGTAGACAAGCATATTGTAAATCCGCCATTCCCGATGCGAAGCAGACCAGTCACGTAGCATTTTCGATTGAAAATTCACACAGCAACAAATATAGTTAATTATATCAATCATTATGATTATGAACAGATTGCTAACAGGGGCAGTGGCTGTCGCAGGTGTTGCGGCGATATTGTCGTCGTGCAGCGACACGTTTGACCCCTCAAGCACCTCCGACAGGCAGGGACGTATTCTCGTAAACGTCGGTCTCGACAAGGAGGTAGCAGCTCCGCGTGCCATGTCAAAGGCTCCGGCTGCAGAGGCCGACGCAGTAGGCGTTTCCGACCTTTCCGTACGTCTGTCGTCAGTCGACGGATCATCCACTTGGTCATGGAACAGTGTAGACGAGATGCCCGTCTCCGCCGAATATCCGGTGGGTGGGTACAAACTCGAGGCTTTCTACGGCGATGAGAACTCCGAGGGCTTCGACGCACCTTATTATTATGGCTCGCAGACACTCACCGTGCTCGAGAACAAGTCGACCCCGGTAAGCCTTACCGCGTCGCTGGCCAACTCGATGGTGACCGTAGTCTTCACCGATGCCGTAAAGGATTATTTCGCCAGTGTCAGCGGCTCGGTGGAAAGCTCCACCGGTCTGAAAACCGCCTACGCCGTAGACGAGACACGCGCCGTGTATGTAAAACCTGGCAGCACCACCGTGAGCGTGGATGTGACCAAGCAGAGCGGCGTCTCTGCCAAACTCAGCCCCGTGACCTTCAACGCCGAGGCGCGTCACCACTACACAGTGACATTTGACGTGAACGGCGGCGAGACCGGCAAGGGGGTACTTACCGTGACATTTAATTCCGACCTCGACGAGAAAGAGGAGATCATCGACCTCAGCGACGAGATACTCACAGCTCCCGCACCTGTGATCACCCTCGCCGGTTTCCAGAGCGGCGAGACACTCACCATGGTGGAAGGCTCCAACGGCGACAACCTGCGCGCCACCGTAGTAGCGCAGGCCGGTCTGGGTACAGTGGTGATGACCACCTCCTCCACCTCGCTTCTCAGCCAGGGATGGCCTGCAGAGGTTGACTTCGCCACAGCCGGCGCCGCCACACTCGCCAAGCTCCGCGAGCTCGGCCTGCAGTTCCACGGCCTGGAGGGCAAGCTCACCCAGATGGCGCTCCTCGATTTCAGCAATGTGATCAGCCATATCGCTTATGTGGATGGTGGCGACAACGTGACCGAGATCAATTTCGTGGCCAAGGACAAGGTGACGAAAGCCTCCGAGCCTGCGTCGCTGAAAGTGGCGATCGAGAAACTCGCTCTCGATATCGTGAACATCGAGCCGCTCGAGCCTGACCAGACAGAGCTTACCTTCGATGTGAGCTACAACGGTGCCAATTTCGACAATGTGAAGTTTGAGGTGCGCAACGAGCGCAACACATGGGATGCTGTAACACCCGTGAGCATCGCGCCCGTATCGCGTGCGGCTTCGGTTTACCGCGTTGTGCTTCCTGTCGCCGCTGACGGCAATGTGGTGTTCCGCGTATCATGCGGCAGTCTCACCACCGAGGCACAGACAGTGAGCCGCAACATACTCGGCGCCGAGATCAATGAGAACGATGTGTATGCCCGCCGCGCAGCCGTCAACCTCACCGACGCAGGTGTGGTGGCTGATGGGGCACAGCTCTTCCTCTCCACCGACGGCGTCAGCTTCACTCCCACAGCGGCTACAGTTTCCGGCACCACCCTCTCTTTCGACGGTCTTACCCCTGGCACATCCTATGTGGCAAGAGTCGAGAAAGACGGCGTGCGCTCCAAAAAGCTCTCCTTCACTACCGAGGCCGCCGCACAGCTCCCCAATGCCGGGTTTGAGGATTGGTATAGTGAACAGGCTTATTCAAATAAGGCTGGATGGGTTGGTGAGACTGATATAAAGAGATGGTTCCCTAATAAAGAAGGAGAATCATTCTGGGCAACAAGAAATTCTTTGACAACAGCGCAAAATTCCGGAACAACATGTTTTTATACTTCTTTCAGTGGTACTGTTCCTGTAGCAGGAGCTTCCGGTCAGGCAGCAGAAATAAGTACATTAGGATATGGAGAAGGAAGTACATATTCTACTAGTGGAGGGAGTGGTACTAATAAGCATGTAGCTGCCGGCATGTTGTTTATAGGTACACATTCGGCTCAAAGTGAGACGAATGAGACTATAGTAAAAGGACAGCTATTCAATTCACGCCCTCATAGTCTTAGTTTTCAATATAAATTTGCACCATATAACAATGAAAGTTTTAAAGCCTCTATTGTTATAGAGAATCGCGATAATGGTGTGGTTGAACTTGGTCGTGGCGAATTTATCTCAGGGGAAGCAAAAAATGGTTTCACCCCAAAGACTATTGATATCGTATATGGCGATACATCGCTTAAGGCAACACATATATATGTAGAATTTTTGTCAAGCACAGCTGAGACGCCTGCTGTAAGAGGCGTTAAAGGATCAAATAACGCTCTTAATGGATTCAGCGACTCAAAGCGAATAGGGTCTGTGTTAACCATTGACGACGTAGTCCTTAACTATAATTAATCTCCGCATTACAATAAGATATGAAAACCAGATATTTATCAACTTTTGCCGCTTTGGCTCTGGCGGCTTGCGTCAGCTCCTGCAGCGACGACAGTTTCCAGGCCGAGAATGTTGACGAAGGGAAGCTCAATACCTCGTCGATAATTCCTGAAGTGACAAACGCGGAGATTATAATCTCCGATCAGCAAGGCGCACAGCATGTGGCTGCGCGCCGCATAACCGACCTCACCGACTATATCGTGACCGTAGAGAACTCCCGCGGCGAGACAGTGGCGGAATGGACCTACAGCACCATGCCGCAGCTCCCCGTTTTCCCCGTCGGCACATACACCGTGAAGGTGGCATCGTGCGAGGAGACACCCGCGGCGTGGGAAGCTCCCCTCTTCGTGGGAAGCCAGTCGTTCGAGATCAAGAAAAACGAGGTGACCGACGTGCAGACCGTGGTGTGCAAGCTCGCCAACATAGCTGTGAGCATTACCTGCGCCGACGATCTGGTCAACGCATCGGCAGGCGACATCAGCATCACCGTCACATCAAAAGACGCACATTCGCTCAACTACTCCGCAACCGAGACACGCAAGGGCTATTTCCAGGCTATGGGACAGACAACCCTCGAGGTGCACTTCACCGGCACTGTAAACGGTACAGCCGAGGATTTCCGCTATGTGCTCAAGGATATCGCTGCCGGGCAGCACCGCAAGGTGAACTTCTCGCTGCGCAGCAACCCCAACACTCCCCCCGACGAGTACGGCAACATTGTGAACGATGGCGAGGGCATACAGGTATCCACCTCCGTCACCGGTGTTGACCTCACAAGCGACACCCCCGTGGAGGAGGAAGTGCTTCCCGACAACGACCGTCCCGGCCAGGAAGAGAATCCGGAAGGTCCCGACGATCCCAATCCCCCGGTACCCGGCGACTGGAAGATCGACTTCAACAGAGCAACCGAAGACATTACCCTTGACGGCGTAAACGATGCCACCCAGTTCACAGAGGATAGCGGCAAGCAGGCTATAGTGATAATAAATTCCACTAACGGTTTCAAGAGCCTTAAGGTTGATATAATTTCAGAATCCCTGAATAATGATATGCTTACCGGTGTCGGACTTGCAGCGTCATTTGATCTTGCAACAGGCCTGGCCGGTGACGGAACTACTGATCTTTCTGAGACATTGTCTAATCCCGAAGGATTTAATTTCCCGGTAGGAGAAAAGGTCACAGGCGTTAACGAGGTTACTTTCAATATCACCAAGTTTGTGCCGCTGCTGAATATCTACCCCGGTGAACTGCATCAGTTCAAGATCACTGTTGTTGACAAGAACGGCAACAGCAAAGATATGACATTAAAATTCCAATCGTAAAGCATAGACTGAAATGAAAAAGAAAAATATATTTTTCGCGTGCGCAGCTTCGCTGACGATGCTTTCATTCAGCAGCTGCTCCGACGATATCAACTATGGCAACCCCGGCGACGGGGAGGGGAGGGTGTTCCTCCGTCCGCAGCTCAACAGCGATGTGAAGGTGGAGAGCCGTGCCATACTTACCGACGATGAACTCGCCGACAACGCCATAATATGGATATCAAACGCCAAAGGCGCCGTGCGCAAATACACCGGCGTAGGCAACGTGCCTGCCGGAGGTATCTCGCTCGTGAGCGACAACTATGTGGCCGAGGTGTGGGCCGGCGACTCGGTGCCAGCATCGTTTGACCACCGTTATTTCAAGGGGCGCGAACCTTTCGCCGTGCAGGCAGGGCGCACCGCCGAGGTGACAGTAGAGTGCCGCATTGCCAACAGTGTGGTTGCCGTGGAGTATGAGCCCGCAGTCGACGAGGTGCTCACCGACTACACCATGACCGTAGGGCACAAGGCCGGAGAACTCACATTCAACGGCCGCGAGGATGAAGGGCGCCCCGGCTACTTCATGATGCCCTCTTTCGACAAGAACCTCACCTGCACCCTTACAGGCAAGAAAACCGACGGTTCAGACTTCACCTACACCCGCGTGATTGAGGATGCCAAGCCATGCACCAAATATCTGGTAAAGGTGAAGCATGGTGGCCCCGTGGAGGATGAGATCGGCGGCGCGCTTATCTCTATCGAGGTTGACGACACCGAGATAGAGGTGGAGGATGTCGTGGAGATCTATTCCGCTCCCACCGTAGAGGGCACCAACTTCGACATCACCAAACCTGTGATGGGACAGGAGGGGCAGCTCACCGAAAAGAAAGTGTGGATCAAGAGCACCAAGGGGTTCAAGGACCTTGTAGTTTCCTGCCCCGGTTTCAGCACCCTGCTCGGTATCTCGGGCGACGACTTCGAGGTGTTCGGCATGGCCGACAATGTGAAGCAGGCTCTCGAAGCCAAAGGCTTCTCCTATCAGCACTTCACCCACGAAGAGAGCGACTTCGAGGAGATCAAGATCGTGTTTGACGATGCGTTCATGAACCTCTTCCCCAACGGCGAGCATAACGTGCTCTTCACCGTTACCGACAACAACGGCAAGACCGGCACAGGTGTGATGCAGATAATCCTCAGCGACGCCAAGATGCGTACCGACGCAGTGGCTGACGCCGATGTATGGGCTACAAAAGCCACTCTGCGCGGCACCGTGATGAAGCCCGAACTGAGCGGCTTTGCATTCAACTACCGCGAACGTGGCGCACAGCAGTGGCAGACAGCTGCTGTTGAGGGCACTTTCGGCGAGGGTTCTGCCATGAGCCTGGAGCTGACTGGCCTTAGCGCCGGCACCACCTACGAGTACCAGGCCGTTTGCGACGGTTTCGATACCTCTGACGTCCTCACATTCACAACCGAGGCTGCCCTGCAGCTTCCGAATGCGGGCATGGAAGATTGGGATACATCCGGTAAGGCACATCTTATCTGCGCTCCCGGTGGAGAACTGTTCTGGGACAGCGGCAACCACGGATCTTCAACATTGGGCAAAAATGTGACCCAACAGGCAATTGATGTGAAGCACAGCGGTAGCTCTTCTGCAAAACTTGAGAGCCAGTTTGTTAGCTTTTTGGGAATGGGCGAATTTGCTGCAGGTAACCTGTTCGTTGGGCAATATCTGAAAACAGACGGAACAAATGGTGTTCTTGGTTGGGGACGTCCGTTCGCATCTCGTCCGAAAGCTCTTAAAGTATGGGTTAAGTATACTCCTCAAACTGTAACTCATTCTAAAACAGATGAGCTGAAAACGGGAGATATGGACTTAGGCATAGTTTATTTAGCTATAGTAACTGATCAAACAGAGGAAGCTACTGATAGCAAGAATAATAAATATGGACAATGGCCTGTGGTTGTAAAAACTGACCCGAAAGCTCGGAAACTGTTTAGCAAGGATGCCGCCAACGTCATTGCCTATGGCGAGCGTGTGTTCACCGAGGCTACCGGCGACATGATCGAGGTGACTATTCCTCTGGAATACTACAAGACCGACGTCAAGGCTTCCAACATCATCGTCACCTGCTCGGCAAGTAAATATGGCGACTACTTCACCGGAGGCCCCTCCGTGATGTATGTCGACGACTTCGAGCTTGTGTACTGATCCGCCCTCTAAGCAACTTGGCCAAACCAAGCGACTATAGACCGATGGCTGACAGCACCGTCGCCATCCGGACTTAAAACAAGGCGGTGTGTCAAAATTCTCGGATTTTGACACATCGCCTTTGTTTTGTGTTTTACAGCAGGTTACAAAAAATGCTGCATCTATTTTGACACAGCATCTTTGTAGATATGTTTCCGCTATATCAGCAGAGGGATAGTGACACTCCACCAAATGAGAACGCCGCAGGCACCCCCATTGCTTTGAATGCCCTTACAATAGTGCCAACGGTTAAGTTATGACCGTTCTCAATGCGTGATACCTGGGCTCGTTGCACTCCCATTAGTTCGCCGAGTTGCGATTGAGTGAGTTTCTTTTCTTTCCGAGCTTGTTTGATTGCTTCACCGATGAGATACGATTGCAATTCTGCTTCCATTGCGTCACGTCGCGGAGTGCCTTTCTCACCGACAACGCGATTAAGCATTTCCTCATGAGTGTAAAGTCTCATCTTTTCCATATCTTATTTGTGTTTGTTGCTGAAATATTCTTTCTTTAGTGCTTCCGCTCTGGCGATCTCATTAGGCGGGGTCTTTTGGAAATGTTGAAAGAGATTTTATCCTGAACCTTTTCAGGCAGAGACTCGAGGTAGCTTAAAGCTGCCTCCATATAGATTATATCAAACTTTGCTTTCAGTTCCATACGGTAGATTTATCACCATCTGCAAAGTTAATAAAAACGTTACATATATAGAAACATATATAGGCTTATTTTTGTTCTGGTGTGATTTTGAACTGCACTCTTTTTTTGGGAGATAGCGGAATTTATCGTACCTTTGCCGAAAACTGTAATAACTGAAAACTAAGTAAAGAAAAAAGATATATCGCAATGGCACAACAGGAAGATGTGTTTAAGAAGATAGTTTCCCATGCCAAAGAGTATGGGTTCGTGTTCCAGTCGAGCGAAATCTACGACGGCCTTTCCGCAGTCTACGACTACGGCCAGAACGGCGTGGAGCTTAAAAACAACATCAAGCGCTACTGGTGGGAGGCCATGACGCTGCTGCACGAGAACATCGTGGGCATCGACTCCGCCATTTTCATGCACCCCACCATCTGGAAAGCGTCGGGACATGTGGACGCCTTCAATGATCCCCTGATCGACAACCGCGACTCCAAGAAACGCTACCGTGCCGATGTGCTCATCGAGGAGCAGATTGCGAAATATGACGACAAGATCGAAAAAGAGGTAGCCAAAGCCGCCAAGCGTTTCGGCGAATCGTTTGACGAGGCTCTCTACCGCGAGACAAATCCCCGCGTGATGGAGCACAAGGCAAAGCGCGACGCACTGCACCAGCGCTTCTCCGACGCCATGAACGCCAACGACCTCGACGAGCTGCGTCAGATAATCATCGACGAGGAGATTGTGGATCCGATCAGCGGTACCAAGAACTGGACCGACGTGCGCCAGTTCAACCTCATGTTCAAGACCGAGATGGGCT
>ERZ836877.6787-NODE-6787-length-10038-cov-3.951217_pt1 | contig 10038 bp, 10 predicted proteins | sample MGYA00519469_ERZ836877 | MGnify/ENA primary metagenome ERZ836877 (study PRJEB31850, sample SAMEA3708809) | human gut metagenome | biome: human gut; feature: human-associated habitat; material: faeces | place: China | collected 2014 ... | reverse complement strand
GTCGGATGCCAGCTGGAACAGTTTCTCCATGGAGGCAGACTCCCTTCGGTAAAGAGTTGATATGCGGGAAGCAGGCGGGAGGGCAGACTGTCCTCCCGCCGCGGGTCATTCTGGAAAGTGTTTACTCGCTCAGGGGCTGAATGGCGATGGCCTCGTTCATCAGGGTGTTGAAATCGTCCGCCGTCATAGTGGAGAGCACGCTGTCAATGGCCTCCTTCAGCTCGGTGTTGCCCTTCATCACGGAGATGCCGATGTTGATCTCGCCCTCGTCAACCTCAAAGTTGTCGTCGGAGTCTGTGAAGTCCAGAATCTTCATGTCGGGATAGGCGGCCACGGCACCCATAGCGGTGGGCATATCGGTGCAGATGAAGTCCACGGCGTCGGTCTCCAGGGCCATCAGCATGGCGGGGGCGGTCTCCGCGGCAGTCTGGACCTGGGCGCCCTCGATCTGAGGCAGGCAGGAGTCATACCAGATGGTGGCGATCTGCGCGGTGCAGGTGCCGCCGGAAAGGTCGCTGATGCCGGCGGCGTTGGCATAGGGGCTGTCCGTCTTGGTCACACAGACGATGGAGGCGTAGTAGTAGGGGCCGGCGAAATCCACCTGCTCGCTGCGCTCGGCAGTCATGGACTGGCCGGCAATGACGGCGTCAAAGGTACCGGTCTGCACGCCGGGAACCAGAGAGTCCCAGTCGGACTGAACCACTTCCAGCTCCCAGCCGTTGGCCTCGCAGATCTGCTTGGCGATCATCACGTCGTAGCCGTTGGCATAGGTGCCGGGCACGTTGGAGATGGGCACAGCGCCGTTGGAGTCGTCGCTCTGGCTCCAGTTGTAAGGGGCGTAGGCGCACTCCATGGCGATGGTCAGCACGCCGTCCTCCACGCCGGAGGAGCCGGCGGTCTCCCCGCCTTCAGCGGTGGTGCCGGAATTGCCGGAGTCGGCAGTGTCGCCGGAGCTGCCGGTGCCGCCGCAGGCGGCCAGGGACGCTGTCATGGCCAGAGCCATCAGCAAGGTCAACAATCTCTTCATGTTTCTTCACCTTTCTCATCTCAAAAAAGATTCCGCGGCGGTCACAGACCTCCTCCGCGCCTGCCGCCGGCGGAGAGGAGAAAAAATGGACCGCTTTGTCAAGCGGTCCATGGAAAATACGGAAAGAAGCCCCCGGCAGGGACGATCCCGAACAGCCATTGATAGCGCTTCACAAAGGTTTGTGACAGTCCGGCAGGTATTCCCTGACGGCCCAGCACCAGAAGGACAGGCATCGTCCCGGCACTTCGGCGGCGGACCCTTCCCCGTCCGGCGGCTGCCTGGCCTTGCCGGAGCGGTACTGATGAACGCCGCGCCTCTATCTGAGCGATCCAATTTTGAAGGTATCCTATCACGTTCTCGGGGAGATGTCAACGCCCCTTCCCAGAAAAATGCCAAAAATCCCGCAGATTTGTGCAGATCATAGAAGAAAATGCCAAAACCGTTGCGCACTGTGGGGAAAATGTGGTATGATGCTCCCTGCACACACGGCGCAAGCGCCGGGAGAGGAGTGTGGAAGTATGATGCAGGCGGCGGAACTGGCGGTGCTGGACTGGCTCCAGGCCCATCTGCGCTGCGATTTTCTGGACGCGGTGATGCCGTGGATCAGCCGGATCTGCGACCACGGAGAGATTTGGATCCTGCTGGCGGCGGTGCTGCTGCTTCTGTGGAAGCACCGCTGGACAGGGATGTCCCTGTCCTTTGCGCTGATTCTGGATCTGATCTGCTGCAATATCGTTCTGAAACCCCTGGTCGGCCGGGTCCGGCCCTTCTTGGTGAATACCGCGGTGACAGCACCCCCGGCGGACGCATCCTTTCCCTCGGGGCACACGGCGGCGTCCTTTGCGGCGGTGTTCGCCCTCCGGGCCTCCGGCAGCCCCCTGTGGAAGCCTGCCCTGGTACTGGCGGCTGGGATCGCCTTCTCCCGGCTGTACCTGTACGTCCACTGGCCCACCGACGTGCTGGGGGGCATTCTGGTGGGCGCCGCCGCAGGCTGGGCAGGCGCGCGGCTGGCAGACGCCCTCCGCCGCAGGCGGGAGCGGCTGGGCCGCAGGGCATAGCGGAAAAAACGGACCGGACGGCTTGCCGTCCGGTCCGTGCGGCTTCACGCGGCGTTCTCCCTGGCCTGAAGATATTTCTTCACAGCGAAGATGCCCGCCACCGCTGCCACGCCCAGTAGCGTCTCCGCCGCGTCGGTGTGGCTGACGATCATCTGCCGGACGATGGTGAACAGCAGCACGTCCACCACCGCGTCGGCGGTGTGCAGGGCCAGCATCTTCACGAACTCAATTCCCATCACCAGCAGCAGTGTGGCGGAGAGGAAATCCCCCAGGGCGAAGGCCTCTGGGGAGAGGAGCAGGGTCCGGCCAGTCTCCCGGAACAAAAATACCGCCCCGCAGACGATCACCAGCAGGATCACGGCGGCGATGAGCAGCTCCAAAGCACGGGCGGCCTTCAACAACAGGATGTGGGCGGGATGACGGTTCATGGTGCCTCCTTGCGCCGCGGGGCGGCAGAGTGAAGATAAGAAATAAAAGATAGGGGATAAGAGATGCCCCTCTCCGGGAAGTATCTCTTATTCTTTTATCTGGGCCTTGGACTTGCAAAAACGAAGAGCTCGTAAAAATGTAGGGGCGGCAATCTGCCGCCCGGCGGGAATGGTGTGGGGGCGTCGTGTTACCCCTCGTCGATGTCGAGGCTGCCGACGGGAGCCCCGGAGGGCAGAAATTTTTCGCCGTCGGACACTGTCAGGTACATAAAGCCTGTGGAATCCGCTGATTGGTACACCAGCGTACGGTCCTCGACGGCAAAGCGGTTGACGAATTTTTCATCATCTGTGGTGAGGATCACGGTGTCTCCGTCCAGTTTCCAGGTGCCGAGCCCAAAATAGCTGCTCAGGGCTCCTTCGGAACAGCGCATACTTCCGTCACTGTTGAGGGCGATATAGAAATCGCTCCCAAACCCCTCTTTTTCGTAGATGTAGACCTGGTCGGCGAGGTCGTCGGCGGTTACCGCTGCCGGCTGGCCGGAACAGCCCGCCGCCATGAGAGTAAAGAGCAGGAGCAGGGCGGAAAACAGACGGCACTTCATCATGATGTAGCCCTCCTTTCCATGATCCGAAAACAGGACCGCCTCTCCATCAATCTATCACAGACGGCGGCCCATTGCAAGGCAAACCCGCCTTGCGTAAACGCCGGATTTGGGATATACTATATCTCTATGGAAAAATCAGCCTGCGGGCAGGAGGAACTCCCCATGAAGCTCATGGTCATCGACGGCAACAGCATCCTGAATCGGGCCTATTACGGCATCCGTCCTCTCACCACACGGGACGGGCTTTACACCCACGCCATCTTCGGATTTCTCACCACGCTCCTTCGACTGGAGGGGGAGGAGGCGCCGGACGCGTTGTGCGTCACCTTCGACGTCCACGCTCCAACCTTCCGCCATCAGGCGTCGGAGGCCTACAAGGCCACCCGCAAGCCCATGCCGGAGGAGCTCCGGGTCCAGGTGCCGGTGCTGAAAGAGGTGCTGGACGCCCTGAACATTCCCCGTTATGAGCAGGAGGGCTGGGAGGCCGACGACCTGATCGGCACCATCTCCCGCAAGTGCGAGGCGGACGGCTGGGACTGCGTGGTGGTCACCGGCGACAAGGACAGCCTGCAGCTCATTACCGACCACACCATGGTGAAGCTGGTGTCCACCCGCATGGGGCAGACCACCACCAAGGATATGACGGAGACCGCCTTCCAAGAGCAGTACGGCTTCGCCCCCATCCACATGATCGACCTGAAGGCCCTGATGGGCGACAGCTCCGACAACATCCCCGGCGTCCCCGGCATCGGGGAGAAGACCGCCATGGCCCTGATCCAGCAGTACGAGAGCATCGACAACCTGTACGCCAAAATGCCGGACATCGAGGCCAAGCCTGCCGCCATCCGCAAGCTGGCGGAGGGGGAGGAGAGCGCCCGGGAGTCTTACTGGCTGGCCACCATCGTTACCGACGCGCCTCTGGACTTCCATCCCGAGGAGAACCTGTGCCGGAAGCCCGGCCCGGACGCCTACCCGCTGTTTTTGAAGCTGGAGTTCACCAAGCTGATCGAGAAGTTCGGCCTGTCCCCGGCGGAGCAGCCAGCGGCGGAAAGGGCGGACTTCACCATGACCGTGGAGCAGGTCACAGAGCCTGCTCAGACGGAGCGGCTGCTGGCCCTCTGGCGAGCGGCGGACCATGTATCGGTGCTGGCCCTGCCGGACCTGACGGGCCTCTCTGTGGTCTGCCGGACCGGGGCGGACACCGGCGTCACGGCGGAGCTGTTCTTCGACAAGTATCAGGGGGACTGGAACGCCCTTTTGAACGCCCTGTTCGCGGCGGACGTCCGCAAGGTCTCCCACAATGTCAAGGACCTGACGCGGACGCTGCTGGAAAACGGCCTGCGGGCGGAGGGCTTCGTCTTCGACACCGCCCTGGCTGCCTACCTGCTGGACGCCACGGCGGGAAGCTATGACCTTGCCCGCCTGTTCGTCGCCTATTTCAACGAGGAGCTGCCAAAGGCCCTCTACCTGGAACCGGACGCCTTCTCCCTGCTGGGGGACGCCGCCGCGGCGGAGGCCAGCTTCGACAGCTACGCCGCCGCCGTGGACGCCCTGTACGGCGCCCTGGCGGAAAGACTGGCGGAGCGGGGCCAGATGGACCTGCTGCATGAGATCGAGATGCCCCTCTGCGCCGTGCTGGCGGAGATGGAGACCGCCGGATGCAGGGTAGACGCCAAGGCCCTCGGTGCTTTCGGGGATCTGCTGGCCCGGCGGAGCGCCGAGCTGGAACAGCAGATCTACGCCATGGCGGGGGAGGAATTCAACATCAACTCCCCCAAGCAGCTGGGGGAGATCCTCTTCGGCAAGCTGGGCCTGCCCCATGGCAAAAAGACCAAGACCGGCTGGTCCACCAACGCCGATGTGCTGGAAAAGCTCCGGTACGAGGCCCCCATCGTGGGGGCGGTGCTGGAGTATCGCCAGTACGCCAAGCTGAAATCCACCTATGCCGACGGCCTTTTGAAGGCCATGGACCCGGACGGCCGGGTGCGGACCAGCTTCCAGATGACGGTGACGGCCACGGGCCGCCTCTCCTCCACAGAGCCCAATCTCCAGAACATCCCCACCCGCACGGACCTGGGCAGCGAGATCCGGCGGATGTTCATCCCGGCGGAGGGCTGCGTCCTAGTGGACGCCGACTACTCCCAGATCGAGCTGCGGCTGCTGGCCCACATGGCTGGGGACGAGGCCATGATCGCCGCCTTCCGCTCCGGCGGGGACTTCCACGCGGAGACGGCGGCCAAGGTGTTCCACGTGGCGCCGGACCAGGTAACTCATGAGATGCGCCGCCAGGCCAAGGCAGTGAACTTCGGCATCGTCTACGGCATCTCCGCCTTCTCCCTGAGCCAGGACATCGGCGTGAGCGTGGCGGAGGCCAAGGCGTATATGGAGGCCTACTTCGCCACCTTCCCAGGCGTCCGGACGTATATGGACGCCATTGTGGAGCGGGCCAGGGAGCAGGGCTATGTGGAGACGCTGTTCCACCGGCGGCGGGACCTGCCGGAGCTGAAGTCCTCCAACTTCAACCTCCGCTCCTTCGGGGAGCGAGTGGCCCTGAACATGCCCATCCAGGGCACCGCGGCGGACATCATGAAGCTGGCTATGGTGGCGGTGCGGAAACGCCTGCGGCAGGAACTGCCGGAGGCCCGTCTGGTGCTGCAAGTCCACGACGAGCTGATCGTGGAGTGCCCGGAGGCCCAGGCGGAGACCGCCGCGGCGCTGCTGAAGGAGGAGATGGAGAACGTGGTGTCCCTCTCCGTCCCCCTAACGGCGGACGCCCACTGGGGCAGAAACTGGCTGGAGGCCAAGGGCTGATGGGATTTCAGAAGATCGACTACGCCGCGTGGCCCCGCCGTCCGTATTTTGAGCATTACCACCGGGACGTGCCCTGTTGGTACAGCATGACGGTGGACGTGGACATCTCCGCCCTGCTGCCCCGCCTGCGGGGGTCGGGACTCCGGTTCTATCCGTCGGTGATCCACGGCATCTCCCGGATGGTCAACGCGGACCCGGCCCTCCGCATGGCTATGGACGAGACGGGGGCCATCGGCGTCTACGACCGGGTGGACCCCACTTATACGATTTTCCACAAGGACGATGAGACCTTCTCCGTCCTCTGGACCGCCTACCAGCCGGATCTGCGGGCCTTCTGCCAGGACTGGGAGGCGGACCGGACCCGCTATGGGGACATCCACACCTTTGAAGCCCGCCCGCCGGAGGCGGGACACGGACTCTTCAACATCTCCGCCGTGCCCTGGGCCTCCTTCCGAAGTCTGCACCTGGAGCTGCCGGAGGCCAACGACTACCTGCTGCCCATCTTTACCCTGGGCCGCTACCGGAAGGAGAACGGCCGCACCCTGCTGCCCCTGGCCATGCAGGTCCACCACGGCGTCACGGACGGCTTCCACGTGGGGCGGTTCTTCAACCGCCTCCAGGCCTGGGCGGACAGTGCGCCGGAGATGGGCGCATGAAGCGCCTGTATATGATCGGCGGTCCTATGGGCGTGGGAAAGACCGCCGCCTGCCGCCAGCTGCAGCAGCTGCTGGACCGGAGCGTGTTCCTGGACGGGGACTGGTGCTGGGATGCCCACCCCTTCCAGGTGACGGAGGAGACCCGGGAGATGGTGTTGGAGAACATCTCTTTTCTCCTGAACAGCTTCCTCCGCTGCTCCGCCTATGACCATGTGATTTTCTGCTGGGTCCTGCACCGGCGGGAAATCTGGGAAGACCTGCTCCGCCGCCTGACGGAGCCGTATGTCCTGCGGGCCGTCTCCCTGGTCTGCACACCGGAGACCCTGCGGTCCCGGCTGGAGGGAGATATCCGCGCCGGAAAGCGAATACCGGATGTGTTGGACCGGAGCCTGGCCTACCTGCCGCTGTATGATGCCCTGGACATCCGGCACCTGGATGTGACGGCTTTGACGCCCCGGGAGACGGCGGAGTGCATCCGAAGGGAGGGCGGCGCATGAAGCGGCTGATCGTCCTGCTGGGCGTGGCTGGGGTGTCCCTGTCGGCGGTGTTTGTCCGGTGGTCCACGGCGCCGTCCCTGATCCTGGCGCTGTACCGGATGGCCTTTTCGGCGGCGCTGATGGCGGTCCCGGTACTGGCGGGACGAAGGCGGGAGCTGAAATCCCTGACCCGGCGGGACGTGCTGCTGTGCCTTGCCAGCGGCTTGTTTCTGGGCATCCACTTCGCGGCGTATTTTGGGGCCCTGCGGGCCACCTCCATCGCCTCGGCGGTGGTGCTGGTGGATACGGAGGTATTCTTTGTGGCAGCGGCCTCGGCGTTGTTTCTGGGGCAGCGGCTGCCCCGCCGGACCTGGCCCGCGGTCCTGCTTGCCTTTGCAGGCAGCGCGGTGGTGGCGCTGGCAGACAGCGCCGCCGGGACGAATGCGCTGCTGGGAGATTTGATTGCCCTGGCCGGCGCCGCCGCCATGGCGGTCTATACCATGATCGGAACGGTCTGCCGGCAGCGGCTCTCCACGTCAGTGTACACCTTTCTGGTGTATACGTCCGCCGCGGCCACGCTGCTGGCTGCGGCCCTGCTGAGCGGAACGCCGCTGGCCGGCTACGGTCCGGTGAACGGGCTGACGGCCCTGGGCATGGCGGTATGCTGCACCCTGCTGGGACACAATGTGTTCAGCTGGGGGCTGAAATATCTGCCGCCGGCCTTCATCGCCACGGTCAAGCTGATGGAGCCGGTGTTCGCCTCTGTCTGGGGACTCCTGCTCTTTGGCGAGCGGCCGGGCTGGCTGACGGTTGCCGGAGGCGCGGCGGTCCTTCTGGGCGTGGGGCTGTATGCCCGTACCATCGGCGGGGATGCCGGAAAACGAGAGGAGAGAGAACCATGAGAGAACAGATGCACGTGCGCATCGTCCCCATGACCGGGGACCATCTGGACGAGGTGGCGGAGCTGGAACGGATCTGCTTCACCACCCCCTGGTCCCGGAACATGCTGGTGGAGGAGCTGCAGAACGACTGCGCCGCCTTCCTGGTGGCCCTGGATGACGAGGACCACGTGGCGGGCTACGCCGGCCTGCTGGTGGTGCTGGACGAGGGGTACATCACCAATGTGGCCGTGCGGCCGGAGTGCCGCCGCAACGGCATCGCCCAGAAGCTGCTGCAAGTGTTCCTGGACTTTGCCCAGGCCCACAAGCTGGCGTTTCTGACGCTGGAGGTCCGGGCCTCCAACTACGGGGCCATCGCCCTGTACGGCAGCCGGGGCTTCCGCAGCGTGGGCAGGCGGAAAAACTATTACGAGCATCCGAAGGAGGATGCCATCATCATGACAAAGGAGTTTACCGATGGAACTGAGGATCCCGACACTGGAGCAGCTGCGGACGGTCTATGACCGGGACCTGCGGACAGCATTTCCCGCAGCGGAGCTGAAGCCCCTGAAGAATATGGAGGAGATGTGGGCCGAGGGGCGGTACCGCCCCTGGTGCCTCTTTGACGGGGACGACATCGCCGGCGAGGCATTTTTATGGCTGGGCCACCCCGGCTGGGCCCTGCTGGACTATCTGTGCGTGGCCGCAGACCGCCGGAACGGCGGCCTGGGCTCCGTGATCCTGGAGAAGCTCCGGGAGGCGGAGCGGGGCAATGTGATCTTCGGAGAGAGTGAGATCCCTTGCTACGCCCCGGACCCGGCCATGGCAGAGCGGCGGCTGGGCTTCTATGCCCGCAACGGCGCCCGGACCGCCGGGTATGACACGGAGATGTTCGGCGTACCCTACAAGACCCTGTACTGGGCGGAGGGGAAAGTGGACGAGTCCGCCCTGATGGAGGAGCACCGCTTTGTCTATGCCAGTACCTTTGCGCCGGATAAATTCCGCAGATATGTCCGCATCCCCTTTGATCCAAATGGGACGCCGGGCGAGAGAGTATCCTGGCAGCAGTGACGGAAAAGAGAGGGACAGATCATGAAAATTTTGGCCTTTGAGTCCTCCTGCGACGAGACAGCGGTGGCCGTGGTGGAGGACGGGCGCACGGTCCTGTCCGATGCCATCGCCTCCCAGGCGGACCTCCACGCCCTGTACGGCGGCGTGGTGCCGGAGATCGCCTCCCGCAAGCATGTGGAGGCCATTGCCGCCCTGACGGACCAGGCTCTGCGGCAGGCGGGCTGTGAGAAGTCCGACATCGACGCGGTGGCAGTGACCTATGCCCCGGGGCTCATCGGCGCGGTGCTGGTGGGCCTCAGCTTCGCCAAGTCGGTGGCCTTTGCCCTGGGGGTGCCCCTGATCCCGGTGCACCACATCCGGGGCCACATCGCCGCCAATTACCTGGCCTTTCCGGAACTGGAGCCGCCCTTCCTGGCCCTGGCCATCTCCGGAGGCAACACAATGATCGTGGACGTCCGGGACTACACGGATATGGAGATTCTGGGCGCCACCCGGGATGACGCAGCAGGGGAGTGCTTCGACAAGGCGGCCCGGGTGCTGGGCCTGCCCTATCCCGGCGGCGCCCCCATGGACGCCCTGGCCCGGCAGTCCCCGGGCGGGGTGTACACCCTGCCTCACGCCCATGTGGACGGGGCAGAGCTGGACATGAGCTTCTCCGGCCTCAAGACGGCGGTGGTGAACCTGGCCCACCATGCTCAGCAGGTGGGGGAGTCTCTGGACCGGGCAGCGCTGGCTCGGGACTTCGCCCAGGCTGTCAGCGATACACTGGTGCCCCGGGCCATGGAGGCGGCAAAGCAGACTGGCCGCACTGTGCTTTGCGCCGCCGGCGGCGTAGCGGCCAACTCCGTCATCCGGGAGGATCTTCGTCGGGCCTGCGAGGCGGCAGACATCCGGTTATACCTGCCGCCGCTGAAACTCTGCGGCGACAACGGTGCCATGATCGGCGCCCAGGGGTATTATGAATATCTGGCAGGGCATACGGCTGGCATGGAGCTGAACGCCTATGCTACACGGGACATTGCAGACTG
>ERZ836877.6785-NODE-6785-length-10039-cov-3.452724_pt1 | contig 10039 bp, 7 predicted proteins | sample MGYA00519469_ERZ836877 | MGnify/ENA primary metagenome ERZ836877 (study PRJEB31850, sample SAMEA3708809) | human gut metagenome | biome: human gut; feature: human-associated habitat; material: faeces | place: China | collected 2014 ... | reverse complement strand
CTTGAAATGACGGAGTCAGAGTCCGTTGCCTTACCATTTGGCGATGGGCCAATGTCGTGTCAACAATGGGTATTATACATGATGATTTTACCAAAAGTCAAGCACTTTTTAAAAAATTTTTAAATCTTTTTCAACAATTGCAAAAACGACCTCTTTTTCCCAGTCGATCTCTGCTTTTCCATTCGTACCCTCGATCAGTTCTTTTTCTAACTTTTCCTGCTGTTGTGCCGGAACGACCACCTGAATGCTGACATTTTCTCCATAGATACTGTCTGCGATCGGGATATTGTTCTGCGCTAATATATACTGGATCTTTCCGATCCCATTATAATCGGTTACGATATTTCCAAAAACGCCACGTTGCTTCTCTATAATAACGCTGGACTCCAATCCGCTCCGGGTCGCCTTTTGATATGCCCGCACCAGTCCGCCGGTTCCTAAAAGTACACCGCCAAAATAACGGGTCACCACGACTACGGTATTGTGGATGTCTTCATGCAGGAGCACATCTAACATCGGACGGCCTGCGGTACCGTTTGGTTCTCCGTCATCGGAACATCTTTGTAGCTCCTGACGCTCGCCGATGGCATAGGCATAGCAGTTGTGTCTTGCATCCCAGTATTTCTTTTTCATCTTCGCGATAAACTCCAATGCCTCTTCTTCCGTTTCTATCGGAAGTACGGTAGCAATAAATCTGGATTTTTTTTCTATGATCTCTCCCTGTCCACCTTTGTAGACAGCCCGGTATCCATTTGTCTCCATAGTCATCTCTCTCCTGTTTTTCTGCTCTCATTATAACGGTATTTTGATTTTCCGTAAATACCAAATTGTCCGAAAAGTGCCTGCAAATCAGTTAATACTTTATTCTTATGCCGTTTTTTGGTATAATGTATCATAATATAGTTTAAGACTAATTACAAAGGAGGTCTGTTATGAACTATGGAAAGAACCGCACATCGAAAAAGGAGAAGGATTTAGCCTCCCAGCAGTCGATGGCACATAAACGGTTCCGTGTAATGTTTTTAAAGACATTTCTTATCTGCATTCTGATCGCAGTTGTGGTCGGCGCGATCGCCGTCTTCAATATGGTAAGAGGCATTATCAAGTCCGCACCGGACATTAAGGATATCGATGCTACACCGACCGGATATCTCTCCACGGTATTAGACAATAATGAAAATGAAATCGCAACGTTGGTGGCTTCCGGCTCCAACCGTGTCTATGTGACCATAGATGAGATTCCAAAAGATTTACAGCATGCATTTGTTGCAATTGAAGATGAGCGTTTTTACGATCATAACGGTATTGACTTACAGGGTATTTTACGCGCGGGAGTCCGTGGTATCACACATGGTTTTCACTTTTCAGAAGGTGCATCCACGATCACGCAGCAGCTTTTGAAGAACAATGTATTTACAGGCTGGACAAGCGAATCCAGTTTTTCGGACAAGTTAGAGCGTAAATTGCAGGAACAGTACTTAGCCGTACAGTTAGAAAAATCCGTAAGCAAAGACTGGATCTTAGAGAACTATCTGAACTCCATCAACCTCGGTCAGAATACACTTGGTGTCCAGTCGGCATCCAGACGTTACTTTAATAAGGATGTTTCGGAACTGAATATTTCAGAATCGGCCGTCATTGCGGCGATCACACAGAATCCGAGCCGTTATAATCCGGTCAGCAACCCTGACCAGAATAAAAAGCGCCGTGCCAAGGTATTAAAAAACATGTTAGATCAGGAATACATCTCTCAAAAGGAATATGACGAAGCCATGAAGGATAAGGTCTATGACCGGATCCAGGTTGCCAACCTTGAGGTTGCCGATGATAACGTCACTTCCTATTTTGTAGATGCGCTGACAGATCAGGTGATCCAGACATTGATCGATGAAAAAGGTTATACGGAAACACAGGCATACAAAGCACTCTACAGTGGAGGGCTGACCATTTATTCCACACAGGACAGCAACCTGCAAAAGATCTGTGATGAAGAGGTCAACAACGAAGCAAATTACGGCGCAAATCCGGAGTATTCTTTCTCCTACCGTCTGACCATCCAGAAAAAAGACGGTACTTATAAGAACTACAGTGAGCAGACCATGCTTTCTTACTATCAGGCAAATGACAAAAACTACAATATCCATTTTGCCTCCAAAGAAGCTGCTGAGGCTGCCATTGAAAAATACAAAAACGAGATGTTAGAGGATGGCGATACCATTCCGGAAGGCGGCGAAACCGTTTCTTATACGTTACAGCCACAGGCTGCGATGACACTGATCGACCAGTCCACCGGCGAAGTAAAAGCGTTAGTAGGTGGCCGTGGTGAAAAGACAGCAAGTAAGACCCTGAACCGTGCCACTTCAACTGCAAGACAGCCGGGTTCCACTTACAAAGTCCTTGCCGCTTATGCTCCGGCATTGGATTCCGCCGGCATGACACTTGCAACCGTACAGGATGATGCTCCTTATTCCTATGAAAACGGAACTTCACTCCGTAACTACGACAATAACTACCGTGGATTTACCACACTCCGGGAAGCCATTACAAATTCCATCAATGTCGTAACGGTAAAGACTTTGACCGAGATCGGCACACAGGTAGGTTTTGATTACCTCGATGATTTTGGCTTTACTACCATTGTACCGGAGGACAACACCCAGTCACTCTGTCTCGGCGGTCTGACAAAAGGTGTCTACAATTTAGAATTAACGGCTGCCTATGCCACGATCGCAAATGGCGGCACTTATACGAAACCAAGATTTTTCACAAAAATCCTTGACCATGACGGCAATGTACTGATTGATAATACACCTCAGACACATACCGTATTAAAAGATACGACCGCATGGCTGATCACTTCTGCGATGAAAGATGTTATGACACAGGGAACCGGTGTTGCAGCGAATATCAGCAATATGCCGGTAGCCGGAAAATCCGGTACTACAACGAAAAACCGTGACTCTCTATTCGCAGGATTTTCTCCATATTATACCTGTGTTGTCTGGGGCGGATATGATGACAACTCTCCGTTAAAGAGCACAAGGTATACCAAAAACGTATGGAAAGCCGTCATGCAGCGTGTGAACGAAGGATTGGAATACCGTGATTTTGAAAAACCGGAAGGCATTGAGACTGCTACCGTATGTAAGAAATCCGGTAAACTTGCCGTTGCAGGCATCTGTGACTGTGATCCACGCGGCAATCAGGTTTATACCGAATATTTTGCATCAGGAACCGTTCCTACGGAAATCTGCGACCACCATGTTCGTGCAACAATCTGTACGGCATCTATGAAAATTGCAAATGAGTTTTGTCCGGAAGAAACGAAGCAGACGAACATCTATATCATTGGCGGTTCTGCAAACTCCGGAGATGGTCCATATCTTCTTTCCGATGAGCTTGCAAATTCTACCTGTGATGTGCATAATGCTTCTACGAATACAACCGATGCACTCGAAAATATTGGTGGTTTCTTAGATAAGAATGAGAAGAAGGATAAAAAGGACAAAAAAGATAACACGAATGACAATGACAATCCGAATGATGATAACAAGAATCCGGATAACAATAACAATCCTGATACTCCTTCTGATGATAACAAGAATGACGATGATAACAATAACGACTTTGAAAACCCTTCCGAAGAAGGCGAGTAAATGATTCAATAATAGGTCATCAAGGAACACGAAAGAACCCCGACGTTTCCGTCGGGGTTCTTTCTGTTGATGTATATACACTAAGGGGATTAGATATACTAATCTTTCCAGATTAGCTCATATTTGTGCTTACTCTACATCCTGTAAAGCAGCCGTTCCAGCTTCTCCTGTACGAACTTTGACTACCTGTTCTACATTGTATACGAATATCTTTCCATCTCCTATATGTCCTGTATAAAGTACTTTCTTTGCGGATTCGATGACATCCTCTACCGGGATCTTGCTGACCACCACTTCGACCTTCATCTTTGGAAGGAGTGTTGCATCCAACTCTGCACCACGGTAACGGTCTCCGGAACCTTTCTGCACACCACAGCCCATAACCTGTGTACAGGTCATACCGGTAACACCAAGTTCATTCATGGCTTTCTTTAACTTGTCATAACGTGACAGTTTTGAAATAATAACCACTTTATAGATGCCTGTCGGCTCATGTGGCATTGCTGCAACCGGAACTGCGGCATTCCGCAGAGTTTCTGATGCACTTTCATAATCATCCACACCAAGGTCGGTATTTTCATTAATATCCATTGTAGAACCTGAGATATCCATAATTGCAAATCCTGCGTATGCTGATGGAAGTCCATGCTCTGTTGCATCCAGACCTGTAATTTCTTCCTCTTCGGAAACACGAAGACCGATGGTCTTTTTTAATACGATAAATACGATCGTAATTGTAACAATTGTCCAAGCTGCGGTAATGAACATACCTACAAACTGTAAACCTAACTGTTTGAAGCCGCCTCCATAGAAGAGTCCTTCTTTAATACCTGCTAATTCAAAGCCCGGTGCTGAAGATGTTGCAAATAAACCTACTGCAATCGTTCCCCAGATACCGTTAAACATATGTACTGCGACTGCTCCAACCGGGTCATCGACATGAAGTACATTATCGACAAACCATACACCAAAGACTACTAAAAGTCCTGCTACTGCTCCAATAATTGCTGCTCCTACACAATCTGTTACATCACAAGGTGCGGTAATTGCTACCAGTCCTGCTAAAGATGCGTTCAGACACATCGATACATCCGGTTTTCCATATTTGATCCATGTAAATGCCATACATACGACAGTTGCTACTGCCGGAGCTACGGTTGTTGTTAAAAAGATAGATCCCAGTGTCGGAACATCGGTAGCTGCTGCACCATTGAATCCATACCAGCCAAGCCAGAGGATAAATACACCAAGGGAACCGATAACCAGGTTGTGTCCCGGAATTGCGTTAACCTTTGTAATTTTTCCATCTTTATCTTTACTGAATTTTCCAATACGAGGTCCAAGGAATGCTGCACCGATCAATGCACAGATACCACCAACCATATGGATACAGTTAGAACCTGCATAATCATGGAATCCCATATTGACTAAAAATCCATTGCCCCATGTCCAGTGTGCTTCTATTGGATAGATGATACCGGAAATAACGGCTGAATAAATACAATACGTTATGAATTTTGTTCTTTCTGCCATCGCACCTGATACGATGGTTGCTGTTGTTGCACAGAATACTAAGTTAAATACAAATCCCGAATAACTGAAATTTGCATAGTCTGTGAATACCCCAAATCCCGGTGTTCCGAGAATTCCTAAGATATCACTTTTTCCTTCTGCTGCCGGAAGCATTAAAGATGCTCCGATGATGAACCACATTACGGTTCCAATACAGAAATCCATTAAGTTTTTCATAATGATATTTCCGGAGTTCTTTGCTCTGGTAAAACCTGCCTCTACCATTGCAAATCCTGCCTGCATCCAGAATACTAATGCCGCACCAATTAGAAACCAGACGCCGTAGACATTGTCATTAATCACTTTCATAATTTCATCTGTCATAATTTCTTCCTCCTCTTTCTCCTGATATAAATATAAAAAAGGAGACAACACCGAATGTCAGATTTTTCTAACCTTCTATGCTATCTCCTTTGATAACGCTTATAACTCTATTTCTTCCATTTTAAATTTTTTCATTATACTTCAAAGATTAAATCTCCATAGGATGGCATTGGCCATACATCCTTATCAACGATCATCTCTAATTTATCGATCGGTGCACGAAGCTCATCCATTGCTACCTTAACCTCATCTCTGTATGCAACAGCCTGTACCCTGCCTTCTTCCATAGCAGCAGCTTTTTCTGTTACTTCATGCAGCTTCTTCAATGCTGTCTGTGCCTCTGCTAATAATGCAGAAGTCTCTGTTAACAGCTCTGTCTGAACGCTGACATCTGCTCCACATGCAGCAGTAACTGCATTAACGGAGGTTGCAAGTGAGGTTGCATATTTGATGACTGCCGGAATAATCTGTTTTCCTGCAATGTTCATCATTGCTTTTGCTTCAATGTTGATGGTCTTTGCGTAGGTCTCATACTCTACTTCCACACGGGACTCTAACTCTGCTCTTGTAAATACACCAAATCTCTCGAATAAAGCTACGGATTTGTCAGTAGCCAGATAAGGAATGGCATCTACCATAGAGCGGATGTTTGGAAGTCCACGTCTTTCTGCTTCCTCTACCCATCCATCGGAGTATCCGTTTCCGTTGAATACGATTCTCTGATGCTCTGTTACATTTTTCTTGATCAGATCATGTACTGCCATATCGAAGTCATCTGCTTTTTCAAGCGTATCACATACTTCTGCAAATGCTTCTGCAACGATGGTATTTAATACTACGTTTGGCTGTGCGATGGATGCTTTAGAACCTACCATACGGAACTCGAATTTGTTTCCTGTAAATGCAAACGGTGAGGTTCTGTTTCTGTCGGTTGCATCTTTCATGAAGTCCGGTAATGTTGCAACACCGGTCTTAAGCATTTCGCCCTCTAAACTGTGTGTAGCTTCGCCTGTACTGATCAGCTGTTTTAATACATCCTCTAACTGTGCTCCTAAGAAGATGGAAATGATTGCAGGCGGTGCCTCGTTTGCTCCTAATCTGTGGTCGTTTCCAACATCTGCTGCGGATTCACGAAGTAATTCTGCATGCTCATCGACTGCTTTTAAGATACAGGATAATACTAACAGGAACTGGATGTTCTCATGTGGTGTATCGCCCGGATCTAACAGGTTGATTCCATCGTCTGTGGTCAGTGACCAGTTGTTATGTTTACCGGAACCGTTCACACCTGCAAATGGTTTTTCATTTAACAGACAATATAATCCATGACGGCCTGCTACTTTTTTAAGTGTTTCCATAACTAACTGGTTATGGTCTACTGCGATATTTGCTTCTGCATAGATCGGTGCTAACTCGTGCTGTGCCGGAGCAACCTCGTTATGCTGTGTCTTTGCGGATACACCTAATTTCCAGAGCTCTTTATTGACATCTTTCATATAAGAAGCAATTCTTTCACGGATAGCTCCGAAGTAGTGGTCATCCATTTCCTGACCTTTTGCCGGTGGTGCTCCGAATAAAGTACGTCCTGCATAGATCAGATCTTTTCTCTTTAAGTATTTTTCTTTATCTACTAAGAAGTACTCCTGCTCCGGTCCTACGGAAGGTGTTACTTTCTTAGATGTGGTATTTCCGAATAATCTTAAAAGACGTAAGGACTGCTCGTTAATTGCTGCCATGGAACGAAGCAGCGGTGTCTTCTGGTCTAATGCCTCACCTGTGTAGGAACAGAATGCTGTTGGAATACAAAGTGTTGCACCTGCTGCATCCTGACGTACAAATGCCGGTGAGGTACAATCCCATGCTGTATATCCTCTTGCTTCAAATGTCGCTCTTAAACCTCCTGATGGGAAAGAAGATGCATCCGGCTCTCCTTTGATCAGTTCCTTACCGGAAAAGCTCATCAGTACTTTGCCATTCGGCATTGGTGCGGTAATAAAAGAATCATGTTTTTCTGCTGTGACACCGGTTAACGGCTGAAACCAGTGTGTGTAGTGTGTCGCACCTTTTTCGATTGCCCATTCTTTCATCTCATGTGCTACTACATCAGCGGTCTCTAAATCAAGTTCTTTTCCTTCTTCAATGACTTCCCTCAACTTCTTGTAAACTTTTTTCGGAAGACGCTCCTGCATAACGGAATCGTTAAATACGTTTTCTCCAAAAATGTCTGTTACATTGAAATAATCCGGTGTTTTTTCTAACATTCTCTCTTCCATATCCTTACATCCTTTCTTTACCATTTTCTACAAATGCATCCCCTAGTGCTTCTGCTTTTGTATTTTCTTTATTATGTCTTGTAATTAGAATAAAGAGCCACATCCTCACGGAGTGTTTTACTTTATAGGCAATTACTTTATATTTCCCTATAACAGTAAAAAAGGGCGCTCCACTCATATGGAACACCCTTGTTCTAATCTCTGCTAATAAGATACCCCAATTGTTTTGAAATTGCAAGAGAATTTTTTATTTTTTCTCTTCTTCTCTGTTTTTTACAATTAATTCTGCTTTTTCTTTCTTTTTTTGTAAAATATAACAAAGAGCTTATTCTGCTTTTCCAATGGAGCCAAACATTTCCATCTTATCGCGGACAGTCTGTTTAATTGCCTCTGTACCCGGTTTTAATAACTTACGCGGGTCAAATCCTTTACCAACTAAGTCTTTTCCTTCTTCAATATACTTACGAACCTCAGCCGTAAATGCAAGCTGGCATTCTGTATTGACATTGATCTTACATACACCCATGTCGATGGATTTCTTTACCATATCCTCCGGGATTCCTGTACCACCATGAAGTACTAATGGGAGATGTCCTGTTGCCTTGCGGACTGCCTCTAAAGTCTCAAAGCTGAGTCCTGCCCAGTTCTCCGGATATTTTCCATGGATATTTCCGATTCCTGCTGCTAACAGGTCAATTCCTGTCTCTGCAATTTCTCTGCACTCTTCCGGATCTGCGCACTCACCTGCTGCAAGTTTTCCGTCCTCTTCTCCTCCGATCGCTCCTACCTCTGCTTCTACGGTAATCCCTTTTGCATGAGCCATCTCTACGATCTCTTTTGTCTTTTTCAAATTCTCTTCAATGGAATCATGGGAGCCGTCATACATGATAGAAGGGAATCCGGCTTCGATGCATTTGATGCAGGCATCGTAACCGCCGTGGTCTAAGTGAATGGAAACCGGTACTGTGATATTCAGTTCCTCTAACATTCCTTTTACCATTCCTACTACAGTCTTATAGCCACCCATATATTTTCCGGCACCTTCGGATACTCCCAAGATCACCGGTGAATTTAATTCCTGAGATACTTCTAATACTGCCTTCGTCCATTCCAGATTATTAATGTTAATCTGTGCTACCGCATAGTGTTCTTTCTCCGCTTTTTCAAGCATTTTCTTTGTTGATACTAACATACATCGCCCTCCATAATCTCATTTACATTTATAATTATAGTATACTGAAATTTTCGTTAAATTCAAGTATTCTATAGATTATTTCTCGTTTATCATAATGTCCACCGCTTTGCAGTGGTCCTTGATCTGCACCTCTTTGTGGTCACCGCCAAACTCTCCGTCAAGTGTCCACGGAATCTCTTCCTCGGAATAAAATTTTACGCTGTCTGCCCGGAAAGAATCGATCAGGTCCGTCTCATCCTTCAGATTCGTCAGACTGGCAATGATCGTATTCAGCTCGATAATATTTTTCGGCTTATGGATCAGTGTGACCTCAAACATGCCATCGTCTAACTTCACATCTTTGCCTGTCATATTCTTAAATCCACCGACAGAAGTAGAGTTCGTGATCATTCCTAACAGGAAATCGCCCTCTATCTCATTTCCATCATATTCTACCCGCATATGATAGGATTTAATTGTATGAAGTCTTTTTGCTCCTTCTAAGATATATGCCACATGACCGAGTGCATTTTTCAACTCCTGGCTGGTTGCATAAGATACATCCGTAAAAATCCCAAAAGCTGCAACATAGATAAAGTAGTCTCCGTTGAACTCTCCCACATCACATGAAAACGGCACTCCCAATACTGCAGTCTTTGCTGCCTGTATCATATCTTTTGGAATCTCCAGAGAATTGGCAAAATCGTTTGTACTTCCTGCCGGGATATAACCAAGCGGGGTACGCACTTCACTCTGCATCATTCCCGTAACTGCCTCATCCAAGGTTCCGTCACCGCCGCTGCACACGACAAGATCATAGTATTTTGCCTGTTCACGGACAACCTTCGTTGCATCTTCCCGTTCCTGTGTCGTATGCACCTGAACGTGGTATCCTTCTTTTATCATGATATCTATAATATCTAACAGTTTATTCTTGATCTGACCCTTGCCAGAATGTCCATTGACTACAAAAAGTAACTTTTTCATCTCTTCCTCTATTTTCCTGCCATTCTTAAATCTTCTGCCATTGCCTCGATTTT
>ERZ836877.6781-NODE-6781-length-10042-cov-3.283569_pt1 | contig 10042 bp, 9 predicted proteins | sample MGYA00519469_ERZ836877 | MGnify/ENA primary metagenome ERZ836877 (study PRJEB31850, sample SAMEA3708809) | human gut metagenome | biome: human gut; feature: human-associated habitat; material: faeces | place: China | collected 2014 ... | reverse complement strand
ACCCGCCAAAATGGAAGCACCCGCTTGATGTTTCCATTTATTCCCCCAACGGTAAGCGGCATGAATGTTACCTTGATTCACCTCTTTATGGTCTCCTGCAATGTCGTATGAATATCGGTCGGCTGTCAGTTCGGATTTGTCTCCGAAGTCTGTCAATCCTGAATTTTTGAAGAAAGCAGCCTGCACTTCCCATTGCCGGTTACGGAAAATGTATTTCAACCCCATATCTGCATCGTCTTCCAGTCCCACATAATATTGGATATTGAAAAAATAGTTGTTTGCCGTATAGGGCAAAATGCCGAACGGCACCGTGACAAGCCCCATTTGTAGTTGGTGGTTTTCATTAAACTGATACCCTAACCAACCTTGTCTCAACATTCCTCCTCCCGAAGAAGAAGGATAAAAACGATAGTCGGCTGAAAGTAGGAATTTACGGCAGGAAGCATCTACATTCAACCGAAATACATCAAACCCGAAATCTCCGCCACGTTTTCGGCACCCCGATTTCCAGTCCGAATAATTGTAATTGAAGCGAAGTGCTCCACCTATTTTAAATGCAGGTTTCTCTTTTGTACTGCTATCGGGAGCTTTTGCCTCGACTGGGATTATCCATCCGGCCATCAAAATAGCCATCAATAAATATATCTTTTTTTTCATCTACACTCTTAATCTTCGGTAATCGTATTTATACATTTTCGTTTCCTTGTCTTTGGGTATCCAACTGTCCACTAAAGCTCTGTTTTGTTTTATCCATTCCCTTACAGCTTCGCGTTCCGTTCCCCTTGTCTGCTCAATGGCACTCATCAACGAACTGATCTGCCGGTCTGTAAGATGAATGTTTCCCAATAATTCAGCAGCGAATGGATGTTCCTTGCTGAATCCGGTACGGGCAATCGCGCGGATATGTTCCGAAGTTCCATAGATTTTTTTCGGGTCGTCCAATACTTTGAGTTCGTAACGGTCGAACATCCAATGGGGTGTCCACCCGGTTACTACAATCCATTCCTTCTTTTTAATGGCCTTGTCAAGAAGTGCGGTCATGGCCGGACCGCTTGAAATCATCAACTTATAATCCAGATCGTAAGCAGGTATGGCCGCCTCCGTACATTTCATGATACCCGTGCCTGCATCAATGCCTACAATTTCTTGTTTGAAACGTTCGGTAAACTCCGGCAGTTCCTCTATGCTGTTAATGGGGACATAAGCCGGTACTACAAGACCGATACGGGCACTGTCGAACACTTGCCCCAATATTTCAAATTTTCCTTGATACTTTTCGAAATAGGGCTCATGCGTAACGGGAAGCCAACTGTCAAGAAACACGTCCGTCTTTCCACGCGCAAGTGAGGTAAATATGGGGGCGATGTCCGCATTAAGCAATTCAACTTGAAAACCCTGCTCCACGAGAATTTCACGGGCTAAGTGGGTCACTGCTATACCTTCCGCCCAGTTGGGATAAGCGATGCTTATTTTATTGGGGTTGATGACACACGAAGCCATCAGGAAACTACTGATAATGATTGCAATATATCTGGATGTTTTCATAAATCTATTGTGTTAAATATGATGATTATTTCCTTTGGGCGATGCCCTGAGTAATACGGTCTAAAATAATAGCCAGTATCACAACGGCAATGCCGCCTTCAAAGCCGAGTCCGATTTTCATTTGTGTGATGCCTTTCAGTACCACCTCTCCCAAGCCACCGGCTGAAATCATGGCAGACACCACTACCATGGAAAGTGCCATCATGATAGTCTGGTTAATGCCGGTCAATATGGTGGGTAAGGCCAAAGGCAACTGCACCTTGAAAAGTAATTGGCGGGGAGTAGCCCCGAACGATCGGGCAGCCTCTATTACATTTTTAGGTACTTGCCGTATGCCCAATCCCGTAAGCCGTACCACCGGAGGCATGGCAAAGATGATGGTGGCGAAAGCACCGGGAACCGTACCCAATCCGAAGAACAATACCGCAGGAATCAGATAGACGAAAGCAGGCATGGTCTGCATACAGTCTAGAACGGGACGGAGTATCCGGCTGCAGCGTCCACTTTTTCCCGACCAAATGCCGAGTGGGATTCCTATCAGCAATGCCATGCAAGTGGAGGAGAGCACTAAGGCGAGCGTCTGCATGGTTTCTTCCCAAAATCCCATACCCCATATCAGTAACAGTCCCAAAAGGGTGAAAACACCCATGCCTTTACCTGTTTTCCACCAAGCTAATAAAGCAGTCAGTGGAATAAAAATATAAAACGGGATGGTGTACAATGCCAGTTGAAAACTGTCGATAAAACTTTCTACGCCTACATTCAACGCATCAAAAAATCCCGCACCTTTCTTGGTCAGCCATTCGATGGCTGCTTCTATATAATAACCTATGTCTATCATTGTATATATCGTTATTTTTATTATAAATCAATTGCTTGTTGGATAATGTCGTTTATCTCTTCCTTATCCTTGCCGGTCACTTCCACAATGAGCGATGAAAGTGGAACCACTCCCTCAAATTCACGTTCTTCATTCACCACCCAAATAGGAGAGTTAGTCTTAGTCATCAGCGGAAGGATGTCTTCCACCACCGTGTCTGCGGTAATAGAATGAACCTCGCTCTTTATGACCGAAGCGATGTCTTTCACTTTCGCTTCACGCAACTTCACAAGGTCGCCTAACCGAACCTCGCCTTGCAGAATGCCGTTGGCATCCACTACGGGAAGTACGGTAAGTTTGCGCTCCTTCATTTTGCGTATCAACACCTCTGGCCCCTCCTTTTCCAAGCGAGCTACTACGGGTTTATCCACCATAATTGAAGAAGCGGTGACAATACGGCTGCGGTCCACATTTTCCACGAAGTTCTGCACATATTTATTGGCTGGCTCTGTCAGAATCTCCTCCGATGTCCCAATCTGCTCGATTTCACCATCACGCATGATAGCGATGCGGTCGCCCAACTTAATGGCCTCCTCCAAATCGTGGGTAATGAATACAATGGTTTTCTTCATTTTCGATTGTAAAGCCAGCAGCTCATCCTGCATCTGCACTCGAATCAGTGGGTCGAGAGCAGAGAATGCCTCGTCCATTAACAATACCTCGGGGTCATTTGCCAAAGCGCGTGCCAAACCAACACGTTGTTGCATACCGCCCGACAGTTCGTTTATCATCTGGTTCTCGTAACCATCAAGCCCCACAAGTTTCATGCTATCCAATGCTTTTTGTTCGCGTTCTTCCTTGCCTATACCTTGCAGCTCAAGGCCGAAAGCAATATTCTGCAACACGGTACGGTGGGGCAACAGCCCGAAATGTTGGAAGACCATGGCCAGTTCCTTGCGACGGACAGTACGCAGTTCCTCGTCGGTCATGGTGGCTATATTCTTGCCATTGACCGCAATTGCTCCAAAGGTGGGCTTGTTAAGTCGGTTGATGCAACGTAACAAACTGGATTTTCCACTTCCACTCAGCCCCATAATGACGAATATTTCACCTTCGTTGATGGTAAAGTTGGCACCGTTTACAGCGACAGTACATCCTGTTTCTTTCTTGATTTCCTGTTTGCTCTTTCCTTTCATCAGCATTTTGAACGCTTTGTTCCACTCACGACCGAAAATAAGGTAGAGCTTCATTACTTCTATTTTCTTTTTCTCATTCATAAATAAACCTTTCTTTCATTCGTTAATCTTTTCTCCGTCTGAATACAAAAATGATTTGAATGCCTATCTGTCAAACAAACAGGCACACGGAAATTTTATTGTCATTCCATGTGGAACAACAATCATTTCTTTTTTATTTTTAAAGAAAACAACCGCAATAGGGGCGATACTGATGAGCTTGAACCATGTGAGATAAACGGAACTATTTCCAACAAAGATTTGTCCTAATGATTCTGCCCTCTAAAGGCCTTTGTTGTACGGTATTTTGCAAAGATACGGAAAAATATGCAGTTAAACAAACATTATTGGCAGGCATCTGGGACTTTTACAAGCCCATACATAGTATGGATATTTCCTTAATATTTTTCAACGAATGGCAAAAGATGGCAAATAACCTGTATTTGTCGTTTTTTTCTTGTTTGTCAATCCTTTAAAGGCTAATTTTGCATTTTTATGTTAATTTGCTCTGTTCGTTTCATCATCAGAAAGAGCACAAAACCTATTTCAAAAATGAATATCCGACTGGAACCCAAAGAAATTACAGACGCTTATAGTACACCCATTGTTCAGCAAACCTCCTTTTGGTCAAAGGTAAAAGAACAACTTGGCATAAATTCCTACGCTTTTGATTACAGCGTGCGCAACAGTGACCTTTACACCCATGTAGGAGGTTATGCGCATACACAAGCGGACTTCATCATGTTTTTTCAGTACCTCAATCGTGAGGATTATATCGCTTATCTGCCATACGGTCCCGAGATAGAACCATCGGAAGAAAATCAGGGCGCTTTTCTGGAAGAACTTTCCGAATCGCTCCGTTCTTTCCTGCCCAAGCATTGCATAGCACTGCGTTATGACCTTAATTGGGAAAGCCATTGGTGCAAAACCGATGATTTTGACGAAGCAGGCCGTTGGATAGGACTTCCCAAGAAAGAGTTTCAAGAAATAAAACTCAACTATGGCACTTGCTGCCACAACTTGCGTAAAGCCAACACCAATATTCTGCCGGCCAATACCATCGTACTTGATTTGTTTGCCACAGAAGAGAAGATACTCGCACGGATGAAGCCCAAGACACGCTATAATATCCGGTTAGCATTGAAACGTGGAGTGGAAGTGCGTTCGGTGGGAATTGAAGGATTACGGATTTGGTACAGCCTCTATCAAGAAACTGCTTTTCGCAACGGGCTTCATTTGAACGACATCCAGTATTTCTATTCCATATTTGCTTCAAAGATGGAATGTGACGACCCTAAAGTAAATGTAAAACTGCTCATAGCCTATCATGACAACACTCCGTTGGCAGCGATGTTCCTGGTGCTCTCATCCCATCGGGCTACTTACCTCTATGGGGCTTCTTCGTCAGCTCACCGCAACCTGATGTCCACTTATGCCTTGCAATGGAGGGCTATACAGCTGGCGCGTGAGAACAATTGCTTGGAGTATGATATGTTCGGTATCGCTCCGTATGCCGATACCTCACATCCCATGTACGGGCTTTATAAGTTCAAACATGGTTTTGGCGGAGAAATCTATCATCAGTTGGGATGCTGGGACTATCCGTTAGAAGAGGATAAGTATCAATATTTTACAGCAAAGGAAATGAGTATGCAGGGATACTATTCTTAAAAAGTAAATCTCTGTGCGTATTTTACAAAAGTAGTTTTTAAGCTATACGTAATTTGGGGAACTATACGAAAACTGCTTCTTCAATCAAGAAGTATATACCTTCTCTATTCGGCTAAGTATAGTGAAATTACACTGCGAAATGTCACACTTGGAACCAATGAAGATTTACAAGCAAAAAAATTAAATGACAGAGCACAAGGTTAGAGAAAAATAATAGAACAAATATAGTACCTTTGCAGTGGCTTAGGCAGTGAGCCAAAATAGAAGTGGAATATCGGAAACAAACTGCACCGAAAAAGAAGAAACCGCTCGTATTGACGCCCCAAATGGATTAAAAATCAATAAAAGCGTTAAATCTTCACTCTTTAGAATGTACCCTTAAATGTTATGACCATATTTCTGACTTATTACTTTTAAATTATTGAGTAATAATCGGTTATAAATACAGAAAATAAACAATCGCGTTTTTGAAAGATGTGACAGTTTAGAACAAATAGATTTTCCGGAAGTAAAAGAAATAGCATACAACGCATTCATAAATTGCACTAACTTACAAACAATCAAATTACCCAAAGTAAAAAAACTGGGGAGCCAATGTTTTTTCTATTGCACCCACCTGCAATCGGTAGACTTGCCGGAAATTCTTGAAATAGAAGCCAAAACATTCGGACGATGCGATAGTCTGAAAGAAATACGGCTTCCACGTATTGAAAAAATCGGAAGTGAAGCTTTTTATGAGTGCAAGCATTTAACCAGAATAGAAATGAAGCGCATAGAGGATTTAGACTATAAAAGATGGGGGATTAACATCCCCATGGACACGATAGAAGTAAATGATACCCTTGTGGTTCTTGCCAAAAAAGGACTTTCGATAAAAAGATACAATACTGTACAAATAGAGGATTCGGTATCGGTATTTAAAAAGGGGCCGACAGAGGCTAGAAAAATAAAACTTCCATATACTATTGATAGTATCTGCTCCGAGGCATTCGACAGCATTCCATATATGGAAAAACTGTCAGTATCTTTCTTCAATAAAAAATATTACTCATGGAGAAACGGACTCTATATCCATAACAAGACTCAAATGGCAGGTTATGCTCCCAACTCGGAAAAGGTATATATTATGAGATACGTAGACCACCTTAAACTAGGGAATAATGTAAAGAAACTATACGTCATACCACCTATGAATCTAGGAGGCATTTCAATGGAAAACAAAGAAGATTGCATTGTATATATTCCATACGGATATACTCCCTATTGCAAATACCTGCCCGAATATAAGGACTTCAAAGAAATAGTAGAATTAAGCGGATTCGAAACATTCTATTACAGATTGTCCCACTTAACCACACTTCTTATTCACAGCTACTATATATGGATGGGATGGTACGGATGCGGTCTATTGCTCATTCTGTTACTTTTATCCGCCATACTGCTGTATCGGAAAAAGAAACTGAAACAAGTCCTAACCCAAATTCCATATTATATATTGCTGCTTGTTTTTTGCTGGATTATATATCTTGCTTTAGCCATCAATCTTGAATTCAAGTTCACCAATGGATTTGTACCTGTATTTTTAGCTTTAGGAATTCTACTTTTATGGAGAAATCAACAATCCATTTTTCTTTGGATAAAAAAGAAACGGACAGTAACAGCCCCCAAAAGCATTATAAAAGAAGAACCAAAGCAAGTGATTACAAAAAGAAAGAAATCAACCAAAAGAAAGCGATAACTAAACCAGATAAATTACATGGAAGTATATCAAAACTCTATTTTATAAAAGAACAACTTTTAATCTGAAACTTGATACTCCTATCAGCAATAAAAAGAGGTCCTATTAAACTCCATTTTTGAGTAATAATAGGACTCTTTTGTATTAATTAGTTACAATCTACCACCAGTAAGCATTTTAATTTTGACACTCTCTCATGTGGTTAAAATCATGCGTTATTTCTTTTTTAAAAAGAACGGAAAGAAGCTGTGCCAGTATATAACGTACCGCCAACAGAATTATCTCTCCCGTAAAGTAATGAGCCCATAACGAAGATCTTCTTTACCTTCGTTACACAAAACCACAGTTTCTCCCTCTGGATTAAGCAGTTGAGAATCCCCTGCATAATAGGGTCCGTATGGGTCGTTTCCAGCACAGTTTACCGCTATAATATGGGCATTGTTCTCCATAGCACGCTCTTTTAGCAAACGATTCCAATCTTCCCGGCGGGAAGCGGGCCAGTTAGCAATATAGATGGCAACATCGTATGAACCGTTATTGCGGCTCCATTCCGGAAAGCGCAAATCATAACAAATATAAGTGGCAAACTTCACTCCTTTATATTCAAAAATTAATGGGCTTTCTCCCGGAGAGAAGGCTCCTTTCTTAAAACAGTTATGTTTATCATAATAAAGTACGGTACTATCCGGAAATGCGGCAATCAGACGGTTAAAGAACTTTCCGTCATGAGCATATATAGTGGAACCAATTAGTACAGCATTCTTTTGTATCGCCCAACGCTGCATCGTATTCTCCACTGCATCAAAACGGGCGGCAACATCTTGTTTATTGCTCTTTTCCGACTTTTTCATTTCACAGCCAGAAACAAACAACTCTGGAAAAACGATTAAATCACATGGTTCACAAGTCTTCACTCTTTTATCAAAAGCTTCCAGATTAGCATCCACATCTCCCCAAGCTAAATGAGGTTGCACAAGCGCCACCTTTACCGTTTGTGCTTCAGCTGATAGAACTCCACACATACATAACACGAAGCAGACCACCTTTATCATTTGTTCCATTCCCTAAAATCTTAAAATATTCTGTTTGCAAAAATTCAGTTGACGCATAGAGTTACTTTTGCTTTTTATCTAAAGAAGGGTCTAAATCCGCAGGAAGTATTTCTTCTTCCACCTTTATTATAAACGGAATGCACTTCGATATAATGATATCATTATCCTCTATATGATTTCTTAAATCATCATACTCACGAATATCATAATGAACAAACTCATTATCCCGTTTCACTTTCTTTACATCATAATTTTGTTCTATCTCCTCCTGTTCCTCTTTCGTTACAGGGCGATAACCCAACAAAAGTTCTTCTACATTCCATCTGTTGTGTTCTACCTTTGCCAGGAGTTCTACTTTTCCGTCGACCAGTGACCGGACAGAAGGATATAAGCCAGCTTTTCCCTCTTTCTTATACCCCAAAGAACGCAATTTAGTAGGAATGGAATTGGCATGATACATATTAGACCATTGCTTCACTATCTTTTTACACCTTTTCAGTTCATTCCATACCTCATCCAGTTTTTCCTGACCGGGAGACAATTGCCTTTCAGGCTCCTTTTTATAGCATTGGTCGTAAACATAGTTCACCCGTTTAGCATATTCTTCCATCTCCATATCCAAATCAATACAATGAAGAAATGTTTGACAGAACAATTAATTATTGGGATATTGATTTGTTGAAAGAAGAAGTAGAATTGATTGCAAAAGAAAAGGACAAGCCTGTAAATAGATTAAGACTTAGGGAAATCTCTCCACATATCTATGGAGGAGAAAGAGTTTTCTTTCGATTATGCGGTGGATTCTCAAACTTTTTGCGACTTTATTATCCTGAAGAACATTGGTGGATACCAAGAGGAACTGGAACAAGTGTAGGAAAATATACACAAGAACAAGAAAAAGAAGCCATATACTATGTTCTGGTTGATTATTTGAAGATTGATATAACTGACGAGACACAATATTATCATGTTACTTGTAGGGATTTCTATTATAATCATTTGCGATGTTTATGCGATAAGTACGATTATGATGTCAAAAAAATGATAAACAAATACTATCCCAAATTAAAAATATGTATGTATGAAACAAATTCATATAAGTTAATTTCACCAAAGGGGGAAACAATCATAACAAACAACTTAAAAGGTTGGGTATCAGAGAATAGATATTTATTTCCGCAAAATATCAAAGATAACTCAATCATTTCAGCATTAATGTCTATATCAACACCGAAACCACTAATGAAAAGTTATAGAGGTTGGCAAGTAATAAAAGCAACTGACTTGAAAATGTAAAAAATAGGGTGGGGGAAACTTAATTCCTCTCCATTTGATTTTTTTGTATAGATAATGTTTTATGATTTGTTTTTTTATTGTCTAAAATTACAACTTTAATTGACAAAACATTCTCTTATATGGTATAATTTACTTATAAAATTTTAGGGAGGTAATTAAAATGGGATTAATGAAATGCCCGGATTGTAAAAGTGAAGTATCAGACAGATTGGATGCTTGTCCAAAATGCGGATGTCCTTTTACAGAAGAAATTAAAAAAGAGGCTTTGCAGGCAGAAGAACAAAAAGTTAATGAAGAGGGAATTGATGAAAAAACTCAAGAGCAAAATACAAAGATTATTAATCAGCAAAACAAAATTGAAGAAACAAATAATAATCCTTCAGTCAATATTAACTGGAAGAAAGTTAAAATCGCTGTCATTATCGTTGTAATAGCTGCTATAGTTATCGGGGGAATTGTTTTTGCTTTAAATTTCAAAAAAATGCAAATTAATAAAGCAAATAAACTAATTGAACAGACTCAATATTCAGAAGCTGTAAAAGTATTGGAAAAGTATAAAGATGATGATGATGTCAAAAAACTTTATGATGATGCTGCATATATGGCTTCAGACGAAGGACAATTTCTAACTGCATTTGCAAAAGGTTTAACTCAAAGATGGGAATTAGACTATCCAGATGAAACC
>ERZ836877.6779-NODE-6779-length-10043-cov-4.386764_pt1 | contig 10043 bp, 7 predicted proteins | sample MGYA00519469_ERZ836877 | MGnify/ENA primary metagenome ERZ836877 (study PRJEB31850, sample SAMEA3708809) | human gut metagenome | biome: human gut; feature: human-associated habitat; material: faeces | place: China | collected 2014 ... | reverse complement strand
TTTACTTGGACAGCTCCTTTCAACCATTGCATTATTGGTCTTACGTCCTCAGTTTCCATACCATCATAAAGTAACCAATTCCCGCCCAACTCCTCTACGGGGATTACTAAATAAAGAAAGTGTGGAGTTGTTAGTTTATCGTACTGGAGGCTCTGGTAAGCCATTGGACAAATAAACAATACCCCCACACTTGGGCAGTATATCGAGAATGATATAGCTACACAAGTGATGAATGTTTGTATTACTTATCCCTGTCCTTAAAATTTACCAGATTCCCAGTACAGGATGAAGCTAAACACTTTCATCAATCAATATGTTGCTACCCATCGGATAGCACCACAAAGTTAGAAAATGTTTCTTAAAATACAACGCACTCGCGGGGTATTGTAGATGCAAATGTCGGTTAAAAGTTTCTGAAAATCAAGATTGACCTTATAGAATGTTTATCATAACTTTCGGGGAAATATTGATTATGATATTCATTAAAAAAGCTCGCCATTTCTGACAAGCTTTCACTTATAAATACTCACTTAATTTGATATATAATTAAAGAATAAGTGAGTGAATATTTCTCTTAAAAATCAAGTTTCCTATCATAATGGATAAAGAAATGGATTTATTATATTGTAATATAGGTTGTTATATGGGCTATGTGTGATTATGAAAATTTTGGTACATTTTCTTCGGACCATATCTCCACACTCAATTTCGGAGCAGTTCCGATATGCTTTATAAATTCATCCGTCATTATGGCATATACATAGTCCTGATATTCCCGGGTTGTTACGATGGAATCGTGTATCGTGAATATGGGGATGCTCTGTTTCCGTTCCTTCCAAATCCGCAGGCAACACCTGTGCAATATGATTGTGCTTTCGATGGATTGCAAGGCCCGTGACAATCTGCTGTTGGGTTTCTCCATCTCGCAGTCCGAATAGTTCCGCTTGATGATTCGGAACAACTCCGCCACTTTCGGATATAGCCGGGTTGAAAATACCCGCTTCAACTCGTTTATCATGGGGTTGTCGTGCTGTCCCTGGTTGCTGGAGAATAGCATGTAGAACATCAGTATCTTGGCATCTTTACGTTCTATGGGTGATTGCCCCTCCTGTAAATTCCGGTTCGCTATGTCCCGAATTTGCTCGTAAATGGCTCCCTCCGATACCAGCCGGATGTATTCGGCCACCTCCTTTTCATCGAGTGTTTCAAAGAATTTTCTAATCCTGTCTATCAGTATCGGGGATTGAAACAACTCCCGGATATTTGCAGGAAGGTTATGCAAAGTCAGCGGCAGTTCCGCGCCCTCCTGCCAAAATCGTGGATTCAGCAGCAGGCAGGAGAGGTAGGGCTGGCAATTCTTGATGTCTATGCTCACCAATGGCTGACCGTCGTAGGTGATGAAGTTTCGCAGGTCTTTCTGAATATTGGTGAGCACGGAATGAAGCCGATGCACGTTCTCGTCTATACTTGGCCCATATTCCCGCTCCGTAATCAAGTCGATATTTCGTAAGGCTGCCATATATTGCGTGTGGGGATTTTTGGGGCAGTTCTTATCCCGGTTCCAGTCCCACGATTCGTGCGAATCGTCCTGCATTTTAAGCCTGCATATCGTTTCTGCATATTCATAAGCCTGCGGATTGATCCGAAGTTTACGCTGGTCATACCAATAGAACAGGTAGGGATAGTTCTTCCGGTCCTTGGCATTGTCCTGCCTGGGATTTTCATAGTCGCCAATCTCTGATTCTATGGCATGAAATGCTTCGCCTATATACGGGTCTGCCCACCTGTACCACATCGATTTCTCCCCGATGATATATTGCCCGTCGCAGACCAATACGCTCGTATTGACCAGATAGTCTATGTAGTATTTACAGTCCTTGACATGATTGCGAAGCGTCGGAGTATGGATAGGTACGAAGCCGTCCTCACGGATTAAATCCGAGTTCCGGGCGGGAATCTCCGCCAGCAGATTCAAGATGTAGAGGGCCTTGAAATCCCGAAAGGCTTTGTGCTGGAATCCGTACTCCTGCGGGGGATATTGTTCTTTGTGGCGTTCCAAGTCGAAATTCTCGGGCAGGGATATATGGCCTTTCTTGATTTTGCCCAGGCATAGCAGGCATAGCGATACGCCCTTTTGCAAGGTTTTATTGGGCCTGCGAAACAGATTTTTAACCCAATTCACGAATTTTATCCATAATTTCTTCATACCCATTATGATAGGAAATTTGATGCGTTGTATTACATTAGTTCTAAAATACGGTTTACCGTCGTAGTGGCTACGATTCGTTGTAAGGGCTCGAATCCCATATCCCTGACGGCTCCTACCGTTCGAAAATTCGTCTTGTTGTGCGAGCGTTTCTCCTCGAAGAAGCAATGATACAGCTTGATGGCTTCACGATTGCTTTTCAGCTCCCGGGCTTGGATATTTATCAATACGGCATTCATCTTTTCCCGGATTTCATCGCTTGTCATACGGCTCTCTTGAGGGAAATAATCCCTCAATAGGATTCTGAACGGATGGTCGTCTGCAAGGCATGCGAAGAATATGCTCCTGCGCAAGTTCCGATACCATACTGCGTTCCAATTTATCCCGCCTTTCGTCAGTCGGGGTGTCAGCATGTCTATGAGTTTATCCAGCGGAACGTAGGGGTATAACTCCTTTACCCGCTTCAAAAACGTGCGGCCATGCCTGTTATTTCGTGTTTCTCGGATCATCCGATCCAATACATCGTCTGTTATGGAACCCTGCAATTTGGCCTGTAACAGCTCGTCAATCGAGGCTTGCACATATTGTATGATGATATTTCTCTGATCTTCCAAATTTTCTTGCTCAACAATTTTTTGCTCTTCGTCTTTCTGAAATTTATCCGGAATTGGGTCTCTGTAAGTGCAAATTTTACAGGTGGTAGCTAACGCATCTAAAAATAAGCTTTGGCTTGTATAGGTCCTGGTGCATAACTGCTGATATTCTCCCAGCGCGTCGATATTCAGATAGGCAGGTACGACTTTGCCATGAATGTTCCGGCGAATGATACTGATAGGCTGGCTTCCGAATACGCTGTGCTTGCTGCGTTCTACGATGGCGTCTTTAACATCCGCAAAGTTTGCGGGCAGGACATTCTCGCAGGATTTCTGTATATCTTCCGAGCTGTTGGCGAATTGGCTTAGTATTTCGGCTTTGTGCTCGTATTCTTCGAGTGTTATTGCTTTCTCCGGGGTCTTGGGCTTGTAAAAGTCGTATATGATGGTTTCACTTAATAACCCCAGTTCATCCCTGCATCTTCCCGAAATCTGATATATCTTTTCCGGGGATAACAGCGTTTGAATGCGTCGCGGGTCGGTAACTGTCAACAGATGGAACCGCTCCTCAATATCCACCCCGACAAAGTAGGTGCTTGTGATAAAGGTGATCGGGGTTGCCAATTTCCCGGAGTGCAGGGACCGGTAGTATTCTCCGACCATCGTTTGGCTTTGGGAACTGCACGCTACCGAGCAGTCCGCCTGCAATTCAACGGGCAATAACCGAATTACGGTGTTGATGGAGCGTATGGAGTTATAGGCGACAACGATTTTATCGTTCGGATACTGTTTCCGACAAAAGCCCAGCCTATCCGCGACCTCTCGGTGCATATTATTCGTCCGAATGATATTTACGGGGCGTTTCTTCGGATGCTCGTAGTTGATTTCCAGTAAAGGCTCCTCTTTCAACTGCGGATGGGTGAACGGACGTATCGTCGCAGACACAAGGCATCGTTTGATCGGCGGGAATTCGAGGTAATAGTCGATGACATTCTCCATCGCTTCACGGAACTTACCATCGGACTGGAACGTGTCTATCTCATCGACCATGATATGCCAGTCCATATGCGGTTCATACAGTTTTGTGATAGGAATATTCAATGGTGGAAGCGAGGGATCATGCTTTAACTTTTCGGCGTATTCTTCGAGTTTTTTTCTCACAAATCTTGTGGGCTCTTCTTTGATGTATTTGATCTGCTCCATCACGCGGCCTAAACTGTCTGCTACCACGAGGATTTTCTTGTAAGGGAAAGTACCCGTTCGCTTCTCCGCGATATAGCTGCGGATTTGTTCATCCGTAGGACTTTTGCATTTCTCCTCCGGAATGTCGCTCCCGACGTAGAGGAAGCGGTTCGATGTACGCTCCTTGTTGTAACCCCGCAGGTATTTCTGATAGGCCAGCTTTTTGGTCGGGAGGACGATAATCGTATCGCGCGGTTGATTCAGTGCCAGGGTAGTGGCTCCGATACCCGGAACGCTTTTCTTGACGATACCATAGGGCAGGCTGGTGAAAATTCCGCCTAACTTGGCTCTCGGATAAAGTAGCGTCAGACGCATGCACTCTATGCGCTTATGCGTATCGTCGTGATAAATGATTTCATACCGGACCGGATTCTTCTCGTCGTTGAATGTGTCTATGGAAGCTCCGTTGTACATGTAGCACCGGTAATAGCCTATACCATCGCAGTAACCGCTGATATTCGGATAAAAGATTTCATAGCGAGGGTCCTCTATCTTCACGGTATTAGCTGGGATTTTAGATAGAGTAGCCCGTAGTTTGGGATCAATTTTATCGTCATTCATACATGGAACGCCTTTTGAAAAAGACCGCCTATGCTCTCACCATAGGCAGTCATGTAAAGATACAAGATGTTATTGAGATTATCAAGTTCCTATTCGCTAATCGTTCGTTTCCCCCAAAACTTTTTCCAGCCGTCCGATATGATTGCTGATATTCTTATTTAGGACCTGTGCATAGGAATGCTGGGTAACTGAAATATTGGAATGCCCGAGCAGTTTGCTCACTACCTCAATAGGAACATCGTTATAGAGCAGGATGGTCGTGGCAAAGGTTTTCCGGGCCGTGTGATGCGTCAATTTCTTGTCGATACCCACCACATCCGCAATTTCCCGCAGATAGGAATTGACCTTTTGATTGGAAATACGCGGCTGAATATAATCGTCCGTACTATTGAGTTCACGGAACCATGCTATCAGCTTCTCTGCCTGCGGGAGCAACGGAACGGAAACCTCCCGGTCTGTCTTTTGACGAACAAGCGTTATCCAATTCCTGCCGTCAAATCCTTTCGTGATATGCTTCGGTTGCAACGCCTGCGCTTCATGGTAGGCAAGCCCCGTATAGACCGAGAAGAGGTAGATGTTCTTCACCGTTTCCAGACGTTCTTGTGCGAAATGGTGATGCTCCAGCTTATGCAGTTCCTCCTGCGTGAGAAATACCAGCCGTTTACGCTCTTTTAAGGGCCTGTATTCGACGAACGGGTCCTGCTGGATATAGTTGCACTTGAAAGCGTAAGTGACCATCTGACGCACCCGCTGCATGATCTTATTGATGGTGATGGCTTTCAGACCTTGCACTATGAGTGCTTCTTCGAACTGCTTTACAAAGCGATAGTCCACGCTTCGGATGGGAATGTCCTGCGTGTTATACGAGGTACGGATATACCGCTCTACATGGGCGAAAACCTCCCGGAATTTTTGCAATGTGGCAGGTGAATACTCCTTGCCTACGAGTTGCTCCATCTTGTTCAGACGCTCCCGGAAAATCCCGCACAACGTATGTTCTTCCACCGTCTTGTGCTTGTAGATCGAGTAGATTTCAGCCAGCGAAACATTCCCGTCCGCTTCGTACAATTTACGCTCGATGCCTTTGAGTTCGATGGTGATGTCCTGCAAGCGGCGGTTAATCAGCACGGCATCTTCCGAGGTTCCACGAACACATTGAGCGTCTTTGTCCCAAATTTCAGGTCTGATATACAGCCGGGTAGAGAATTGCTGACGATTAATCCCGTCAGTAGTCAGCTTGCAATAGATAGGGACCTCCCCTTGCTTTGTACGCTTAAATTCATAGAGATAATAAGTGATTCGTAATATTTCAACCATAATCAGCAGATCGTTTTATAACCTGCTGGAATACTTTTCATTACAAGTCTGGAATACCGAGATTTTCAGATTTTGCCCGGTATTCCAACGAACCCCTAAAATGCCCCGATTTTGAATGATTATTAAAATATCTTAAAATATGGCAATTTTGATTATTTGCTGATTATAAGGTATTTAACTATTTTATAGGGCATAAAAATAGGGGTCGGATTTTGCAATCTAACCCCTTCCGTAGCGGGTCCGAGACTTGAACTCGGGACCTCATGATTATGAATCGTAGCAAATCGGGTTTTGTCGATTTTTGGTAATTTTTATTTTGTCTTATAAATATCTGTATTTCAGCTGTAAATATAGTTATTTTATTTCATTGTATTTTTGTCGATTTCATATAAATATGTATATTTGTTTCGAAATTGTTTACCCGAACTCAAATTTATAAACAGATGCACTACTCGAAAGACGGGATAACCGTTGCCCCCGTAATCGATACAAGTCACCCCAAGAAAAACGGCTTATTCCCTGTGCGTATTCGTGTAACCTATCGCCGGAAATTATGCTACTATACCACGGGCAAAGACCTGACCCCGGAGGAGTGGGAGATGCTACCAACGACAAAGGCTCGCGCACTCGTAGCGGTTCGCAAGGACATCGAAAGCAGCTACCAAATAGTGCGGGCGGCTGTGGAGGAGCTGGCCACGTCGGGGGCTTTTACACTTGGCAATCTTAACACCCGCTTGAAAGGGGCGACAACGGACACGGTAAATACGGCATTCCGGGCAAAGATTAACGAACTGGAAAAGGTGGGGCGCGTCGGTAGTGCATCCGCATACCACGGGGCATTGCTCGGAATAGAACGCTTTGCAGGTTCTCGCATTGCATTCGATTCAATCACGCCGACGTGGTTAAGAAAATACGCGGGGTTCCTCTTGTCGGAGGAAAAGCGGCAAACGACGGTCGCTATACATATGCGGCATATCCGGGTAATTATCAACGACGCCAAGCGGGCTGGGGTTATCAAGGAGGCGCAATATCCATTCGGTAAGGGTAAATACGAAATACAGGAGGGCGAGGGCCGCAAATTGGCCCTCACGCTGGAGCAAATAGGGCAGATAGCCAATTATGAGGACGGAACCGAGGCAACGGCCAAATACCGCGATTATTGGCTGTTCCTCTACTTGTGCAACGGGATCAACGTTGCCGATTTCGTGAAGTTGAGGTATCGGGACATCGTGAGCGGTGAAATATGCTTCGTTCGGCAAAAGACCGAGCGCACGACCAAGACCCGCAAGGAAATCCGGGTCGTTGTCACGGCGCGGATGCAGGCAATAATCAACCGCTGGGGCAACCCCTTTCGCCCCGATAACTTTATTTTTCCGATCCTCGACGGACAGGAGGATGCAATGCGGCGGAAGCATAAAACGATGTATTTCACCCGTGCGATCAATAAGCGTATGAAGGAGGTGGGCGAACAGCTCGGGATCGGCAATATCTCGACCTATACTGCCCGGCATTCGTTCGCCACGGTGTTGAAACGGGCAGGAACCAATATTGCCTACATCTCGGAAAGTCTCGGGCATCAGGACCTCAAAACGACCGAAAATTACCTGGCCAGCTTCGAGAGGGAGGAACGGCAGAAGAATGCGGAATTGTTAACGAAATTTTAGGGATATGGATAAGCTGCAACAGTATTATGAATCGTTACCTCTATGCACGGGCAATACCCCTGGAAACGTGATGTTTAGTGTTTATAACGACATCAATAATTTAGGCAGTCTTACGCGGTGGTTTGATTTGCCCGACGATGAAGCGTATAATAAAGTCCCTAATTTGACATTCCAAAGGACCGGACTCCCCGACGCATTCGCGGGGTATCCGTGTATTGCCGTCCTGTTTTTCGGAAATAGGGCGGGCGATGATCCATTTATCAGAGAGCACTGGGCAACGTTCCGGCGAATGTATTTAGACGGCTATGCACAAGGGGAGGCGGAGGGCAGGCAGTTTTTGGACCGGATGGCCGCATACGGTACACAATCCATTGCAGACCGACGAGCGGGGCTGCTAAAAATGTTCGGAAAATGCCGGGCAAAATATAGAAATACGGCCATATTCGACGCGTCACTTTTGCTCAAAATGGGACACTATGCGGGTTATATGTTTACAATCGCCGACGCGTTGGTGGCTATGGCTCTACTTATTAAACCGGGGAATAAGGCCGGACGGAAAAAAGCGAGTATTTCGGAGATAATAGCCGGAGATAGTGCGGCTGTGATTAGTCGTGTACGGGCCGCAATTAATGCGGCATCGGGGGATAAAGCGCAGGCGGTCGTGGATGAGATACGCCAAATGCAGCGTGACGGGCTTATAATTGGCGGCAGTTTGGACAAAAAGGTGAAATCGCTATATGATTTCTTAAAAGCAGCAATCAATAATATGCCCGCATATAGCAACGTTGTTGATCGTTTTTTGCTCAGGGACCAAGAGGGTTAAATTCATAATCGCCACCATACGAAAGAATGCTTTACGGCATTCTTTTTTTTGTTTTGTGTGTGAAAGACTATGCGTTGTAAGTGTTTGGTAATCAATGCTACAAAATATGAATAAATATGAACAAATAATTATTTCATAACAATAGGCCCCCGCATTTCCCACCTTTGCAATGCGGTTACGGAATAGTCCGAACGCAACATTTTTTTAACAATTAAAATTAATCTTGTCATGATGCAAGAGACAGTAAAGGCGGGAGCAAACAAAATCATTTTGACGACCCGCGAAGAATTGGAGGGGTGCATTTACGCAGCGGTGCGCACCATTATCCCGGAGCTGGCGAACTATAAATCCCCGGCGGAGGAAGCGGCGGACGCGCTAACGCTCGAAGCTGCAATTAATTTCTTGGAGGGGCTGGGATACCCTACTACGCCCAGTAATCTGTATAATTTGGCCTATTATAAGCGGATTCCGTATAAGAAAGTGCGGCGGCGTCTGTTGTTCAGCCGCAAAGAGTTGACGGTTTGGGTTCAGAACCAAATCGAGGACCCGGCCAAACGTCACCGCGAAGCCGCCGAGGCTATCGCCGAAAGTGCCAACCGTAAATAACCGCCGGGCCTTATGAGACAGATAGAGCAAGCCCCCGGCACTCGGAGCGAGCACGCAGGGGCAAATAACAGCGCAGACAAATATACACAATCCGGGAATGATATGCAAATTTCGTTTGGTCGCCATCAACGGCGGGTGTATAATTTCCTGTTGCAGGGTGGGCGCCATTCGGTAGCGGATATTTCCGCGGCGCTAAGGTTGTCCGATCCCCGGGCCCTTATTCGGGATTTACGGCACAAGGGTATCGCAATATCCGACGAATGGATAAGGGCGGAGCACGGCGGCCGTTTCAAGCGGTATTTCATCCGGAAAGGAGGTGCGCGATGAATAAGCGGGATACGTACTATTTCCCACACGAATATAACGCCAAAGACGACCCGAAATGCGAGCGTCTTATTTCGGTAATGGGAATGGAGGGATACGGAATATTTTGGGCGCTTTTAGAGACCTTGCGGGCGCAGCCCGGCTATACTTACCCATTGGCAAATATTCCTATCGTAGCGCATAAGTATTACACAACCCCGGAATTAATGCGGCGCGTCGTGTTTGATTTTGGACTGTTTACAATCGTTGAGGATAAAATATTCTTTTCCAAAGGCTTGCTGAATCGTATGCAGCCGATGGATGAACGGCGTAAAAAGAAATCGGACGGCGGCAAAAAGGGGGCGGAAAAACGGTGGATGAATAAGGCCGAAAATAGTATACCCAATAGCATACCCAATAGCATTCCTTATAGCAATAAGATAATAGAAGATAAGAGTAAAGAAGATATAAAGAAACTCTCTATCGAGAGTGAAGAAAGCGCGGACAAGCCGCGCAACGGGACTACCAAACGCAGCGCGTTTGTCGTCCCCGCGATCGAAAATGTGAGAGAATATTTTTTGACGATCAAAGGAAGCGATAAGGATTCGGAATGTTTTTACGATCACTTCGAGGCTAACGGCTGGAGAATATCCGGTAAATCCCCGATGAAAGATTGGAAAGCCGCCGCCCGAAACTGGATGCGCCGCAAATCCGAGTTTAACACCACA
>ERZ836877.6772-NODE-6772-length-10047-cov-3.037730_pt1 | contig 10047 bp, 8 predicted proteins | sample MGYA00519469_ERZ836877 | MGnify/ENA primary metagenome ERZ836877 (study PRJEB31850, sample SAMEA3708809) | human gut metagenome | biome: human gut; feature: human-associated habitat; material: faeces | place: China | collected 2014 ... | reverse complement strand
AATCCGTCCATAGCCGCCGATGTGATACCGCCCGCATAGCCTGCGCCCTCTCCACAAGGATATAGCCCGGCGATCTGGCTTTCAAACCGTTCGTCACGGTGAATCCGCACAGGGGAAGACGTCCGGCTCTCCACACCAGCCAAAATACTGTCATAGCGGGAAAATCCGTGGATCATACCCTCAAAATGTTCCACACCCTCAATAATAGACTGGGACAGATAGTTCGGAAGCATCTCTTTTAAGTTGGCAAACTGATACGCCCCCTTAAACTCCGCGTCCACCTCACCAAGCTGTTTCGTCTCCAGTCCCGCCTTAAAATCCCCGTAAAGCTGCACCGGAATCCTGCCATGTCCATACTCATAGGCCAGGCTCTCTAATTTTCTTTGATATTCCACACCAGCCAGCGGGGAATCCCCCTCGAAATCTGCCGGAGTCACTGTCACGATCAGGGCGCTGTTGGCATTTCTGCTTCCCCGGTCATGGTTACTCATACCATTGACTGCCAGCCGTTCCTTCTCTGAGGAGGCATTGACCACGTAACCGCCCGGACACATACAGAAAGAATACACGCCTCTCTGGAGACTGGTCTGATGAGTCACTTTATAAGAAGCGGGACCTAAAATATCTGAATGAGCCATACCATACTGGGATTGATTGATCATAGCCTGTGGATGCTGGATCCTAAGACCCACAGCAAATGCCTTCTTCTCCATGGGCACTCCCCGCTTTAATAACATAGCAAACGTATCCCTGGCGCTGTGTCCCACGGCAAGAACCACCGCCTCTGCCTCCAGAACTCTCCGCTTCTCCGGCTGGTCCCCATTGATCTCCAATGCTGTGATCCTCCCGCCTTTGATCGTCATATCGGTTACCTGGCTTTCAAAGAACACCTGGCCGCCAAGGTCGATGATGTGTTCCCGGATATTTTTCACTACCTTGCTTAACACATCCGTTCCGATATGCGGTTTATTCACATAAAGGATCTCCGGATCAGCCCCATGCTCCACCAGGATCTCCAATACCTTCTGGTTCCGCTTCAGCGGATCTTTCACCAATGTATTTAATTTTCCATCGGAAAATGTACCCGCTCCGCCTTCGCCAAACTGGACATTGGATCTGGTGTTTAAAATTCCCGTATTCCAGAACCATTCCACATCCTTCTGCCGCTGTTCCACGTTCTGACCGCGTTCCAGAAGAATCGGGTGGTAACCGGCCTGGGCTAACATCAGACCGCAGAATAGTCCCGCCGGGCCGCTGCCGATGATCACTGGCGGATGTTTCAGGGGTTCTTCACCGCCAGACGGAAACTGGTACGGAACCTCCTTCACCTGTGACACCTGATTATTTTTCACTTTCTTTAAGATCTGCTGCTCTTTTGCCACTTCCACATCTACGGTATAAATAAATAAGATCTGCTCCTTTTTTCTGGCATCTACTGACTGCTTGACGATCTTTAGCTGTTTGATCTCCGATGGTGCAACCCGCAAAAGTTTCGCTGTTTTTTCGTATAATTCCTGTTTTTTATGCTCAATCGGGAGCTTTAACTGGGTAATCCGGATCATATCTGGTTATCTGTTTCCTTTCTTTTACTCCGTTTTGCAATGCTGTGCTGCGCAGCTTCTTCCTGCCACGTACCCGCTGGACCAGGCCCACTGCAGGTTATAACCACCGCAGATGCCGTCCACATCCACGATCTCTCCTGCAAAATAAAGCCCTTTTATCAGCTTCGACTCCATGGTTGCCGGATCAATCTGTCTGGTATCCACGCCTCCACAGCAGATCTGGGCATTTTCATAAGGGTTCGTTGCAATCACCACGGTCTCGTACTGTTTGATCACCTGGATCAATCTCTGAAAACGCTTCTGATCTACCGCTTCCACAGGCTCCGCCGCTGCAATGCCGGACAGCTTTAACAATGCCAGCGCCAGCTTTTTATTTAACATTCCGGTGAGAAATCCTTCGGCGCTGCGTCCGTCTAGCCTTCTCTTCCGTTCTGCCATCATGGTTTTCGTTTCTTCCATATCTAATTGAGGGAAAAAGTCAATCACCGCTTTTACGTTCTTTTTATTATGTAAAGCCACTGCTGCATAACGGCTCACCTGGAATACGGGGATACCGGAGATGCCATAGTCTGTCAGCTGCACCTCTCCCCGGTCTTCCGCCTCAAAGTTCCACGACCCATTTTTCGCAGAAGAATAGATCTCAACTCTGGCATCTGTCCGTATCCCGGAAAGCTGCCTGTAATGCTTTTCCGCGCACCGGAGCTGTACTAACGCCGGAAGCGGAGAAATCACAGAATGACCCAGGCTCTCCGCCAGGCGGTATCCACTGCCATCCGATCCTGTGACCGGAGCCGCCTTAGAACCTGTCGCCAGTACCACTGCATCCGCCTCCTTTACGCCCTGGTCTGTCACGATCTGAAAACCGTCTTTTTTCTTTCTGATCTCCCTGATCTGGCAGTTTAAGAACACCCGGATCTTTCTTCGTTCTACTTCATCCCGCAGAACATCCAGCACCGAAGAAGCCTGGTCAGAATTGGGATAGAGATATCCGTTCCTGTCCTTCATCACGATTCCCAGGTCTTCAAAGAAGGAAATGGTCTCATTCACCGAAAACTGTTTTAATACCCGTCCTGGAAAATCTGGCTGGCTGGAACGGTAGCATCTGGCATCCTGATGTAAATTGGTCAGATTACATCTGCCATTTTCTGTGGAAAGGATCTTTTTGCCCACCCGGTCCATATGCTCCGCAATGGTCACATCCATCCCCTCTTTCGCCGCCGTAATGGCCGCCATCATTCCAGAGGCACCGCCTCCAATGATCCACACCTTCTTTTTCATTCGTTTTCCTCTTCTCCTGCTTTTTTCGTTCTCCATTGTATCGACTTTGCCCTTGCAATGCAAGTTTATTTTTTCGTAACGATCCATTAACTGGTATAAGATTCCAGATATTGAAACACTTCTGTCATAGAGGGAAACCAAATCCCGTCCAAAAGCCGCTCTTTTTCTGTATCCGGGAAATCTGTCAGCGGAATATGGGTATCCAGATACAGGGCATTCCGTTTTCTGGAATACACCATCAGATAACCAGACTCCGCCACCAGGCAGTAATGTTCCTCTTTCTTTGTATCCGCCTGGGCATCGGCATTGACCTTGGCCACAGGGCGTTCATCCACCGTTTCCGTCTCATATTCTGTTGCCGGAACTGCGCTCTCCCGGACAGATTCTGTCCTTGTCACCGCATATCCTACTGAAAAACACGCTGCCGCCAGCACAAAAAATAACAATAAGCAGATACCATAATTTCTCATAAGTTTTTCCTCCTTATGAGCATAGTATCTGCTTATCTGGTTTATTTTAAACGTAACTATTCAGTACCTTCTATTCAATCCCCTCTATTCAGTACCTTCATAGTCACAAACAAAAATCCATTCCAGATCAGCTTCGCTGATGGGATTTTTGCTTTCTGGCCTATTATCTCATCAGATGCAGTTTTCTTGCCAATCCTGACAGTCTGGTCCCGCCAGGCATACTTCTCAGTTCCTGGGCGTCCACACCCTTCAACAGGACCAGAAGGACAAAATAAACCGCCACTGCCACCAGAACAGAAATCCCGGTGCTGATCAGATTGCCAAAGATGCTGTAAGCAGCCCGATATACACCGAATGCCGCTACGCCCATAACTGCGGATGCCACCATCGGGATCAGGAAGGTCTTCTTCACCTCCTGGCGGTAACGCTTAAAACGGGCAATGGCTCTGGCATTTAAGATGCAGATAAACAGGGCGAATAAAATATTGGCATAGAGAACGCCGTAAATACCCATGTGTAAGTATCTCAGCATCACAAACAGGATCACCGTATGAAGCACCAGAGAAATCCCTGCGTTACGGATCGGCGTCTTCATCCGGTTAATGCCCTGCAACACGGCATTGGTTACTGTAGACAGTGAATAAACAACTACTGCCGAAGACCCGTAACAGGTCATTTTGATCAGATCCGTATTGTCTCTTCCAGGAAATAACAGATTGCTGATTGGTGCCGCCAGCACTGCCAGTCCCACTGCCGATGGGATCGCGATGATCATCGAAAAACGGATGGCGCTGGCGATCCGGTTTAAGGTCTGTTTCCGATCTTTCTCCGCCACTGCTCTGGACAATGCCGGAATCAGAGAAGAGGACAGGGAGTTAGCCACTGCCACCGGAATATTAAATAGCAGATGATATTTACCAGAATAAATACCCCACTGGGATGCAATCTGCTTTGCCTCGCCCAGCCCGGTCATGATCTGGCCAAACAGTACATTGTCAATGACAGTACTGCTATTATAAAGGCTGCTGCTGACGATGATCGGCACAACGGTCAGAAACAAGGTACTGGTGATCATACCATAGCCTTCTGCTGACGTCCCCTGTTCCTTGCGTATCCGCCGCTTCATCTTTGGACGGTACATCAGATACAAGCCAACGAATAAGATCAATGCTGTCAAAGCTCCTGCTCCCGTACCAAGAGCGCCTCCAGCCGCGCCGAACGCATAAGAATACTCTGTAGAACCGTAAACCAGATTGGATTTCACACCCAGGTCAAAAAGGCTCTTTGCGGCCAGAAGACTGATCACCGCATTGACGATCTGCTCAAAAATCTGGGAAACAGCCGTTGGTACCATGGTGGAATGTCCCTGGAAAAATCCTCTGAGGACTCCCAGATAAGCCATGATCCAGACCGTCGGCGCCAGTACCTTTAAAGCATAGGCGCTGTAAGGCATCTTGATCACATGCTCCGCAAAAAAGCCGGAGCCAAACCATAAAGCACAGAATCCAACGCCTCCCACAATGGTTGCGTAAAATAAAGCGGCCCGCAGGATCTTTCTGGCATTCCGGTACTGCCCCCTGGCCAACCGGGCAGAAACCATCTTAGAAACCGCCACCGGCAGACTGTAAGAAGAAAGGATCAGCATAATGGAATAAATGTTATAAGCTGCGCTGTAATAACCATTTCCCTCATCCCCAATGTAATTGGCCAGAGGAATCCGATACAGCATACCGATCAGCCGGACGATAATTCCGGCGATGGCCAGAATACTCCCCTGGATAATAAAGTTGGAGCCTGCCTTTTTCTCTGGAACCGCAGTTCTCTTTGCTGTCCCTTCCCCTTTTTTGTATTTACTTCTGCTGCGTACTGTTCTAGTTGTTCTTTCCATGAATCTCCGTCTTTTGGAAATCAGCCGTTGGAATGATACAGATCCAGGTCTTACCCTGGTTTAAGGTGATTTCCTCATTCTCCGTATTATAATAATGGGTCACACCGAACTGACCATCTTTTTTCCATGAAATAGGGATTGCCCGTCCATTGGTGATGTAATAGCCATACTGGCCGGTGTGGACATCAATATTCAGATACTCTGTCGTAGCATAATGCCCGGTTGAGCAATACTGAAAAATAACATTTTTTACTGTGATCGGTCCTTCTGAACCTTTATGCACCCCGCCGTACTGATAACGGTGGTACAGGCCATCCTGTTCATCATACTGGAAATAAGCGTTATTCAACGCATAGCCAGGAACTATCTTCTCGGCTTCCAGACTATTATCCAGATGGATCTGCTGACCATTTTTTGTAAAATGAAAATGACCGTGGTAGGACGGGTCATAAGTCTGGCTGTAACCAAGCTGCTCGATCGTCTTTTGAAGCTTTTGGGCACTGGTATAGGCATTATGAGGCGTTTTCTTATCACTGCTGCGGTAAAAAGCCTGGCTTCCTTCCTTAATTCCGTTAATATTATCCACGTTATCCAAGTAAGGGAGGGCAAAGGTACTCTGTCCAAAATGTGCATAAATGGCATCAAATTCCCTTGCAAAATACGTATAATAAGTGCGGCAGCTTCTAACAGAACCGATCCGGTCTAAATCGTCATAATCCTCCAGAATAGCCATGTAACGGTTCATACTGCCCTCCACCGGGGCCTCATAAACCACACCTGCCCGGTTGATGCCGTACTGTGGAAGAGCTGCCTTGTCATTACTCATCATCACAGCCACCGGACGGCGGTCTGCCTTCGCCACATCCACCATCTCTCCGGTCAGATAGCTTTTGATCTTTCCATCAACAGCAATCCTCTCTTCCGGCTCCTCCACGGTCTCCTCTGTCTCTTCCTCCGTCTCATGTTCTGTTTCCGGCGCAGTAGTCACCTGAACCGGCGCCATCTCCACAGAAACCTTACTTTCCGGAGCTGCCACATACTCTTCCTTTTTCCCGCAGGCGGTAAGCAGCCAAACAGTTACCACTACAGTTACCCATAAACCCCTCATTTTTCTCATCGGCAGTATCCTTTTCCCTCCAGAATCTCATTCTGCTTTGCTTCCATCACCAGACGTTCCTCATCTTCCATGTGATCATAACCACATAAATGAAGCATGCTATGGGCTACTAAAAACGCCAGTTCCCTGGTCGTGGAATGTCCGTACTTTTCTGCCTGTTCTTCCACCTTGTCCACTGAGATCATAATGTCCCCCAACATCAGCTCCCCAGTCTCCGGGTTAAAGCAGTCCGCAAAATCCTCTTCTACGTGTTCAAAATCTGATGGCGTATCGTACTCCAGCATTGGGAATGATAATACATCCGTCGGTGCGTCCACATTGCGGTACTCTTTGTTGACCTGGTGGATCTCCTCGTTGTCCGTCAGAACCACATTCACCTCCGCCTCATAAGGACAGCCCTCGTAATCCAAGGACGCGCATACCACCTCATTGATGATCTCCTCATATGGGATTCCCAACTGTTTTTCTGCTTCGTATTCAATATTTACTGTCATCGGTATCCTCCTATTGGTAGCTTTTCACCATGCTCCTGACATAGTCCTTCACTTTGTAAGCTACCATTCTCTTTTTCTGGGCTGTCGTTTTTCCTGGGGATTCTTCCGTTCTCCCCGCTGGCGGTCCTTCGCCTGATTCTTAGCCTCATAATCATCATATGCCTGTACAATCTTCTGTACCAGTGGATGACGCACCACATCGCTGCTGGTCAGATAGCAGAAACCGATGTCATCCACTTTCTTTAAAACCTTGATCGCCACATCTAAGCCGGAGGCTGCTCCGCCCGGAAGATCTTTCTGGGTCTGGTCTCCGGTGATGATCACTTTGGAGCCAAAACCGATTCGCGTCAAGAACATCTTCATCTGGGCCGGTGTGGTGTTCTGGGCCTCATCCAGAATGATAAAGGCATTATCCAGGGTGCGTCCCCGCATGTATGCCAGAGGCGCTACCTCGATCAATCCTTTTTCTGCATTATGAAGATAACTTTCCGCACCCATGATCTGATACAAGGCATCATAAAGTGGTCTCAAATAAGGATCAATCTTACTTTGCAGATCACCTGGCAAAAATCCCAGCTTCTCTCCCGCCTCAATCGCCGGTCTGGTGAGAATGATCCTTCCCACCTCGCCATCTTTAAACGCCTGGATTCCCATAGCCATGGCCAGATAAGTCTTACCTGTTCCTGCAGGACCGATACCAAACACCACCATCTTCTTGCGGATCGCGGCCACATAATTTTTCTGTCCCATGGTCTTTGGCTTTACCGGTCTGCCGTTCGTGGTATGGCAGATCACATCTTTATCAATTTCCAGGATCTGGTTATCACTTTCGGAAAATGACAGGGACAACGCATAGTCCACGTTCTGCTGGGTGATCTCATTGCCACGCTTTGATAGCTCGATCAAATTGTTAAATACACTTTTTGCCTTTCTGACACTGACCTCCGGTCCAATGACCTTGATCGCCCCATCTCTGGATACCATGGTCACATGCAGGGTCCGCTCTATCTTCTTTAAGTAACTGTCAAACTGTCCGCAGACATTTTTCTCATGCTCTGCCGGAATGTCGATCATAGTTTCGATGATACTCATGCTGTTTTACATCGTCTCCTCGCTTTTATTCTTCGTAACTGTTCCATATCTTCCCAGTTACTATGATTCACCTGTCTCCATAGAACTTTTTTCTTCCTCATCCTCTGGCTCTGAAATCTGCCGGAAGACTGCGATCTGTTCTTCACAGAGAATCTCTCCCTCTATGGAAAAAGAAAAGCCATTCTCTTGTATTTTAACATTATTTCCAATAATGTGTACCCCTTTTTCCAATAATTTTTCTTCTGCGGCCCATTTTTCCAGTTCTGCCTCCGCTTCTGCTTCTGCTTTGGTGTAAGGACGTTCCGAAACCTGGATTTCCTCCCTCTGGATCTTCCCATACCAGACAGGCAGATAAAAATCGCGTCCCAGACGCAGCTGCCGTTTCTCCGTCCGGCTGATCCATTGGGCTTTCTGAAAATCCGGCATCACCCATCCCCAGGCTTTCGCTCCAACACTTAAGCAAAATCCGCCGCTCTTCCTGCCAGTCTTTATCTGGATCTTCTTCATGGGAGCCAGCCATTTCCGATAGGTATGGCGCACCGTTCCATACACTTCCCCATCTGCCCGGACATAGGTCTTACGGAGCAGTTCTCCATTGTCATTCATCAGTTCCAGGGTTCCTTCCGCCAATACCTGCCCCTGTTCCACCTGATCCCCTTCTTTTACCATAGCCTTCCCCTGGCGGATCACCAGCCTGGTAATAACCGCGTCCGAAGAAGCCACCAGATCGCCGGGACTCGTATCTTTTTCCGGGACAGAAAACACTGCATCATTTTCCCGCAATTTTATGGAAAGCTGTGTACCGGAGATCTGGGCCGACACCCACAGAATCTCTGGATAGTCCAGACGGATCTGTTCCTCCAGCTGGCTGAGGGAAACCTGGCGTTTCAGAATCCCGGGATGGATACCCGCTTTCTCCAGATATGTCATCAGGGCATCGTCTGTATAACGGTTATTGCCTTCAAAGGTCACTTTCCATAAAAACATGGATAATACCATCAAAATCATTACGATCAGTAAGGGGCCCGCAAATAAAATCCATCGTTTCCGGTTCCTGTGAAGGAAAAATGGCAGGCCCAGCCGCTTCTGTATCCGGATGTGGACTTTGGTTTTCCGGACAACCGGGCGGATCCTGTGGAAATCTTTCAGTTCCATGCAGCAAAAACATACGGGATCGCAAGAGGTTCTCTCTGCCCGGACGCCCCAGATATCAATCCCCGTTTTCCCGCACACATTCAAAAAACGTTCCACGCCATATCCCCAGATCTTCAGTTTCAGATATCCCCTCTTCCACTGTCCCGCCTCACGGATCACCCCTTTTTCCCTCCCCTGGCTTCCATATTCACGGAAATGATCTGACCTGTGATCATCATCTCGTCCCTGGTATAATATTCAATTCCAAGGCAGGTACCCAGAATCTGGATCCTGCAGGTCCGGGTCTGCAGCCGGATCTCATCCGGATCCAGACTGACAATCCGCTCATAATTTTCCAGATACACCCGCCTGCGCCCGGTGATGGTGATCACCGGCTCCCCAAGAGCCACATCTGCCGGTATATGAAGAGATTTGGCTGCCATCTCCTGAAACTGTCTGGGCATAGGATCACTTCCGACACTTTATCATTTTTATCCTATGTGGAAGAACACGAAAAAAGTCCTCAATCTTTCCGATTGAGGACTCTTGACATTCTCAGCAATTAGTTAAATTTACGCTTTCTAGCAGCTTCAGACTTTTTCTTACGTCTTACGCTTGGCTTCTCGTAATGCTCTCTTTTGCGAATCTCCTGCTGAATACCAGCCTTTGCGCAGTTTCTTTTGAATCTGCGTAAAGCGCTGTCTAATGATTCATTATCTTTAACGATCACGTTTGACATAGCTCACACCTAACCTCCCTCCAGTTGTGTACTTGTGCATAATACAACTGTTTGGGTATTTTATAGCACTGGTATGATTATAGCATAAAATCTCTATTCGTCAACTGTTTTTTTAAGTTTTTTTGCGGATTTTCGTATTTTTTTGCAGGACAGCCGGAACACGCTGCTATTTACGCATCGCGCAAACAGTAACGTATCCCGGCTGTCTGTGTATTACAACATATTTTACTGGATCTGCTCTGCTGCAGTCTCGTAAGCCTTCTCAAGTGCAGC
>ERZ836877.6769-NODE-6769-length-10048-cov-2.991294_pt1 | contig 10048 bp, 9 predicted proteins | sample MGYA00519469_ERZ836877 | MGnify/ENA primary metagenome ERZ836877 (study PRJEB31850, sample SAMEA3708809) | human gut metagenome | biome: human gut; feature: human-associated habitat; material: faeces | place: China | collected 2014 ... | reverse complement strand
TTGGAAAAATTAGGGTGTGCTTTGATTACGGTAGCGGCCAGTTGTGTTGAAAAAGTGAAAAATTATTCTAAGAAGGGGTATGTTTGGGGCTTTTTGTTTATTTTTGTGACTCATTGAAATAACATAGAATAAAAATTAATAATAAAATAAAGGTGAAGAAGTTATTCTTACTCATATTGTTCGTGCAATTTATAGCTGTTACATTTGCTCAGATGTCGGACGACCAGGTTGTAGCTATAGTTAAAGAGGCTCAGAATCAGGGAAAAACTCAACAACAAATCATTATGATGCTGGGACAAAAAGGAGTTACCCAGGAACAATTGATTCGTATAAAAAATAACTATACCGGTAAAAAAAGTACGGCCGGAGAACAAACGGGGAACGGAATGAGCCGGTTGAGGCAAGAAAATCCTCCTGCAGTCAATATATTGGATTCTTTGAATCTGGAGGAAGATAAAGAGCTTCTTTTCTCAAAAGATTCATTGCCTGAAATAAGGATTTTCGGACGGAATATTTTTAATAACAAACAATTGACTTTCGAACCTAACCTCAATATAGCTACGCCGGAAAATTATGTGCTTGGTCCCGGAGATGAGATTATTGTGGATATTTGGGGGGGATCGGTAAAGACTATTCGGCAGTATATTGCACCGGATGGAAATATCACGATCGAAGAGATCGGACCGGTTTATCTGAATGGCTTGAAGATAGAAGAAGCTTATCAACGGGTAAAGAATGCGTTGTCTCAGGTATATGCTTCATTAAATAGTGATGAGCCGGATACTTTTATAAAAGTGTCCTTAGGAAACGTGCGGAGTATTCGGGTGAATGTGATGGGGGAAGTGGCGATGCCGGGTACCTATACCTTACCTTCTTTGGCTACTTTGTTTCATGCTTTATATAATGCCGGAGGAGTCGGTGAGATCGGTTCCATGCGGAATATTACGGTAAATCGCAAAGGAAAAGTTGTCGCCGATGTAGATGTATACGATTATCTTTTAAAAGGGAGAAGCGATCTGGACATCAGCCTGAATGACGGGGATGTGGTGCTCGTTGCACCTTATGCCAATTTGGTTTCCCTGACAGGAAAGGTAAAGCGTCCGATGATCTATGAAATGAAAGATACGGAGACAGTCGGCGATTTGTTGGAGTATGCCGGAGGTTTTAAGGGAGATGCTTATAAAAATGCTATTCGGGTAATTCGAAAAAGTGGACGGGAATATCAGGTATATAATGTCGAAGAAGGAGAGTTTAAAAGTTTTCCTTTGGTAGATGGGGATTTTATTTCTGTAGATCCGATGTTGAATCGTTTTGAAAATCGGGTTCAGATTCGGGGAGCTGTGTACCGGCCCGGATTATACGATTTAGGAAAAGTAACTACAGTGAAGGAATTGATTGAAAAAGCAGAGGGAATTACTGAAGATGCCTTTGTTAACCGGGCTGTATTATTCCGCCAGAAACCCGATTTAACTCAGGAAGTGGTTGCTCTCAATGTAACCGGAATATTGAGTGGTTCGGCTGCCAATCTGCCTTCGCAAAAAAACGATGAATTGTATATTCCTTCGATATTCGATTTGCAGGAAGAATATACGTTGTCTGTAAAAGGGGCTGTAAGGGTACCGGGAGTATACAAATATGCCGATAATGCCACAATTGAAGACCTGATCATTCAGGCCGGCGGTTTATTGGAATCCGCTTCGACAGTGAAAGTCGATGTAGCTCGCCGGATTAAAAATCCGAAGAGCTTGACCGGAGTGACTAAATTGGCTGAAAACTTTACTTTTACTTTAAAGGATGGATTGATTGTGGATGGTAAACCGGACTTTACTTTGGAACCCTATGATGAAGTATTTGTCCGTAATTCTCCGGGATATCAGGTACAGCAAAATGTAACAGTTACCGGCGAGGTATTGTTTGAAGGAAATTATGTCTTATCCCAGAAAGGAGAACGGCTTTCGGATTTGGTGAAAAGAGCAGGTGGATTGATGCCGGAGGCATATGCAAAAGGGGCCCGTTTGCTCAGACAGATGACACCGGATGAAAAGGCTCGGGTGGAATCTGTATTGAAACTTTCCAAACAAACGGATAAAGATTCGATCGCCATTAACCGTCTGGATATCGGTAATACCTATTATGTCGGTATCGAGCTGAAGAAAGCGATCGAAAATCCCGGATCGGATTATGATGTCGTATTACGGGAAGGGGACCAGCTCGTTGTCCCTCAGTATACAGGAACGGTGAAGATCAGTGGGGCGGTGATGTATCCGAATACTGTCGTATACAAAAAGAATGCGAAGTTGAATTATTATATAGAACAGGGCGGAGGATTCGCTTCACGGGCGAAGAAACGCAGGGTGTTTATCGTGTATATGAACGGTACGGTGCAGAAATCCAAGACTTTCTCTAAGGCCAAGGCTGCTCCCGGTTGTGAAATCATTGTACCGGTAAAACCGCCTAGAAAAGGTGTCGGTTTGGCTGAAATCATGAGTATCGCTTCCTCTACCACGTCTATGGCTGCATTAGTTACATCAATTATTAATAGCACGAAGTAATGGCTACAAATTCGACGAGTAATCAACCGGTTCAACCGGAAAATGAAATAGACCTGATCGAGGTTGTAAAGAAATTATGGGCAAAGCGGAAATTCATTCTCAAGGTGACTGTCGTTTGTGCATGTCTCGGGGTATTGGTCGCTTTGTTCAGTGCTAAAGTTTTTACCGCTTCCTGTACGATTGTTCCCCAGACAGGTGAAAAAACGACTGGAGGAAGTTTGAGTGGCTTAGCTGCTATAGCGGGTATAAACATCGGATCTTTAGGTTCCGGAGATGTGTTGTCGCCGAAGATTTATCCTAAAATATTGGCTAGTGTACCTTTCCAAAAGGAAATTATGCAGACGGCGATCAAATTTGAGGAATACGATCAGCCGGTGAAATTGCTGGATTACTATACTGCCGATGAATATGCCCAATTTTCTTTAGGAGGAACAATACTGAAATATACGATCGGTTTGCCCGGAGTGATTATCGGGGCTATTCGTGGGGAAGAACCGGAACCTCAATATGGAGAAGGGGCTGTTGCTACTTTGGAATCCCTGTCTAAAGACGAGGCAGAATGTATCAAGACCTTGAAAGATAAGATCAATATGAACCTCAACGATAAAGACGGGTATATTACTTTATCTGTCGATATGCCTGAACCTTTGGCTGCAGCTCAATTGGCTGCCAAAGTACAGGAATTATTGCAGCGTTATGTAACCGACTTTAAAATTCAGAAGGTGAAGGCGAATCTGGAGTTTGTGGAAGGTCGCTATGAAGAGGCTAAAAAAGAATATGAAAAGAAACAGGAAGAGCTGGCTATTTTTAACGATGCCAATCGTAATCTGGTTTCCAATGTAGCTAAAACTACCCAGGAGCGTTTGAATAACGAATATACGCTATTGTTCGGTGTATACAGTGAACTGGCCAAACAGCGCGAGCAAGCCAATATTCAGGTAAAAGAAACAACTCCGGTATTTACTGTTGTAGAACCGGTAACTATACCGACCGAACGTTCAAAACCCAAAAGAGGATTGATTTGTATCGCCTTTACTTTTTTAGGTGGTTTTATCGGTATCGGTTTGGTATTGACTTTACCTTTCCTGGCTCAGGTTTCCGGTTGTAAGCGTTTAAAGGGATGGTTGCCTGAAGAAAAAGAATAATTTCCCATAAAATTTTATAAAAAAAACTATCGAATGATAAATTTCGATGGCTTTTTTCTTTATTGTGCGGGAGGTCCGAATATTTTTATACTTTTGTGGTATCCTTTAAAGCGGGAAAACTTAAAGGATTGAACGACTAAGTAAATATAACGATGGAAAATGAAGAAATCGATTTAATCGAAGTCATGGCGAAGCTGTGGCATCGTAAAAAGACAATAATGTATATTGCCTTGTTTTTTCTGGTGGGTGGTCTGGTTTTAGCTTTCTTTTTACCAAGGAAATATACCGCTCAATGTACCTTAGGTTTGGAAATGGAAGACCGGACAACGCGGATCAGTGTCGAAGGAATGTCGCCTTTTCAGAGTATGCCGATGGGGGATATGCGGAATACGCGTATTGTTTCGCCGGCTATGTATCCGGATATTTTTTTCAGCGTACCTTTTCAGAAAGAGTTGATCTATTCTCCTTTATACATCGATGAGAGAGGAGATACGGTTACTTTCTATAACTATCTGGTATCCGGTCCGGAACGTTTGGCTTTGGTAACCGATCCTTCACAGGTAGAACAGCTGACAGAAGAAGAAAGTAAATGTCTGGCTTATTTAAAAGATGCTTTTTCTGTAAAAGTAAATAACAAAGACGGTAATCTGAAAATTACTCTGGATCTGCCCGATCCGAAACTTTCGGCTTATCTGACGAATCGGGCACAGGCTATGCTGCAGACATACATTGCGCGGTTTCGTATCGCCAAAGCTCAGGCTGCTCTCGATTTTGTAGAGGAACGTTATACGGAGGTGAAAAACGAACTGGAGAAAAAGCAACAGGCTTTAGTACAATTCCGCGAAAAACATCCGGACCGGACATCCGTGCAATTAGAAACGGAAGAGAAAATACTGACCAACGATTACGAGTTGTTTTTCGGACTTTATTCCGATATTGTAAAGCAACGGGAGAAGGCGAAAATTCAGGTGAAAGAAGATATGCCGGTACTGACGGTAATCGAACCTGTCGTAGAACCGACCGTTCCTTCTAAACCACAGCGTGCATTGATTGTGTTGGCTTCTTTATTGCTGGGATTATTCGTCGGTTGTGGTTTTGTGCTGATTCAACCTATCTTTTCTCAGATTGTATCTTCAAAAAAGCAGGCGCATACCATCCCGATTAAGCGAATGAAAAAAATCTCCTGAACTGTAGGTTTAGTTTTTTTCTTTCTGTTTCGGTTTTTATGCCGTCAGCACTACGGACCAAAGGAAGGGGAAGAAAAATACTGATTTCTAAATTGATTCCTAAGGTAAGGAATCAGAAGACCTCTGTTTTATGGTGTTCCTGTTTTCCAGATCGAGGTTAGCTTGCCATGCAGTGATAACGGGAGTCGAAGGTGATCGTATTCGGGGACCATGGGAGCTCTGTCGAGTGTCGTCTTGCTTTTTCTGAATGCCCGACCGGTGGTGTCTGACGGAAACGTAACGTAAAGTTTTTTGTGCAGTGAGGAGTTCCGCCGGTCAGTGAAAGAAAAAGCAAGATGACCGACAGAAGCGACCGGGGCACCGGACACGAACAACTACCGGAATAAGTCTACCATAAATTCCAATCCATCCACATATCCATGTCATATCTCCAGCTGTCATGTACCGCATCCGACAGTATTTTATCCGAATACACGGGCAGTCTTTTGATGAATAATATAAAAACGCTTGATTTCTTGCATGTCGAGGTTATTCACATGAGAAATCTGCCCCCGGTAATCGGTAAAAATACCTCCTTCGATGAATTTAATGTCGGACATAGATGAATGTTTTAATCGTTAAGTAATTTCCAGGTTTCTCTAAACAATTATGGAGTAATTCCCATCAAAAAATATTACATCTTCTGATCCAGGTTTTTCCCTTTCTCCATATGTTCAAAATTGGGGATAAATGCTTTCATCGTTCCGACAATATCTTCTTTTTCTGTTTTCTGGTCATTCAATACCGCCTGCAATCTTTCCAGGAAAGTATCCAGTTCTTCCATCCGGCGGGCCTCCAGGTCCTCAATCACCCCCAGCGATCCGAAGCGTTCCGGATTAATTTTTTCCCCCTTCACGTAAAATTCCTCAAACCCTTTTTCTCCTGTCGTATCCGAGGTGAAATAATACACCGGATATACTTTACTATCCACCGGCATCTCCGCGGCAAACCGCCGGGCTTCCTCCTCCGAGGCACACTGCTTCACCTCATATCCCAGACTATGCAGGAACCGGTCGGCGATAGAGGAGAAGGTCATCATCTGCTCTGCTCCCAGTTTCGGGAAAAAGATCTCCCGGTTCTGCCCCAGGATGCAGGCCAGCATACAGATCTGTCCACTCTCGTCAGGAGAAACGAAATAGCGTTTCACATCGTTCGGCGAACTCAGCGGCTGACGCTTCATTAGCCGGCCGATAAATCCGGCCAGCAGACTTCCGTTCGAAAAAGCCACATTCGCAAAACGGGCCGTCGATATTTTGAACCGCGAAGAATAGGCCATGATCATTTCCTCCATGATCTTCTTGCTGGCTCCCATGATATTTACAGGATTGGCCGCCTTATCCGTCGACACGCAGAAGAAATGACGCGGCGGAAATTCAGATAACAAATCCAACAATTTCCGCGCTTTCAGCACATTATTCTCCAGCAATGCCTGCACCGAATATTTATCCTTTTCGCTCCGCACATGCTTGTGGGCTGAAAAATTGGCCACAATATCGAATCCCTGCTCTGCCCGGAAAATCTTTTCAAAGACCGGATCGGCAAAACTGAGCGGATAAGTCCGGTATTCTTCAGGCACATACATCCCGTACGTCGAGCGCAGATCCCTCGTCAGTTCCGTCAGACCGTTCTCACTGATATCTACTACCACCAGCTTTGAAGGACGGAAAGGCAGCACCGCCCGGATATACGACGAACCGATCGTCCCGGCACCGCCGATCACCAAAACACGTTTACCTTCTATTTCCGCGCGAAGCTTATCCCGGTTCGCCTCAATGTCCGCTGCGAACATGCTCTTTTGCCGGCCCGTTATGTGGTCGGCTATAAATTGACTGACATTCAACATCTGCTTAATTTTAATTTGATTTCAAATTCAGGTAAGAAATTATTTCAAATACTCCGGCCGCTCCGGCAGTCCTTTCAGCCAACGGAAAGGCAGATCACTTTCCGGCTTCACGATCACCCAGGCCGTCAGAAAGATCAGTTTTATATCCAGCCATAACGAAGCATGTTGTTGGTACCAGATTTCCAGTTCACCTTTGTACGGAGCGATTTTCTCCGTATAAAACACGACAGGATCGATCCCCGGTTGCGATAACAACCGCTCCTCATCCCGGAAAACAATCGAGCCGATCCCCGTGATTCCCGGCCGCACATTATAAATCACCTGCCGTACATGTTCCGGAAAACGTTCGAAATCCACCTTCATCTGCGGACGCGGCCCTACAATACTCATCGTTCCACTGAGCACATTCAATATCTGCGGCAATTCATTGATCTTCGTCTTCCGCAAAAAACGGCCGAAAGGCAATACTCGCGGATCATTCCGGGTTGTCAGGCTGCCTGTCCCCATATTGGGGGAGTTCTTCAGCATGGTGGCAAACTTAAAAATAGAAAACATCCGGTTCTTATACCCAACCCTTTTTTGCAGATACCATACCTTATGTTCCCCCGTACACCACAGAATCAGCATACAGGGCAACAACAGCCACGACACACACGCCAAGGCAATAAGCGCCAGGAGTACGTCAAAGACAACCTTCAAAAATTTGTACATAAATTCGGATTATAAAAAGAAGGAAAGAAATGTTATTTTACAGCTTCATAGGCTTCGGCAACGGTATCCACGATGATACGCAGCTGTTCCCGGGTTAAATGATTATAAACCGGAAGACTGATTTCATTGGCATACAACCGGTATGTATTCGGATAATCTTCCATTTTATATCCCCGGTTCTTGAACAGAGTCAGCATAGCCATCGGTATGTAATGTACGTTCACCCCGATACCCTTTTCACTGATATATTGAATCATGGCATCCCGTTTCGCCTCATCGAAATCCTTGATCCGGAGCAGAAACAGATGATAAGAACTCTCCGTATCCCGGTGATGATAGGGGGGAATAACAGCCCAATCCCGTTTTGAAAACTCCCGGACATAAAATTCAAAAATGGCTTTCCTTTCGGGCAGAAACGTGGATTTATACCGGCGCATCTGTGCCAAACCGACAGTAGCGCATAAATCCGGCATATTCACTTTCAGTCCCTGATCGATGATATCATACCGCCACGCACCCACCTGATTTTTTTCGAAAGCACTCTTGTTTTGTCCGTTCAATGCCAAAGCCCTCAGGTAAGTCAGTTCGTTCTGATTGCCGAAAGGCTGCGGTAAATTCAATACAATTGCACCGCCTTCCCCTGTCGTTATATTTTTTACGGAATGCAGGGAGAAAACGGTAACATCGGCCACGGTTCCGGAAGCTTTTCCTTTATAAAAAGCCCCTAAGGAATGGGCGGCATCGGCCAAAAGCATTATCCGGCCCAATTGCTTTTGCCTCCCGGAGGCAGGCCGGTACAAAGCCCTCACTTCCGGGTCGTCCACTACTGCCCGGATGGCATCGTAATCACAGGGATACCCTCCGATATCGACAGGCAATATCACTTTGGTGTGTTCATTGATCGCAGCTTTTATCTTGTCCGGATCGATGGTAAAATCATCTTTTACGTCTACCATCACCACCTTTGCCCCCATATTCATGGCACACAAAGCCGTTGCACTGTAAGTGTAAGCGGGGATAATCACTTCATCACCGGGACCTACTCCCAACCAACGCAACATCAGCATCGCCCCGGAGGTCCACGAATTTACACACAAAACAGCTTCACCTCCTGTGAACTGACGGATTTCATCTTCCAAAGCCCGTGCTTTGGGACCTGTCGTCAACCAGCCCGTATGAGTCAGGGTATCCTGCATTTCTGCTATTACCTCATCATCGATGACAGGTAAGGAAAAAGGGATTTTCATATTATATAAATTTATATATTAAGGCTATATCATTATGAGACTGACGAATAAATCTTTTTTCATCGTCATATCGAGCAAATCAGAACAGCAAGGTCTCAAATATCCCCGCATAATTGATTATATTGATTGAGATCCTTCAGGATAACAAAACAGATTTGTTAATCCCTTTACAAAAAGAAAACACAGATAAAATATTCCGGAGAATTCCGGTACCGAAAATGATGAATGAAGATAAAAACTTCGTTCCTTACGCCGTTTGTAACACCTTTAGTACTTTCTCCCCCGCATCCCCTTTTCCATACAAACGGTTTTCAAAGCAGGCCTGACCTTTTTCCTGCAATTCTTTTACACTTTGTAATATCCGATCGTGATCACTCCCTGCCAACAGATTGAATCCGTTTTCTACCAATTCCACCCATTCCGTTTCATCCCGCATCGTCACACAATACTTCCCGAAAAAATAAGCTTCTTTTTGCAATCCTCCGCTATCTGTCATCACCATCTTACAATTCTTCAACAACCACACCATCTCCAGATATCCGACAGGATCTATAAAACAAATCTTACTATTGGAAAAATCGTAATTCAGTGCCATCAATTTACCCCGGGTTCTGGGATGCAGAGGCAAAACCACCGGCCATGTTTCCGAAACATTTTCCAAGGCACTGAAAATTCCCATCAATCTTTCCGGATTATCCGTATTTTCAGCCCGATGTACTGTACCCAAAACAAAATGTTCCGGAATAGTCAATTCTGGTTGTTTTGCTTTCTCAGCATAGAACAGAGCAGCATCCTGCATCACATCCCCATTTTTCACAATCCGGCACCCCATATTCTCAAACCCTTCCCTTTTCAAATTTTCAACAGCCGTGCCTGTCGGACAAAACAGCACATCACTGATCCGGTCTGTCAGAATCCGGTTTATTTCCTCAGGCATATCCATATTGAATGAACGTAGTCCGGCCTCTACATGCGCTACACGAATATGCAACTTTTTAGCAGCCAACGCCCCGGCAATCGTTGAATTCGTATCGCCATACACCAGCACCCATTCCGGCTTTTCCTTTATCAGTAGCCTAAATAAGCTTCGTTTGTCCGCCATATTTTTCTGCGTATCATTTAGATATTCTGCCACCATTTCCATATCTGTAGGATATGCCGTTTGCTTCCACCCGGAATCCAGATTCTCTTTCGGACTTTCTCCCGCCATCGGCAGACGAAGTAGAGAAAGTTGTAAAAAGATACGATACAATTCCCGGTTTAAATATCCGTCATACACAGGTGAACCGTCTGCATAGTGCGGTTGGAGATCATAGATAGCATT
>ERZ836877.6762-NODE-6762-length-10057-cov-3.446911_pt1 | contig 10057 bp, 17 predicted proteins | sample MGYA00519469_ERZ836877 | MGnify/ENA primary metagenome ERZ836877 (study PRJEB31850, sample SAMEA3708809) | human gut metagenome | biome: human gut; feature: human-associated habitat; material: faeces | place: China | collected 2014 ... | reverse complement strand
AAGCCGATAACCGGGCCGTCAGTTCATCTTGCAAAAATTATCGCGCAGCAATATGGCAATCTGCGTGTCGAGGCAAAAGTCGTTGAGATTACCGACAAACAGGTCGTGTCACGTGGTACGGCATGGGATTTGGAAAACAACTATGCCGTCGCGTTCGAGGTGCGTCGTTCAATAATCGGCCGCACCGGCAATCGCTTCACCGACGATATGATTACCGTAACGGGTAATGCGGCCAACGCCATAGCATACCGCAATGCAATCTTCGGTGTTGTGCCGAAGTCCATCACTGACAAGGCTTATAAAGCGGCACAGCACCTTATCACAGGCGACCTCTCCGATGAAGAAAAGCTTATCAAACGACGCGACGGAGCAATCAAGCATTTTATAGATACCTATGCCATTACTGAAGAGGAAGTCATTAAGCTCTGTGGCAAATATACCGTCAATCAGATACAGGCTGACGAGATAGCCCTGTTGCTCGGCTTCGCGCAGTCACTCAAAGATGGCGACACCTCCGTCGACGAACTTATGGCGCCGTTTCGCAAAGGAAAATCTTCAAAGAAAAGTGCGTCAGCAAAATCTTTCGACGAAGACACTGTCGAGACGGTCGACGTCGAAACTGGCGAGATAACAAAGAATGACGGCAAACTTTTTAATGAATAACCCCATGAGCTACTTTATTGCAGTCGTCAAGTACGACAAATTACAAGAAAATGGCGCGGTCAGGCGCATCAGCGAGCAACGCCTCTGCGATGCCCTTACATGTACCGAGGCAGAGACAATCGTTACAGAAAACCTCCGGCCCTGCATCTCCGGTGACTTCTTTACCACCTCAGTCAAGGCAAGTAAAATCGCCGAAGTCATGGGCGACAAGGGGTGCGGACGCTTTTGGCTCTGCAAGGTGGCGTTCATCACCATTGACGAGAAGACAGCCGCAGAAAAACGCACAATCTCGCAGATACTCGTCGGCGCTCCCGATTTTACCAAAGCCCTCGAGCATTTTAATGATGGCATGAAAGGCACAATGGCAGACTTTGAGCTGATAAGCCTCGCCGAGACAAAGATTATCGACTTTTATCCCGCAAAGCCATGAGTGAAGAAATTGTCAACTATGACTCCGAACCGACATACATTGTCGAGCCTCCCAAACACTCTGTTAAAATCAGAATCAAGAAACTCAATCCCGATGCGGTGATACCAGCCAAAGCCACACCGCAGTCAGCTTGCTATGACGTCTACGCTCCTTGTGATTTCACCGTGAGGCCGGGACGATCAGTGTTGCCGCTCGGCATCGCATTGGAACTGCCACAAGGCTACGCCGCAGAGATACGCCCACGCTCAGGTTACTCATCCAAGGGTTTCGCCGGCACACTCGCCGATACTGAGTATAGATTCAACGCAGACATTCTGCACGGAGTCATAGACAGCGACTACCGCGACGGTATCGGTGCCATTATAATCAGTAATGACTCGCGCTCTTTCGTTATACGCAAAGGTCAGCGCGTGGCTCAGATGCTCATAATAAAGACCGAAAACGCAGATTTTATAGAATCCGATTCTTTGACCGAAACAGACCGTCACGGCGGCTTCGGCCATACAGGCATTTAGGTTTCAACTCCTGCGCAAGAGAGCGCGAAACATTTTAATAATTTCGTTCGATACTGCGGGTTGCCAAATTTACCGCAGTAATGTGAATTTTCATTTGTATTTTTAAGGATAATCATCCGCACCGTCTGTGAAGATAGTGCGGTTTTTTAACACTCTCATGGAAATCCCAAAAACCGACATACTCAAAATCATATCCTATCTCGACGACGCGGCCAGATTATACGATGCCCTGCCTATGCAGTCTCTCAAATGCCGCGCCCACATGATAAGGCAACTGACCGCAAAACTCAAAACCCGACTGACAAAGCAATGATATACCCCGACCACCGTCTTATCGCCATGCGCGCGGTCGACTACGCCGACAGTATGTGCGAAGCCTCGGGCGGCGACAGCGCAGTCTTCGACCGCCACGACATCGCCGTGGCCTATATCCAGGGCGGCGAGAGAACCCTGCGCCGCGTCTGTCTTGCCATCGCCGAGTCTGCCCGCATCGGCGGACTCACACCCGGGCAAGCTCAAAAACTCCTCCTCGCTATTGAAACAATCGAAAACACCAGCCATGACCCATACGACAAAACCACTTCCAAGACCGACACCGGCGCTGACACTTGAACGCCGCCGTCCGACTCTCGACGACGTGCCGCAGGACGAACTGCTTCACCGCAGCATCTGCCTCTATCTTGTCGGCGCCCTTGTGTGGGATTATACCGACACAGTTCTCAAACTCGCCGGCCAGATGAAAATAACCAAGACCAAACGGCTTTCCCGTGCCGTCCGTGAGTTGCGCCTCGACTACGACCGCGTCCGCGCCCAAGACCTCGACCGGGACTATATCAGACGAGAATGGGAATTGGCCGAGATGTTCGAGGATGTCAACAAAGACACCTTCGACAGCCTTTGCAACGGGCTGCTGACCGAGATACGGCGCGATACCGCGCTCGACGACGACAATGCCATCCTCGTCGAGGCCGTTCAGATAGCTATGACGATGCTCGACGCCCTGCGGCTCTATGCCGACCAGTGCGACCGTTTCATACGCCGCCACTATCCTGCGGCGAGTCACAGCATCCTCCCCGACCACTTCCGTCGGCTTGCCATTCTTTTGCCCGAATACGCCGGCGACTGCTACGACCGCTATTCCAATACACGGCAGCTCACCGCCCGCGTCCTCCTCAACCGCATAAACGAAATCCAATCCTAATACAAGCCACAGCAATTATGGAAATAAAAGGTAGGATTCATTGCTTCTTTGAACAATCGGGAACGTTTAAAAATGAATTTCGCAAGCTTGGTTACGAGGCATACGATTATGATATTCAGAACAATTTCGGCGAGACAGACCATGTTATTGACTTATTCGCCCAGGTTGAAAAGGCATATTCGGGGGGGGGGATCTATTTTTGATACAATAAGGCGTAATGATTTGATTTTGGCTTTCTTCCCATGTACGTACTTTTCTTGTATGAGCCAAATGGCATTCAGTTTCGGTTGTGTAAATTATAAAAATTTAGACATAAAAGCGAAAACCGATAAGATACTGGAGCGCTCTTCAAACCGTGAATACTTTTTTCGCTTATGCGTTAAAATGGTTTCGGTTAGCTTGCAGAGAAATTTACGGCTTATCATGGAAAATCCGTGGTCTGAACAGACTTTTCTAAAAGCTAATTTCGTTGCGCCGCCGACATTGGTAGATAATAACCGTATGCTCCGAGGCGATTACTTCGTCAAGCCTACGGCCTATTGGTTTTTTAACTGTGACCCAACGCACGGTTTCACTTTTCAGAGAGATAAGGAACAGAAATTAGTCAACAAATGTAAAAAAGCCGCAAAGTCAGGCCTATGCTCAGAGGAGCGCTCAATGATTTCTCCTGATTACGCCCGCAATTTCATTTGCGACTTCATCCTCGGCAAAACACAGCCGACATCTTTACAAACGCTTTTTGATTTATGAACGACTACATCCGACTGCCACGATCGGCACTGAACGATGATTTGTGGCGAAATAAAGAATACGGCGGCCTGTTGTGGTTTTTACTCTGCAAAGCCGACAATCAAGGAGTCGCGACATTCACCGCAGCCGATATAGAAATGCGTTTTGGCATCTCCCGTCAACGGTTGCGCACCATGCTCGGCAAAATAAAAAAAAGTGGGCTTGCAACCAACATCCAACCAACATCCAACCAACAAGCAACCAACATTATTTTTGATTTTCAATACATTAACAGCATAGAGCAACCAACAAGCAACCAACAAGCAACCAACAAGCAACCAACAAAACCGACAAAAATAGTCAGAAAAACAGTGCAACCGCAGGATGGTTTTGAGCGTTTCCGCGACTATTTCAACAACGTCGTGGTCGACACTTCAATTCCACAGATTACAAAACTGACCGATGCACGCAAAAACGCCTTGCGCTCCATCTTCAAAGAATATGACAAGGAAACGGTAGAGACCGTAATCCAAAAGGTGATAGCCTCAGATTTTCTTGCAAGAGAATGGGGCAAGGTCAGTTTCGACTGGATATTCAAAAAATCCAACTTCATCAAAATTCTTGAAGGCAACTATGACAACAGAACTAAACCAATTACCGACAACGCAACCACCCGAAAGGCTCAACGTGACCGAGGCCTATCCCTTGCAACTGAAATTGTGGCAAGGTCTGAAAACCTCCTCAGTCTCTACAATGGTAGCGGCACCGACCCCGACACTCGCCAAGATTAAAAACGAAGCATCCGAAATGGACGCCCGGGCGCTCCTCTATATCGCCTTGTGCGAAGTATGCGACTTCTTTAATGTTGGCAAAAACATGAACGATACTCAGATAGCCATGACTGCCGATTTGATTCTTGAATCGTTCTGGCATCTTAAACTCGAAGAAATCAAATACTGCTTTAGGCGCGCCATGATGCGCGAAAAGCTGTTTGACCGTCTCGATGGCAATATCATCATCGGTTGGCTCCGCGCTTATGATGACGAGCGCACCGAGGAAGCTATGCGACTGTCCGACCAAGAGGCATCGCAGCAGCTCAACGACCGTAAAGACTATAACGGTGCCGTCAGCTTCGACGATTATGTAGCCGGCCTGCGCGAGCGCGCCAAGACCGACGAAAATGCTGCCGCATTGCTTAAGGAAATAGATAACCCGTCGCCCCGTCGGCTCACTTTACTAACCAATGAAGAGCGCGCAAAGAAAGAACATGACTTTAGATTGTGGAAAATATTCGACTATCTATTAAGAAAAAATAAATGAAACACATCCTCCATTCATCACCAAAACACCCTGACCCTGCGCCACGCACACGACTGTTTCACTTCACCGACCGCGAAGAACTCATGATGGCCCGTGCGATATGGCTCTCAAAGAAATTTATGGAAACCTATGGCCGGGGCTATAAACCCCGCATGGTCGACATCCGGCATTACATCCAGTAAACTTAAAATGATAGAATAATGAAACAAGACACCACACGCCGCAACCTCAGCGGCATCTATATCTTCGACACGCTGCCTCAGGACGAGCGACGGCAGCCCACGTGCATCGAAGACTGCCGCGAGAACACCCGTCTGACATGGCTGCGCGGCCTCGACATAGAAGCACTGCGACACACGGGGCAGCACCTTAACAAGTGTATGGCGAGCATGCTGACACTTCTTACAGACGACGAGCGACGACGCATCGACGCACTTACCCTCGGTCACACCACATGTGTCACATCCTATGCTCTCCACGAAGACCTCGTCAGCGAGATCAACCGCTTCTGTCGCCTCTTTCGGCTTCTCGCCGACATGGCAGGCGTCTGTGCGCGAGGCTCCGAATCCGACCGCCGGCAAAAAGAAGAAGAGGAGGCCGCACAATGATACTCACCGCAGCATTTATCATCAGCAAAGCCATCGGCGCCACATGGTCGTGGTGGTGGCTTATAGCGACCGTCATCCTCGACTACAACTTCAACGACCAACCCGTCATCAGAATCAGACGCAACGACGATTAACCCGTCAAAATAAGCCTCCTCAATCATGCTTATTTCGACAACGAACAATAACAAACTAAATAACAAACAATTAAAAGAGAAAAATAAAATGAACCAAGACCAAATCACCGCCCTCGCCAGCGAGTATGCGGAGGAACAAGGGAAGCTCGACAGAGAGCAAGGATTCTCCGAATTTTTTATAAAAGATCTATTGGTGTTCAACGAGAAGGAATTTAAGTCCGTGCTTGAATTTCTACTCCGCCACTTTTACCTCGTGGAAAAGTCTAAAGCCACTGAATTATGCCGTCTGACTTTGGACCACGGCGATAGCGTAGACTATGGGCTTATAGACAGCCTGACCGATATTGTGTGCGACATTTTCAGCGAACAATATCAACAAGTAGCAGAAAATAAATCTACTAACCCCGAAATCGCAAAGGAGATGGAGGGATGAAATATAAAGACGGTGTAGCTGTCAAAATCGTAATCTACAGCGGATGTCTTGCCGAAGAAACCATTTATTACCGCTACGATATGCCGATGCGCATTGTGGAGAAATGGAAATGGTATTTTGAATATCTCGCCGCCATTGTCAAGCGAGCTAACCCGCGTCGAAAGGTCGAGCTTATTATCTGTGCTCAACAAGACTGCTTATGTGGGGCTGACTATGTAAGCGAGCGTACAAAGAACCTACTTCGAGCCAAAAACATCAAACTCAAAAAGCTCTGCATAGGCGAAATTGAGGATGACCTATTCAGCATGGCAAAAGCCGATAACGAAGCCAAAATCGAATCGGTCAGACGCGAGATTGAAGCCCTCGAGCGCGGCGAGTTTAACTACTATGTACCCCCTATTTATATCAATAAAATAAAATTGTATACAAAATGACACAAACCGAATATGAACAGAATCGAGCTAAGTGCTGGGAATATGTCAGCAAAACAATCCTGACAATCGGAGGCAGTAAAGAAAAGAGAGCTTTCGACTATGCCTTCGACCGCGCCTACGCCCTCGGCAAGTTACAGGCAAGTTGCAGGCAAGTTAAAGAGACAATCACGAAAGATGACGTTGAAAAGGCGGCGGAGGAATTTGCTGACAAGATAAAAATACCAGCATCACTTCCGGGCGCATTGGTGCCAATGTTACACGACATCGCCAAATCCTCATATCTGCAAGGAGCGCAAGACTTCATCGGCAAGCAGGAGAAGGACGCGGAGGAAAGCTCACTTTGGAGTCGCCTCACAGATGAAGAAAAGCGAGAATTGCGATGCCGCTATCACACCAATGAGTGCGTTATAAGCAATCACCGTAAGTTGACGGGAGATAAGGCTCAGACTCGCGCAGTTGCCAGAATGAGACTGCTTGAAAGCCTATTTGGTAAAGAAAATCTTAAAACCAACAACAATGACTAAAGACCTACAAGACCTCGCATGGACCTGCCTCCCGAAAGAGTTCAAGGAGGAAGTGAAGTTTGAATACTACCGCGTTGCGACAAAGGCGCAAAAAGATGAGTACGACTTAGGCTTTTTGCACGTCCATGAGGGAATGTTTGGCATCCACAACCTCACCTCTGACGCGGAGGGAGAGGATGATGTCGCAAATCACGACAGACGATATTGGACTGAGGAAGATACGCAATTCCTTATTGACAACTACGATAAAATGACAGATGAAGAAATGGCTGTCAAGTTCGGTCGTACCGCCAGAGCAATTGACCTCAAACGTCATAAAATGGGGCTGAAAAAAGATTACGAAATGCCAGTTCTTAATAAGAAAGTATGTGGCGTTGGGGATTGTGATGTGCGCGATATACGCTTTAATGGCAATGTAGATGCGTATCAAGCATGGCGCGGTATGCTCGAAAGGTGTTACAGCTCGAATCCAAAGAAATATCCATCATACAAGGGATGTTCGGTCTGCGATGCGTGGCATACGTTCTCAACATTCAGAGAATGGTTCTACAATCCTATCAATGGATACAAGAAAGGGTATCATCTTGACAAAGACATACTCGTGAATGGCAATCGTGTGTATAGCCCTGACACTTGTTGCTTCGTGCCTAAAGAAATCAACTCGATGTTTACTAAGCCCAATCTAACATTTAGTGACACGAGAGTGCGGCAATTCTATCACCGCTTCTATGCGCTAATAAAAATTCGGGGAGAGATTCGCTATTTAGGTAGTTATCTAACCCGAAAGGAAGCGGAAGAAGCATACAAGCGTGCTAAAGAAGAACATATCCATAGTCTCGGCGAAGAATACTACGCCAAGGGAGATATAACCGAGAGAGTTTATAACGCAATGTTGAATTTCAAAATGGCATAAATATGAAAGAGTCAACCCAAACTGAAATGCTGACCGTGAGCCGTAAGGAAGTGCAGGAATTGTATGCCGCATTACAGAGCGAACATAAGCGTAAGGACGTGGAATTATACAATCGAATTTCTGCCGAAGATAGAGCCGCAATGCTCTTTGACCTTTTCGGCTCCAAGTGCCTGCCGGATGAAAACTCTTCCAATATTGAAAGATTGGAAAAGAATGGGGAAGTTGATAGATTGGAGTCTAAGTTCAAGTATAGCGTTGGCGACGAGGTAAAGTACAAATCAGACGGCAAAGTCTACAAAATAGGCTTTATTGACAAGAAGCCAACCTCACTCCCTTATCAATTAAAAAATGGTATATGGGTTTCTGAATCCGACCTCGAACCCCACACCGAGCCGAAAGAGAATATCGCAGAATCTCGCAAAACATCGCAAAATTGCGATAAACAGTTTGACACCATCCTCAAAGACGGCTTCTCAAAAGAGCGCAGGCTGAATATTGCGGCAATGATTATGGCCGCGATGATGCAAAATGCTAAATGGGGAGATAAATATAGTCATATCGCAACCATGTCTTGTGCAGCAGCCGATGCTCTTATCGCCGAGTCGGAGAAAGGAGACACAAAATGAGCTACGACATAACATTCTGCGAGGGCCATAACTGCGCACGCAAAGAGGAGTGCCACCGATACTGCGAACTTCTCCGCTTCCGTGCCGATACAGACCCGAACCGCAAGGATTACATCTCAATGTGCAAGCCGACCGATACAACTAAATGCACTCTCTTTTGGATGGAGAAAGGAAACTCAGATGGATAAGATTAACGGTATCATTATAGACGGCGAGGTCTACGAAGCCAAAGAAATCGATAAACCAACCTACTTCGCCAATGCGACAATCAGAGCTACAACTGATGCAATAAGAGTCAGACAAGATACACGATACGTTCTGTGTGAAAGCCGTGTAGACTCGCGCATCAAACGCAGATTCTCTTCTGCACATTCTTTGTTGAACTGATTTCGCTTTAGCTCTTCTTGTATATCTTGCCAACCCATACGCCAAATTTTTAGTCACTGCAAATATATAATTTTAATCGAAATTATGCAATATTTATGCGACAACCGTGAATTATCACCGAAACATAGTTGCTAATCTCAGAAAATATATTATTTTTGTAATGCGACCACCACCGCAGAATAAAACTCATTCAGTCAACCCCTTTAGAGTGCGTGGTGGCCTCTATTGGGGTTGCACTTATTTTCTATGGCAACATTAGAAATATCCGGCGAAATGCGCCAAGCCTATGCCAACCTTACATCAAGCGTGATTGTCAGGAACAAGAATGAAAAATCAGCCGAGGAAATCACAATCTTTCAGAATCCGCAGTTTGGCGATGTGCGAGTTGTGATGAATCCTGAAAATGAGCCAATGTTTTGTCTCACTGATTTGTGCTGGGTACTCGACCTCAACCCCAGCAAGGTAGCTCAACGACTTTCTGAGGATGTACTTTCAAAGTACCCCCTTGCAACGGCAGGGGGAGTACAGCAAATCAACTTTGTTAACGAGGATGGATTATACGATACAATCCTTGATTCCCGAAAGCCGGAGGCAAAACGCTTCAGAAAATGGATAACATCAGAGGTACTCCCATCAATCCGCAAGACCGGTCAATATTCTGTTACCACCCCTCAGACCTATGCCGAGGCGCTTCGCCGGCTCGCCGATGAGGTCGAGGCTCGCGAGCGCACCCAGCTTTTGCTGACCGAGAAAACCGAGCAACTTGACGAGAGCAAAGAATGGTACTCTATAAAACGCTGGGCCAAACTGCATCATCGGGACTGGCGCAACTATTCATGGCGAAAACTCAAAGCCGTCTCCCATGAACTCGGATATGCTGTCAAGAAAATTTTCGACGGCAATTACGACGAAGTCAATATCTATCACCGCTGCGTCTTCGAGGCCGTCTACGGCAAATAACGCAAGAGCCGCAAGTCTCCCCGCGGCTCCCACACAGATATGCGCTCGCCCTCAGAAGGGGCGGGCGTTTTTTTGTTTATAGCCGTTCCCGTTCTAACGCCTCGTGTAGCCTCGCCGGATTTAGCCCGAAGCACCGTACAAAGCGGTCAAGTGCTTTGCGGTGGTCTTGCGGGACAAGGT
>ERZ836877.6752-NODE-6752-length-10069-cov-2.958957_pt1 | contig 10069 bp, 9 predicted proteins | sample MGYA00519469_ERZ836877 | MGnify/ENA primary metagenome ERZ836877 (study PRJEB31850, sample SAMEA3708809) | human gut metagenome | biome: human gut; feature: human-associated habitat; material: faeces | place: China | collected 2014 ... | reverse complement strand
AAAAAAGTTTGTGCTGCAGACCAGCGAGGAAGTTGTCAGGCAGAAAAATGAAGATATCCAGACCAAGCTGGATGGGATTGAAGTGACACTCCGGGACATCATCTACAACTCAGAATTGCAGCAGACCCTGACAGACTATCAGGGGGCAGATCCATATTCGAGGAGAATGGCGGTCAACAACAGTATCGCGCGTGCGTCAAACTCTTTATATATGCTGGACAACATTGCAGTATTTACAAAGAGCGGCCAGATGATCGGGAGCATGTACGAATTTAATGGGACGAAGAAGGCAGAGGATTACAGCTGGTATGATAAGATGAAGGCCTCAAACGGAGAGACCATCTGGCTGGATCAGACCATCCGCCGTTCAAAGGATAACTACGGATCCCATATGGAGATCTCAGCAGTGAAAAAGATCCGTGCTCTCTCTGGAAAGTATGGCGCGCGCATGGGAGAGGAGTTAGGCTGTGTTTATTTTTCTGTTAATCTGGATGCGCTGCTAAAATTTGAACAGGACTATGGTGGCAATGAAGAACGGCAGATGCTCGTGACAGCTGGAAATGGGATGATCCTTGGCGGAACAGAGATCGATAAGAACGGAACAGAATTCCCGGTTGAGCTGTTGACAGAAACAAAGAACCACACGTATGTCCGCTACGGACAGGAAAAGGAACTCCTGATCTACGATCCGGTGGGGCAGAACATCGACTGGTACACGATCTGTCTGGTACCGAGAAGAGCTGTGCTGAAGAATTTCTACCTTGCGATCATGGTGTGCGTCACACTATCCGTCTTTTTACTGGTGGCGCTGCTTTTATTCTCCATCTACAATGCAGAGCTGATCAGCCGCCCGGTGAGGAGACTGGAGGAGCAGTGCAAGCTGGTGGCCAATGGTACCTTTGATATTGGAGAAGAGAGGAGCGGCATCCGTGAGATCGACGGGCTGTTTGCGCATTTCCGTGAGATGGCAGGACAGTTGGATCACCTGATCTATGAGGTGTATGAGACGAGGATCGAGGAACAGAATCTGATCGCAGAATCCAGGGAAGCACAGCTTCAGGCGCTGCAGATGCAGATCAATCCGCATTTTCTCTACAACACGCTGGATTCCATCAACTGGATGGCATTGATGGCAGGGGCGGATGAGGTATCGAAGATGGTTCTGGCGCTGGGGCATCTCTTCAGAAGCAACATGAACACCTCCGGGATCTACACGAAGGTCAGTGATGCGGTGGAGAACGTAAAGCTTTACATGTATCTGCAGCAGGTGCGCTTCGAAGGCGGACTTGCCTATCAGGTGGAGATGGAGGAAGAGGTGCAAAATGCCATGATCCTCAAAAACCTGATCCAGCCGCTGGTGGAGAATTCGATCAAGCACGGTATGCAGACTGGTCACGCCGGAGGGGAGATCCATATTTCCATCAAAAAAGTGGAAGAGCATCTGCAGGTGGAGGTCGGTGATAATGGAAAAGGAATCGAAGAAACAGAATTAGAAAAGCTGAAACGGCAGTGGCAGGAGATTTCCAAGGATGAAAAAGAAGAGCGTCGCGCTGCCGGTAAAGTGGGAATCCATAATATCATGAGAAGATTATGGCTTTGCTATGGCAGTGAGGCATCCTTTGATATAAGCAGTACTTATGAAAAAGGCACGCAAATGATGATAAGTTTTCCATTGGAGTACCGAATTATACAGAAAAATTCTGATGCGATAAAAGAATCTGATGAAATAAGAAACTTTTAACCTTGTTCCTTCTAAAGAAAGATGTGATAATATACATACAGCAACCGCAAAAAGAGTACATCATTGTTAAAAATGTATTCTTTAGAACAATTAATAAGTTCATATCTAGGAGGAAAAAACGTATGAAAAAATCACTCGCTTTTCTGATGTGCCTGTCCGCAGCAGGCATGCTGACTGCATGTGGAGGAAAAACAGACACTGCACAGACGACCGCAGGAAGCACACAGGCACCAGTTGCAGGTGAGACAACCGCAGAGGCAAAAGCAGAAACCAAGGGCGATCCAGTTGTGATCAACTACTATGACTGGGATATCCCGGATCAGAAATTCATCGATGATTTTAATGCGGCAAACCCGGACATCCAGGTTGTAGTACACAGCATCCCTGCAAATGGTGAGCGTCTGACCAAGCTGGATATTCTTGCTATGAGCGGAAGCGACATGGACGTTATGCCGATCTCTGATGGTGATCAGTTCACACGTTTTGAATCCGGAATGTTAGCATCTCTGGATGACTTTATCGCAAAAGATGGCATTGATATGGAGAAATCCTTTGGCAAATATGCGATCTGGGGTCAGTACGATGGCAAGTATTATGGAATTCCATTCCGTGCAACCCAGAGTGTTGTTTACTATAACAAAGATATGTTTGATCAGGCCGGAGTTGAGTATCCAAGCGATGACTGGACACTGGACGAGTATGTTGAGACAGCAAGAAAGATGGCTGAGTGGGGCAAAGACCAGGGGATCTACGGAACCTATACCCACACCTACGCAAACGAGTGGGCAACCATCGCGGCTCAGAAGGGCGAGTGGTATACCGAGGATGGCAAGTGCAACATCAAAGATCCGGCATGGCAGAAAGCTCTTGAGACCCGTAAGATGTTAGATGATGAAGGAATCCAGATGCCTTACGGACAGATCGTAGCTGCAAAGGCAGCTATCAACAGCTCCTTCTTAGGCGGTAAGGAAGCTATGGTAACCGCCGGAAGCTGGTTAGTAAGAGATATGAAGAACAAAGAGAAATTCCCATTCGATTTCAAGGTAGGCGTTGCTTATATGCCTAGATTTGATGAGACGGTAGAGGGATTACGCAGCAACTATTCCTGTTCTGTACTTGGTATTCCGGAAAACTCCAAACACAAAGAAGAGGCATGGCGCTTCATCCGTTACTATGTAGAGAACGCATCTGATTACATTGCAGCATCCGGTAACCTGCCAACTTATCTGCCGGCATATAACGATGATATGGTAAATATCTACTGTGAGGGCTCTGGTCTTGATGTTTCCTATGCACAGAAGTTCTTCAATGAAGATGTTCAGCTGACCACCAACAAGATCATTGGCAACAAGGGCGCTGAGTATATGCAGATCGGAAAAGAGGAGATCGGAATGTACTTCAACGGAGAGAAATCTCTTGAGGATACATTAGACAGCATTGAAACACGTGTGAATGAAGCTCTTGGCAAGTAAAAATTCGTAAGAATCTTGCAGACAACGATAAAATAATAGAGAGGAAGCAGGAAGACGGCTATGAAATCGAAACACAGGCTGAACAGGATGGAGTTGAGAGAGGAACGGGCCGCTTACGGCTTCCTCTTTATCAGCTTAATAGGAACCGTTACTTTTATTCTGGTACCGATCATTATGTCCATGTTTTTGGGATTTACGACCTGGAATCCAATGAAAGGACTTGCAGGTGTTGAATTTGTCGGTCTGGACAACTTTAAGACCATGTTAAAGGATGAACGAGTGCTGGCGGCAGTACGCAACAACCTGGTTTATTCCTTATCTTATGTGCCATTGACCATCTCCATCGCACTGGTCCTGGCGGCACTGCTGAACAAATTTGTGTTTTTTAAAGTTCCGATCCGTATGATGACCTTTATGCCCTATATTTCATCACTGGTATCGGTAGCGACCGTATGGATGGTACTGTTATACCCGGACAAAGGACCGATCAACTCCATTTTGAGCAATGTATTCCATGTGGCAAACCCGCCGCAGTGGTTCATCAGCTCCAAGTGGGCGTTAAAGGGAATCATTATGATGTCGGTATGGCATGATGTCGGATACTATTGCATCATTCTTCTTGCCAATATGCAGGGCCTGTCCGCTGAGGTTTATGAATCTGCGGCAGTGGATGGCGCAAACTCGATCCAGACATTTTTCAGGATCACCGTTCCGATGCTGACATCCAGCATTTTCTTCTGTATCACACTGGCGACGATCAATTCCTTTAAGATCTTCGATCAGGTTAATATCATTACAGAGGGTGGACCGGGATTCTCAACCACCGTACTGGTACAGGCGATCTACTACTACGCATTCAAGGAGTACAAGATCGGCTATGCAGCAGCAGTGGCACTGGTATTGTTCCTGATCATATTTGCATTTTCTACGGTGCTTCAGAAGCTGGAAGAAAAATTTACTTATTAGAAGGAGGAAGAAAGTATGGGGTATCAGAAAAAACGCCTGGCAATGCGTGTGATCACAACGATCGTTGTGGGTCTATTTGCCCTTCTGTTTATATTTCCGTTCCTCTGGATGTTATCTACTTCCTTTAAGTACGAGATTGATGTTATGGAGTTTCCGGTACATCTGATTCCACAGAGATGGAATTTCCAGAATTATGTGACGGTATTTACAAAAAGCGATTTTCCTGGTTATTATTTGAATTCAATTAAAGTAACCTCACTTACGATCATTGGTGAATTGTGTATTACCACAATGGCAGCTTATGCATTTGCGAGACTCCGTTTCCGTGGAAAGAAGTTCTTATATGTGCTGTATCTGTCAACGATGATGGTACCTGGACAGGTGCTCCTTCTTCCGAAGTACATCTATTTCCAGAACCTTCATATCACAAACACGCATCTGGCCCTGATCATGCCTGGACTCTTCTCCGTATTTGGAGTACTTCTGATGCGCCAGGTATTCATGCAGATCCCGTTTGAGTATACAGAGGCAGCATATCTGGATGGCGCATCCCATCCGACGATCTTTTTGAAACTGATCCTGCCACTTGCAAAGCCGGGTCTTATGACAGCACTTCTTCTGGCCTTTAGCTGGAGCTGGAACGATTACATCAATCCGCTGGTATTCTTATCCAACGATAAACTGTTTACACTTACTGTTGGTCTGCAGCGTTTCCAGGAGGATGCTTCCACCAACTATGCACTGATCATGGCGGGTGCGACAGTTTCTTTGATCCCATTGATCGTATTGTTTTTATTTACTCAGAAATATTTCATCGAGAGCTTTGCTTCAGCAGGAGTAAAGGGTTAAAGAAAGGAGAACAGATATGGAAAATGTACGTTATGGCGTGATCGGAATCGGTAATATGGGAACCAGTCATTCTGGCTGGCTGGCAGGAGGAAAAATTCCCGGAGCTACCCTGACTGCTGTCTGTGATATTGACGAGAAGAGAAGAGCATGGGCAAAGGAAAATCTGCCGGAGGTGGCAGTTTTCGAGGATTACAAAGAACTTTTAGACAGCAGCCTGGTGGATGCAGTGATCATCGCGGTTCCACATTATCTGCATCCGGAGATGGCGATCGAGTCCTTAAAGAGAAATATTAACACCATGGTTGAGAAACCGGCCGGTGTTTATGCTTCCCAGATCCGCGAGATGAACGCAGAGGCAGAAAAGCATCCAGATGTGAAATTTGCCATGATGTTCAACCAGAGAACGAATCCTCTGTATCAGAAGGTAAAAGAGATCTTAGACGCAGGAACCATCGGAGAGCTGCGCCGTGTGACCTGGATCATCACAAGCTGGTGGAGAACCCAGAAATACTATGATTCCAGTGCGTGGAGAGCAACCTGGGCAGGCGAAGGCGGCGGTGTCTTAGTAAACCAGGCGCCTCATCAGCTGGATCTGCTGCAGTGGCTGTGCGGTATGCCATCCCTGATGGAAGCACATTTAAAATACGGTTCCCATCGTGATATCACCGTAGAGGATGATGTAACTGCATACTTTGAGTATCCAAACGGCGCAACCGGAACCTTTATTACCTGTACCCATGATGCACTTGGAACAGACCGCTTAGAGATCCACGGTGACAATGGCAAGATCATCATCACAGACAGCAAGTGCGTGACTGTGAAGAAGATGGATAAGCCTGAAGATGTATGGAACCATGAGCTTGACTTCCGCCAGATGCTTGCACTGGTCAAAGGCCAGACCCAGCAGAAACTCTACACCGAAGAGACCTTCGAGTGCCCGGAGAACTGGGATCAGCAGCACATCGATGTTCTGATCAACTTTACTAATGCGATTGCAAAGGGCGAGGAACTGATCGCACCTGGCGCAGAGGGCATCAAGGCAGTTGAGATCGCCAATGCAATGTTCCTGTCTGACTGGCTTGGCCATGCTGTGACGATCCCGGTAGATGATGAGTTGTTCTACGAGAAGCTGCAGGAGAAGGTTCAGGAAGAGAAAAACCGTAAATAATCATACTGTACACGATAGAAAAGGAGCTTAATATCATGAGCGAAGCAAAGAAGGGTTCCCCGAAGATTGCGCTGAACATGTCGATGGTCAAGACGATCATGTGGGACAAGGGACCGGATTATACATTTGAGAGAGTAAAAGCAGCAGGACTTTCCTATTTTGAACTGTCACAGGTGGATATGACCGATGAATTCATCAATCAGGTATTAGAGGCATCTGCAAAGCACGGTGTTACCGTAATGTCCACAAGCTTAAACTACAAGCCTCTGTTTGGACCAAATGCCAAGGGCTTTGATATTGAGAAGGATTTGGACCGGATCATCGAAGCAAACAAACGCCTCGGTGTAACTTATGTCAGAGATTCTCTGATCCCAAGCATCTGTATCCACAACGAAGAAGGATACTATAAGGCTGCTGAGGATTTAAATCACTATGGCAAGCTCTTAAAGGAGAATGGACTGAAATTATATTATCATAACCATCACTTTGAGTTTGAAAAATTCCATGGCAAAACCGGATTTGAGCTGCTGGTAGAGAACACCGATCCGGAGCTGGTTGGTTTTGAGATCGATGTGCACTGGATCCAGCGTGCAGGACAGGATCCGGTTACCTGGATCAAACGTCTGGCAGGCAGAGAGGATCTGGTCCATCTGAAGGATTACCGGATCTATTTCCCGGATGGACAGCCGACACCGGAGATCTTCCACAAGGAGCAGTGCATCCAGTTCGCTGAGATCGGAGAAGGAAACCTGGATATGAAATCTATCATCGAGGCTTCCGTCGAGGGTGGGGCGATCTACCTGCCGATCGAGCAGGATCAGTGCTACGGAAGAGACCCGTTTGACTGCATCCGCACCAGTGTCAAGAACATCTGCGATATGGGCTTTGAAAAATATCTGTAGAAAGTGCTTGCATTTACCAATAACAGGTGTTATACTAGACATGATAACGAGATACAATGACTGATAAGGAGTGGGCGAAAGTCCACTCTTTCGTTTTGGTTAGCGAAACAAATCAGGGAAAGGTGGTGAAGACCATGACAAAAAGAGAAATGTATGAGGCAAAAACAGAAGAATTTCTGCAGCCGGTAGTGGATGAGCATGGATTCGAGCTGGTTGACGTGGAGTATGTGAAGGAAGGCAGCAACTGGTATCTGCGTGCTTACATTGATAAGGAGGGCGGAATCGCAGTGGATGACTGTGAGGTGATCAGCCGTATTTTGAGCGATTGGCTGGATAAGACCGACTTTATCGAGGACAGCTACATTTTAGAGGTAAGTTCTCCAGGACTGGGACGTCCGTTAAAGAAGGAGAAGGATTTTGCCCGCAGCATTGGAAAAGAAGTGGATATCCGCCTTTACCGTGCCCGCGATAAGCAGAAAGATTTTACCGGAATTTTAACAGAGTATGACAAAGACTCTGTTACGATTGAAACAGAAGACGAAACCAGACTGACGTTTGAGAGAGCGGACATCGCCCTGATCCGTCTGGCCTTTGATTTTTAAAGCTTGAGAATAATTGTTGGAGGATAAAACAATGAATAAGGAACTGATAGAGGCACTGGAAATTCTGGAAAAAGAGAAGAATATCAGCAAAGCCACTATGTTAGAAGCAATCGAAAACTCTCTTCTGACCGCATGCAAGAATCATTTTGGTAAAGCAGATAATGTAAAAGTCAACATCAATCCGACGACCGGTGATTTTGCAGTGCTGGCATCCAAAGAGGTTGTAGAGGAGGTAGAGGATCCGCTGACCCAGATCAGTCTGGCAGAAGCAAAGATGATCGCTCCGAAGTATAATCTGGGCGATGTTGTCCAGATCCCGATCGAGTCCAAATCCTTTGGCCGTATCGCAACCCAGAACGCGAAGAACGTTATTTTACAGAAGATCCGTGAGGAAGAAAGAAAAGTTCTGTATAATGACTGGTATGCGATGGAGAAAGACATCGTTCAGGGCGTGGTTCAGCGTTATGTTGGAAGAAATGTCAGCCTGAACTTAGGCAAAGTCGATGCGATCTTAAGCGAGGCAGAGCAGGTAAAGGGTGAGGTGTTCCAGCCGACTGAGCGTGTAAAAGTATACGTTCTGGAAGTGAAGGATACTCCAAAGGGACCTCGTATCTCCGTATCCAGAACTCATCCGGATCTGGTGAAACGTCTGTTTGAGTTAGAGGTTGCAGAAGTAAAGGACGGAACTGTTGAGATCAAATCCATTGCCCGTGAGGCAGGTTCCAGAACCAAAATCGCAGTAAAGTCCAACGATCCGAACGTAGATCCAGTAGGAGCATGCGTTGGTATCAACGGCGCCCGGGTGAACTCCATTGTCAGCGAGTTAAGAGGCGAGAAGATCGATATCATCAACTGGGATGATAACCCGGCATATCTGATCGAGAATGCCTTAAGTCCTGCAAAGGTCATCTGTGTAGTTGCAGATGAGGACGCAAAAGAAGCACAGGTAATCGTTCCGGATTATCAGTTATCCCTTGCCATCGGTAAGGAAGGCCAGAATGCAAGACTGGCAGCAAAACTGACCGGATACAAGATCGATATCAAGAGTGAGACACAGGCAAGAGAGATGGGCCTGTTTGAAGAGATGGATCTGGATAACCAGATGGCTGATACCAGCTACGAGGGTTATCAGGAAGAACCTCAGAACAACTACCATGACGGATATGAGGATTACCAGGAAGAGAACAAACCAGAATAACGAAACGAATTGGGAGTGATGATCGGTGAGTACAAAAAAAGTTCCGCTTCGTCAGTGTATCGGCTGCGGTGAAATGAAAAGCAAAAAAGAGATGATTCGTATTCTGAGAACAGAGTCAGAGGGCTTTGTGGTGGACGCCACAGGAAGAAAAAATGGCCGTGGCGCATACCTGTGTCCAAGTATGGAGTGTTTCAAAAAGGCAGTGAAGAACAAAGGCCTGGAGCGTTCCTTTAAGATGGCGGTTCCGAAAGAAGTTTACGAATCTTTGGAAAAGGAGATGGAACAGCTTGGAGAATAGACAGAAGGTATTGAATATGATCGGCCTTGCAACGAAGGCTGGAAAGACAGTCAGCGGAGAATTTTCTACAGAAAAGGCTGTTAAGACCGGAAAAGCATGGCTGGTGATCGTATCAGAAGAAGCATCGGACAATACCAGAAAAATGTTTACCAATATGTGTACTTACTATCATGTTCCTGTCTGTTTTTTTGGTAAGAAGGAAGAACTTGGACATTCTATGGGTAAGGAGTTTCGCGCTTCCTTAGCCATCACGGATGAAGGGTTCGCCAAAACGTTGGTAAAACAAATGAATGTAAACGGAGGTAGTAAGTATGAGAGTTAGTGAACTGGCAAAAGAGCTGGGTAAGTCCAGCAAAGAAGTATTAGACGTTCTGCAGAAACAGGGTTATGGCGAGAAAACTCATTCTTCCAACGTAAGTGATGAGCAGACTCAGGCCGTAAAGAAAGCATTAGCTGCACCTGCAAAAGCAGAGCACGCGCAGGGGTCCGCAGAGGCACCAAAGAAGAAAATTGCCGCTGTATATCGCCCACAGAATGCGCAGACCATGAAGAACCCAAGACCGCAGGCGGCTCCTGCACAGGCAGCAGCACCAGCAGCTCCTGCACAGGCAGCGCCAGCGGCAGAAAATAACCGGGAAAATGCAAGACCACAGGGTCAGCAGTCCCAGAACCAGGGCAGCTATCAGGGCAGCCGTGACAACCGTGACAATCGCCAGGGCGGTTTCCAGGGTAATCGAGATAACCGTCAGGGCGGCTATCAGGGTAACCGCGACAACCGCGGCGGTCAGGGTGGCTATCAGGGTAACCGCGATAACCGCAATGGTCAGGGTGGCTATCAGGGCAACCGCGACAACCGCGGCGGTCAGGGCGGCT
>ERZ836877.6749-NODE-6749-length-10071-cov-2.387280_pt1 | contig 10071 bp, 8 predicted proteins | sample MGYA00519469_ERZ836877 | MGnify/ENA primary metagenome ERZ836877 (study PRJEB31850, sample SAMEA3708809) | human gut metagenome | biome: human gut; feature: human-associated habitat; material: faeces | place: China | collected 2014 ... | reverse complement strand
AAAAGGCATATGAGATCGCTGTCGATGCGATGAAGCTTTTGAAGGAGCGGGGACGCAATGTCCGCTGGTACATTCTTGGGGAAGGTGAAGAGCGGAAGGCACTTGAAAAAAAGATTAAAGAGTATGGATTGGAACAGGATTTTCTGCTGTTAGGTGCGAAAGAAAATCCGTATCCTTATTATAAGCAGTGCGATATTTATGTGCATGCAACCCGGTTTGAAGGAAAGAGTATTGCGATTCAGGAGGCACAGACACTAGGCTGCACGATCCTTGCGTCGGACTGTCCGGGAAACCGGGAACAGATTCAGGATGGCGTGGATGGAAAAATGTGTCCGCTCAGTGCCGAAGGAATCTGTGATACAATTTGTGGTTTAATAGATGATAAAGAGGCTTGTGCAGCTTACGGGAAGATGGCACAAAAGAAAGAATTATCCGAAAAGATACAGCTGACAGAATTACTAAATTTAATGGAAAATGAGAGGGAATGAAGATGACAGGTGAGAAAAAGGTAAAGAAAGAATTATTGATTATCATTCCTGCGTATAATGAGGCAAATAATATTACAAAATTGTTGGAAAAACTTGAAAGTCCGGAAATTGCGGAGATTGCAGATGTCCTTATCATGAATGATGCGTCTTCTGACGATACGAACTGGATTGTAAAGGCACGCGATCACGCAATTGTGACACACGTATTTAATCTTGGCTACGGAAGTGCACTCCAGCTTGGCTATAAGTATGCAATCCGCCGTGGCTATGAATATGTCATTCAGATGGACGCAGATGGCCAGCATGATGTGTGCAACATTCCTGTCATCTATGAGAAATTAAAGACAATTTTCGAACAATATGAAGACGCCATCATGGGGGCATACAAGATCCAGGAGGGAAAATCCGGATATTGTTCTTGGTTCCCGTTTTATGGAAGGAAGTTCTGATTTTCCGGTATCGTTTTTGAAAAAGATCGCCTGGGGGCTGTTCCGAGGACTGATCTATCTAGGCACAAAGCGTAAAATCGCTGACCCAACGACCGGATTACAGGGGCTCAGCCGTCGTGTCGTGATTTTCTATTCGACGTACAATCATTTTGATGATAAATACCCGGATGCCAATATTATCATGCAGATGCTGTTACTTGGCTACCGTCTTGTCGAGGTGCCGGCAGTGATGCATCCGCGTATGGAAGGAAAGAGTATGCACTCCGGATTAAAACCGGTTATGTATATGTTTCGCATGATGTTTTCTATTGTAGCCGTATGGATTGGCATAAAAATATTTAAGATTGATGAAGAGGTGTCGGATGAGGAGTAAAAAGAGGAAACTGCCGGCAGAGAGTACGGTGGCAGTTTCCAATGCCCGTCGCGGCTGGTACCGTATTTTCCCTGTTACACTGGGGGAAAAGTGGGATCCGGCAGTGGCAGAGGCCAGTCTGGCCGCCGGAGACACACTGGTTTTGCTGGAAATACTGATTCCGGGAGAAGACATAGAAGAGCCGGAATTGCAGAGGCTTTGTGATGTATTTTCCTTTTTTGTACAAAAAAAGCTGGATCTGATTCTCCGATTTTCCTATGATTTTGAGGGAAAAGGAAGGGAGAAGGATCCTTCGTCTCTTTCTGTGGTGGAACGTCATATGAGACAGATTTTTCCGGTGTTAAAGAAATTTGCAGATCATATTTTTGTTTTGCAGGGAATCTTTTTGGGGAGTTGGGGGGAGATGCATTCATCCCGGTATCTCACAAAAGAAAATATACAAAAATTGGAAATTCAGATAAAAGAAAATATATCTCCAAAAATTATCCGCAGTGTACGAAAACCAGTGCATTGGCGTATGCTTTGCACCGAGGAGAAGGAAGTCTTTTCAGAAAAGATCGGTTTGTATAACGATGGCATGTTTGGATCAGAGACGGATCTCGGTACCTTTGCGGCTCCGGGAGAAGAACGGGAATATGCCTGGGAGGAGGCGTGGCCGCCGGAAAGAGAACAGTCACTCATTGCCCGGTGTGCTCAATATGCCCCGCATGGCGGAGAAGTGATCGGTGGCTCCCCTCAGACGGCAGAAGATATTGTTTTGCGTCTGCGGACAGAAGGAATTACGTATTTGAACCGGGATCATGATAAAAAGGAATTGGAACGATGGAAAACGATGGATTGTGGGGCAGAGGGTGTCTGGAAAGGGCACTCCCTCTATGATTACGTGGAGGCACATCTGGGGTATCGCTTTGTCCTTCGCAAGGGAAGTCTGCGGAAAAGATTTCACCGCAGTATCGTTACACTTGAAATCGAAAATACCGGATTTGCGGTTTCTTATGAAGAGATTTTCTTGGAATTGGAAAAAAAATCTTGTGGCGAAAGGCAATGTGCTATCCGACAGCCCCTGACATGTCTGAAGCCGGGAAAAGAACAGAAATGCAAGATGGTATGTGACGAAGATCTTTTTTCGGGAGAATGGAAACTTGTAATGCACGATGCCAAAGGAAATCCTATTTTGTTTGCCAACGAAGGGGCAGAAGAAGGGATTTCCCTGTCTGTACTGCATTAAGGAATGGTTAAAGTGCCAAGTGGCACGCTGCCATCTTCGCTGATGGAAGCGTTGGCAAAAGAAATACGGTTGTTCGTCGCAATGTCACTCATTTTTAAGGAAAGTGAGTAGGTTCCTTTCGGAAGTTCCGATTGCTTAAGAAAAGTGGAAAATGTTTTTGACTGCCGGCTGTCAATCGTCCGTGTATCAAAGGAAACCGGATATTGGAAAGAATTTCCGGTTTTGCCCTGCAGAACCAGCTGGATATCAAAAGGACGGTAGCAGGGAGAAAATCCTCGGTTTTCTACAGTTATTTTAAACTGAATATGGGAGGAAAATAAACCGGAAAAAGATACCTGTGTACCGGTTAGTACATAGCGGTATCCGAGATGGGCGCGGATATAATCGTAACCGCTTACTCCGGAAAATACGGTATCTTCGCCGGAATATACTGTGTTTTTCCATTTGTTCAGCACGGAGGCCTCGTGGTCGCAGCTGAGGTAGGAAACACGCATGTCATAAAGATCCGGAATGGCCTTTACAAGGTCGTTATACGGATTTGCTAAAACGGCCTCGCCGCCATTTGGCACATAGGAACAGAGATTACTCTGGAAGGCAATTTCTTCTTTGCGGGTTCCTTTCTGCGTAATGTCGGAAGTATCTGCAAGAGGTGTGTCGTCGTAGGTGCCGCAGTCAAATTCATTGCCAAACATGCCGTCATTGAAAAGACCAAGTCTGGCATAGAGACTTCCGTCATAGGGAGAGGCATTGGCAAAAGGTGAAGTCGTTCCCAAAATTGTGCGAAGCTGTGCCGGGGTGCGGACGGAAAGATAGATTTCCGGAGAAATGACGGAAGAAAGTTCCTTCATCAGACTACGGATATCATCATTGGAACCATAATGTGTCTGATTCATTTCTCCGCAGTTCCCGGTAAAAATGCCTTGAAGCAGAAAGACAGCGTCTTTGTGTGCGTTTACGACAGGGGCAACGTCATCCATGTGGCTGGAAACCTGTTCGATGGAAGACGGTTCACTTTGAAGTGCGTTTCCGTCCCAGTCGTATAAGAAGCGTAGAATGATCTGCTTGTTTGCTGCGGCAAAAGATGATATAATGCTGTCAAACTGTGATAGAGCAGAATCGCTGATTGGTTTATTTTTGTAATTCACCAGATTGATCTGAAGCAGGACAACGTAATTATCGTCGTTTGCAAGCACAGAGGATACCCATTTTTTGGCAGGGGTATTCCCTTCTTCCGATAATTGGTAGCCATACAGGTGATAAAATCCACAGTAGGGATTGCTGACGGCATCCGTGGACTCGGACTGCTTTGCTGCCTCAAAGGAAGGTGTGCGAAAGTGGGTATAGAGCATAATGCCAATACCGATAATCAAGATGATAAGCAGGATAATATATGTTAAATAAGATTTTTTTGACATAATAAACTCCTTTCAAAGTTATCTTATCATATTTGGAAGGAAATTACGAGAAAGAAATGAGGGAATTTAAAAAATGGAGGAAAAAAGCAGAACAGAGCATTCGGTTCAAAACACGACGACAGCGATGATTGCAAAGATGATCGCGCTTTTGACCGGATTTATCACAAGAGTGGTGTTCACGCACTGCCTCAGCCAGACCTATGTGGGGATCAATGGTTTGTTCTGGGATATTTTAAATGTATTTTCTCTCTCGGAATTTGGCGTGGGAACGGCAATTACTTATGCCTTATATGAACCGGTTGCGAAGGGTGACGTAGAAAAACAAAAATCCCTGATGCAGCTGTACCGCAAAATTTACCATATTATGGGAGGATTCGTGCTGGCAGCCGGACTTGCTGTCATTCCGTTTATGGATTTTCTTGTGAAGGGATATGAATCGGTCGACCATTTGATCGCGATCTATCTTCTTTACCTGGCAAATTCTGTGTTTTCGTATTTGCTTATTTATAAGAAATCCATGCTGGATGCCCACCAACTCAGTTATCTGGGGGAGATCAGCATGACGGTTTCTATTCTCGTACAGGACGCACTGCAGGTCACGGTTTTGTTGACAACCCAAAATTTCTACCTGTTTTTGTGTATGATGTTACTGGCAACAATTGGTAACAATATATGGATTTCTTACAAAGCGGACCGTTTGTATCCGTTTTTAAAAGATAAAGACATAAAGCCGATCCCGAAAGAGGAGCGAAGTGGTATTTACCAGAATATCCGGGCGATGCTCATGCATAAAGTCGGGGATGTGCTGGTAAATAATACGGATAATCTTATCCTGTCAGCGATGGTAGGACTGATCAGTGTAGGATGCTATTCCAATTATTATCTGATCATTGCATCGGTGCATTCAATCATGACTCGAATGTTTCAGGGACTTACGGCAAGTGTCGGAAATCTTGGTGTCACGCAGGGAAAAGAACGGATCCGTAAAGTCTTTGCCAGTTCCTTTTTTGTCGGACAATGGATGTATGGTTTTGCAGCAATCTGTCTGTATGAACTGATCAATCTGTTTGTAGAGTTTAGTTTTGGGGCAGAATATGTATTCCCGGAAAATGTTGTGTTTGTTTTGTGTCTGAACTTTTTTATCCTGGGAATGCGCCAGGCAGCATTGGTGTTCCGGGATTCACTCGGACTCTTTTGGTTTGATCGTTACAAATCCATCGCAAACGCTTTGCTGAATATTGTTTTTTCAATAGTACTCGCTAAGGAGTGTGGGGCGTTTGGCGTATTTTTAGGAACACTTTTCAGTACCCTCCTTACCTCTTTTTGGGTGGAGCCGCTGGTTTTGTACCGGCATTCCCTGAAAGTTTCGGTGGTTCATTATTTTGTAAAATATGCACTTTATACCGGGATCGTGTTTGCCGCCGGGATGTTGACTCACATTTCATGCCGGCAGATGGGAGGAAGCATGGCAGAGATATTTTTTAAGAGAATATGCATATGTGTGGTGGTTCCCAATGTAATCTTTTTGGTATGTTATGTGCGTACAAAGGAATTTTGTTTCTTGTGGGAGAAGATTATGTCACTAATAAAAAAACGGAGGAAGACGTCGTGAACAAAGAAAAACAATGGTTGTTTGCCAAACTGGCAAAAGTTCTCGGAGCAAAGAATCCAATCGAAGCAGACGGAGAGCAGGATTGGAACAGTATTTTGCAACTGGCAAAGCAGCATGCCGTTCTTCCTTTGCTGGATCCGCTTTTAGACGAACCGGAAGAATGTGGAAAAATTCCGGAAAATGTAAAAATATGCATCCGGGAAGAAGCGAGGAAGACGGTGCGGCAGAATTATCATCTGCTTTATCTGGAACACCGGATTATTCGCACCCTGCAGGAAGCAGGAGTGAATGTGGTTCTTTTGAAAGGTGCCTCAACGGCAGAGTTTTATCCGGTTCCGGAACTTCGGAAAAGCGGAGATGTCGATCTTTTTTTGACGAATCCGGCACAGCTTTCGAAAGCGGGAGAAAGGATGGAAAACCTTGGCTTTGTGAAAAATCCGGCACATTCGGTTAATCATCACGAAGTGTATGTGACCGAGAAACATGTCGAGGTGGAATTGCATACGTTACTGGCAGAACCGTTTGATGACAAGGAAACAAACAGGCTTATGGAAGAACTTCAAAAAGAAGTTGCTGTGCAGGCAGGAAAAAAGAAATTGATGGGGATAGAATTCCCGGTGCTGCCGGATGGCATTCATGCGTATTATCTTCTTCTTCATATGCTTCAGCATTTTCTGAGGGCAGGGTTCGGTCTGAAACTGCTCTGCGACTGGGTTGTATTTTGGAGACACGGCGTGACGGAAAAAGAGCTGGCACAGTATAAGAAGCTGACAGCCCAGAGCGGTCTTACCGGCTTTTCCGATATGGTTACTTCGGTCTGCGCACAGTATCTGGGATTGGAAGAAGAGGCAGCAGAACCCCTGATCGTAAATACGGTGTCCGGGGAAGATATGTGGGGATTTATGGAAGAAATCCTGCAGTCATTGGAATTTGGAACGATGGAATCCGAACAAATGGTAGCACTCCGAGGAAATGGATGGAGAGATCTTTTCCGGGAATTTCATCATCAAATGCATCTTAATTTTCCTATAACAGGAAGATATCCTGTCCTTTGGCCGGCACTTTGGCTCCGAACCGGCTGGCGTTTTATGAGAAATAATCGAGTAGTAAGAAGAACAACGATAAAAAAGGTAATTCAAAATGCGAAAAAAAGGGGTAAGATCAGCAATAAATTACATTTATTTGAAAGATAAATCAAACGCAAACGTTTTCGAAAAATTTATAATAATTTCGTTATAATTTTTGTTGACGTAGGTTCATTGTTGTAATATAATGACGATATAAATAGTAAGACTATATGGTAAGGAGATGATAACATGAAAAAATATAGTAAACCTACAATTTTTGTAAATGATGAAGACAGTGAAGGGGTTTATGCAGCAAGTGGATGCTATTCAATTACTGTGAATGTACATCAAAAACCGCAGAATGGACGTGGTGATTATCGGATACAGGTAAATGGAAAACATAAATCAACGCATACCAGAGACGCACAGACGATGACAATTTCGTTCAATATGCCGGTAGTGTATAAAAGTTCGAATGGAGTGCTTCAGGGGGCAAATACAGGCACCACTTTGGTGATTTCTTATGCGTATCATCAGAATCCGACAGATAATATCGGGTTGGGAGATTTGATCGTAGAAGCAGACCAAGGACTGCAAGTTACTAGTGTAGCACTTACCGATTGATAAATTTTGTATGCATTTATATAAAGGACCCTCAAAAAGAGGGTCCTTTTAAAAATCTTTAATTCGCTGTTCAATCTCTGAATCTTTCAAAATGACACAAGTTTTGTTACGAATTTCATAGACACGGTCGCACATAGATAATACGGTAGGACGATGCGTTGTGACGATGCAGGTGCGAGGCGTAGTATCTTCTCGGATGCGTTTTAAGATTTTTCGTTCGGTTGCTACATCGAGAGCTGAGGTGGCTTCGTCCAGCAGTAAGATGGGAGAGCGGCGCAGTAAGGCACGGGCGATGGAAAGACGTTGTGCCTGACCTTCGGACAACCCACCGCCTCGTTCCATAAGGACAGAGTGAATTCCGTCCTTCATTGCATTGACGAAATCCCAGGCACAGGCAATACTCAGGGCTTCTTTAATCTCTTCGTCGGTGGCATCCGGTTTGACATGGCGCATGTTTTCAGCAATTGTTCCGGAAAACATGGTATTTCCCTGGGGAACATAGGAAAATAACTGACGGCAGGAAGGGCTTAAGGAAAGTACTTTTCGGGAAGCATCAAGCTCACTCCACAGTGTGATCGTTCCGCTTCCGGGAGTTAAAAGTGCAAGGATCAAACGAAGCATCGTCGTCTTTCCCTCGCCGGAAGGCCCGACTAAGGCTACAATTTCGTGTGGGGCCGCCTGTAATGAGGCATCACGGAAAACCTCAGTACCATTGTGGTACGTGTAATCAAGTTGGTCAATAGAAATGTGGATGCCGGCAGTTTCAGATTCTTTTTTAAACGCCTGAACCTCTTTATCGTGGCTGAAATCTTCCCGTGGCATATCTAAAATATCCATAATACGACCGGCAGATGTGGTCAGATTGATTGCATTTGGTACAAGGGAGATCAGGGAATTGAGTGTACCGGTAAGTGTACTGGACAAAGATAAAAACATTGTCATTGTTCCATAACTGATGACACCATCCCAAACGCGGTAAATTCCCCAGCCATATGAACTGTATGAGACGAGAAGTCCCATTGTTGCCATCAAAAAGGAAGTTACCATTGACATGCGTTGAAAATCCATTCGCATTTTCACATAGTCTTTTTGTAACTGTTTTAAATAATCTACATATAAAGGAATCAGATTAAAGGCTTTGATTGTCTGAATGTTGGAAAAACATTCCTGGTTAAAGCCGGATATTTTTGCATCCATTGCAGCGCTGCGTCGGTTATTATTTAGCATACGTTTCATTAGTGTCTTTGACATCAATAAGGTGACCGGGACGCCAAGAAAGGAAAAGATGGCAAAACTGGCATCGTAGTAAATAACGATGATAAAGGCACTAATAAAGCGGAAAAGGTTGATGATCAGGCTGGGAATCCAGTTTAGGATACCATTGGAAATATTGGACGCATCGTCATCCCAGCGGGTTAAAAGATCACCGGTGTGATAGGAAGCGATGGATTCCCAGTCGGTCACAAGCATTTTGGAAAAAATATCCGCTTTGATCTCATTGTCTACTTTTAAACTGATCCAGTTTGAGGCATAATTCGAAAGCTGTGTCATCACGGTGGAACCAATGGCGAGCCCGATCATGGCAGCAAAGGTGGACAAAAGGGCGCCGGTCTGGTGGCCGGTGATAATGTCAACGAGATCTTTGGAGACCAGGCTGGAACCCAGCGAAATAACGGTCCCTAAAAGTCCGATCAAAGTATAAAAAAGGATGACAAGCCAGTATTGTCTGGCATAACCGTAGATCCAGCGGGTTTGATGGAGCATGGTTTTCAGTGCTCCTTCGCGGATCCGTTTGGAAACATGTTTTATTTTTTCAAATGCCAAGATGTTACCCCTTTCTACCGTAAAGCATCGATTTGTTCTTTCATATAAATAGCAGCCTGTGGCTCTTTGGTGCAGTGCAGGCGGAATACCGGTATCTGTTTTGTAATCTCCTCAATGACTTCCAAATTTTTACATAGAGAAAAACAGGTGTCACTCGAAGAGATGATACGCTGTAACAATCCGATGATCTGTTCATCCGGAGAAAGTGTTTCGAACCGTTCTTCGGCAGCCTGCTTTAATAGCACGACACCTCCCAAAGGATAACTGGTACTGTCGCTGATTCCGGAAGTGCCGCACCATGGAGTGCCGTAGATCATAGGTTTTCCGTCTTTGATGGCAAGAAGATTCAAATCTCCATTCAGAACAGGAGTACCCCAAAGGGTATGCCACAAGTTTGTGTGCGTGGACTTTCCCGTGCCGGAAGAACCGGAAAACAGCCATGCCTTTCCCTCATATAAAAGGGAGGCAGAATGCAGAAAAAGCATTCCCTTTGTCTGGGCATACCGGTTAAATAAAAGGCGGATCACCGGGATCAATTCTTCCGTCAGCGAGTCCTCCCACGGTGGGAGACAGAAAATGTCAGCCAAAGTGTCTTCCCGGTTTGTACGCACTTCGAAAATGTGTGCCAAGGAGGGAAAGTGGATCACACTGCCAGTTGTTTGCTGTACGATCTGGAGTTCCGGATCGTATACCAGCAGCTCGCCTCCAAGAGGTGCCGTCGAAAGAGGAGCAGACGGGTGAATCCGTATATCAAGTTCTGACGAGGTGCTATCCGCAGCTGCATACGGTGCAAAAAAAGCTGACAGGGAATCCGGTGCGCCCTGAATCCGAATCCGAATGTCCGCAATGTTATAATAACTTACAGAATTTGGGCCCCCTGATTCTTCCCGGAAAGGCTCAATGAGTCCAAATGCCTGAAATTGTGCAAGGATCCCCTGCAGATCCTGCCACAACCGGTCGCGTTCTTCCGCTGTTTCGGCCTCCCAGTGAG
>ERZ836877.6746-NODE-6746-length-10073-cov-23.271711_pt1 | contig 10073 bp, 8 predicted proteins | sample MGYA00519469_ERZ836877 | MGnify/ENA primary metagenome ERZ836877 (study PRJEB31850, sample SAMEA3708809) | human gut metagenome | biome: human gut; feature: human-associated habitat; material: faeces | place: China | collected 2014 ... | reverse complement strand
AGGAACGCAAGGCTCTACTCGCCAAAGATACCGAACCCGAAGCAACCGAGCCGGAAGCCGAGAACGCTCCCCAAGAAGAACCTATGCCGGAGGCAGAACCCACCACGGAAGAAGCCACACCCGACACCTCCGAGGCAGAGACCGAGGTTGCACCCGAAGCCGAGGACACACCACAAGAACCTATGCCGGAAGCAGAACCGACCACGGAAGAAGCCACTCCCGACACCTACGAGGTAGAGACCACACCCGAAGCCGAGGACACACCACAAGAACCTATGCCGGAAGCTGAGCCGACCACGGAAGAAGCCACTCCCGACACCTCCGAGGCAGAGACCGAGACTATCCAATACGAACCAACGGAAGAAGAAGCCGAAGCGATACTGACCGAAGAAGAAAGGTACTGCGAAGAAGCTGTTGCATAAAGCGACAAGCACCTATGTTTGAGCAAGCCACCCCAAGCCGAGAGGCGCGGGGCGGCTTTTACTCGTCCCCGCCCAAAAGCCGCCTCTTTGGAAAACTATTTTAGCATCACGCGTTATCGGATTATTATATCCCCCCTCTTGGTCAAACGGCAATAAACCATTGAATATGTTGTGCTTTATCTTATCTCAAACTCCACAAAAGCAGTGTCTTGTCTCTCTTTGTTATCAAAGTGAAATGTCTTTACTAACCGATATACTCCCCGGTTCAGATTTTTACCATAAAACCACGGTTTTACTATATCGTTGCAGGAAGAGGCTTCTTTTAGGATATAGGCAACCATATTGAAAACTATTTCACATCGACCGTTATCCATATATTTCTCATCTATCGGTAACTCTTTCCATTGACCGTTTTCTTTATCTTGAATCTCAAACCACTCTCCGAAAAAGACGGTTGAATTGGTATTGTTACGCCAGACAACATTTAGGGAGTCGAACGGTAATGTCGCACCATCGGCATTTAGAACTATCATCGAGACACCCGGTGTCGTTGAATAACTTTTCTGAAGCATTGGTTCGATTATAGGTGCAGTTTCTTTCATGGCTATGTGCCAATAGACGGAATCTGAGGGCGCAACCTTTATAGTCTGCGGATAATAGCCTACAAAACTGACATTTATACTGTCCTCGTCATTTACACGTATTGAGAAAGAGCCATCTTCTTTAGATGTTGTAGCCCTGAGATTAGTAAGGTCTTTCACAAATGCCTGATTCAACGGTGTTCCGTCTTTGGAGTCGAAAACCATTCCTTTCAAATCAAATATTTCAGGATGTGTATTTCCCTCATGGTCGATATAATACCATGAATCACTGACCCATATCCTGTGTTCACCAACTGGTTCTGATTTACCTTCATTTGTAACTTTGGCATAGCCATCCTCGAAAGGAAATGCAAATGCAAAACGAGGTTCTATCGCCACATTGCCAAGACTGTCTGCAAAACCGATTTTACCGTCTTTGTTGACTATCCTCTGCAATCCCTCGCAAAAATAATCATCGCCATTGTCAAATTGATATATGGAGTATGAATGTTTGTTCCCACAGGAGGACACCAAAATAAACAGCAATATGAATGGCAAGATTATCACGCCATTCATATCGGTATATCGGAACATAGTCTTTCTCATCTGCTATTTTCTTATGTTTATAATGTTATGACTGATAACGGCTATGATGGTTTATTGGAAACGTCTCCCGACATCGCGCCGGGAGACGAATATAGTATGATTAGCTGTTTTTATTTCAAAATGGCACTTTCGGAATCGTTGTGTTCGTAAGAGGGAGATTTTGAGGCCTTCTTACCATAGTCAATCGTATATGCCACTTTAAGGGTGGCGTATTGATTATATTGTCGATTCCAGTTAGTCTGTTTATATGAGTATGAGGGAGTGTGCAATTCATCTATGATGCGGTTGTGCATGAGGAATAAATTATTGGCGTTGGCTTCTATCGCCCAATGGTCGTGAGTCCACATCGCCGAAAGTTGATACTGCCAGTAGGTCTTTCTCCGTATCTGGCTGTCAACCAAATCTCTTGTTGGCGTTGACACCCATGCACCAAAAGAGAAGTCCCCGATATAGTAATTTACAGTTGCGCTTCCGGTGAATGCCGACAGGTTGCGGTGTTCCACTTCTCCTCGTGCCAGTTGCTCGCTCCATTGTCCGGATATATTTATATTGAGGGCGTTGGAAGGCTTGTATGTCAAAGACAAATCCGCTCCCGGCTTATGGTAGATACAATCATCGCGGAATGTACTTATCAGATTGCCCTCCCTGATGTAATAGTCGGAGATAATGGAATGATTCTGATAAAAATATGATACACCGGCTTGCAGTGCGATTTTATTGAGGTTCAGATTGTAACTCAAGCGTGGGCTGAGCAATATGGAGTTATCCATGTCTGGATTTCCTTTCAGAATGATTATCGGGTCAATCTGCTGCTCAACATTGTTTATGGTGTTGATTCTTGGATATGTGTTACCCAACGCAAAAGCGAATTGCAACTGTTGCTTATGATCAATCATATATGCCGCTCTTGCTTGAAGACGTGGTGTGAGGTGGTTAATCGACTTCATACCTTTCAGCCGGTATGTGAGGAACGACAAGCCGGGATTGATGTCATAGAAGAACCGCCCCAAACGCTGGGAGTAGTCAACAAACAGGATAGTTTCAGAAGAACGGAGATTCTGATTGTATGTCGCAGTACCGGAATAATCAGAATCACTTACTCTCAGGAACTCATAGAATGTGAAAACAAGGCTGTTACGGTGACTGAGAGTCCATGAATAGTTGGCGTTCAACTTTGTGTACCAGTAATCTTCTTTAACCAGAGACTTGTATAAGGCATCATTATCTTTATATTGCCTGTTAAAGTCATTTCTGGAATAATATCCGTCCGCCACATAATCAAGTCTCTTGCTTTCGGAAAATGTGTGCATTCCAAAGAAATACAGGCTCGGACGCATAGTCTTGTTTTTACTATGGCGATTTACAACGTCACCATCGTTGAAAGCTGCATCTGTCAGCCAATAATTGACTATTCCATTGCCGACATCATTTCTGCTGTCAGTCCATGCCATGCCTCCACGGAACATCCAGATGTATTTATTCCCTCTGTTGCTTATGGAAGCCTGCACATATTCTTCTGAATCACGGTTGCCGACATTGGAATATGTATTGTTTCTGTTCCATATAGCGTCCTCAAAATTGAATGATTCGGTTTCATTAAGCATGGATTTAGGATTTTCAAGCGAGTATCCGGTCCAAAGGTTTATGCTCTTGTTGCCAACAACATATTTTGAAATCAGATTGTAGTCGCCGTTCAAATACCCCAATCCCTGCATGGCATCCAACTGTGTATAACCGCCGTTATTGAGAGTTTTCAATACAAAATTTATTGCGGCTGCGTCTTTAGAGTACTTGCCTGTCGGAAGGTCGAAATATTCCACACGGGCAATATCCTTCGGTCTCAAAGACTGCACCTCACGGAAATCCACCTCACGTCCATCAATATAGATTGTTGCAGAACCTGCTGGTGTTGTTACGCTGCCAGTTGTTCGGTTAACCGAAATACCCGGAATCATCAGATTACGCAACAAATCATATCCGCTGACAGCATGTTTACGCTGCTCCTTTGTAGGTATGGCGGAGATATGATCATCCTCACGTGTCAAGTACGAGGCGTTTACCACAACCTCCTTCAACTCCTGCGTTTTGATGGAGTCCGGTTGCTCCTGTGCATATTCCTTTGCGACTGCGACTATCGCCACAAGGCACATTACTGTAAGGGTGAGTAACTTTTTCATTTTCTTAAAGAGATTGTGAACAGCAGTTCGCGTCCGCGGAGCCACCGTTGCGACTCGAAGGAAGAGAGCTGACTGTAGGTTGTGTAATTGTATGTGCGTTGGTTGAAGATGTTATTGAGCATCGCGGAGAGTTCGATGCGCTTGTTGAGTTTATAGACCAACTTTGTGTCGAGCAGGAACACGTTTTTATATGTACCCTCGGTAAGTTCGTTACGGTAGTGTTCACCCATTATGCGCCATTCCCATTTTGAGTGAGGCATAATGTTGATGAGCAACGAGTTCTCCATACTACTGAGCCATGAGTTCTTGACTCCGTTCATCCGGAGTTGGCTGTTGGAGAAGTCTATGTGATAATCTAAACTGAGCCAACGTAGAGGCGCACCATTGATTTTAGCTCCTACACTCCATCCGAGACTTACCGAGTTAACAGCATTGTTTTCTGAAAAGAGATGCGACTCTCCACGGTTGAATGAGCCGTTGACGTTTGCAGATCCGCGCATAAAGTCGAGGGTCTTACCAACGCTACCCATAGCCAACAGATTTTGTCCGTCACTTTTGGCATCGGTATAAGAATAGACGATATAATCGCCGTAGAGTTGTTGCGCCATTGTGTACGGGAGGTGCGACCACGACTGCATTACCATAGCGTTGGCGAATACTCCGCGGCGCGTATGCTTGTAGGCGAAGCTTGCAGAAATGTTCTGAGAGGTAGAGTTGTAAAAATCATCAACTCCCTGCTTGAATGTGCGGTAGTTAGTCATGATGTAGCCCGACTGAATCATGTTCAGATTCATCGGTGAACGACCTGTGCCCCCGCGCAGTGTCATTGAGAAGCGGTTGTTCGGTTTCCAGTTCATGCTGAGCGAGGGGGAGAAATATACCTCAGAACGGTTGGCAAGAGCCTTGTCAAATGTGTAATGCGCAAAGCTGACAGGGGCGTTGAGAGTGAAATTCACTCGCTTAATCCAATATTCAAACTTCGGGGTGGCATAGACCGTGAAATAATTTGTATTCAGCACATTTTCAGTTTCTCCCGGTATCTCTTCCGGCATATCGGGCAGCTCTGTATTAAGTGAACGCAAATATCCTTTCACTCCACCTTCAAGACTGACTGTTATACCCTTGATTGAGAAAGCGTAGGCGGCACTCTCATGGGTATAGAAAGCATAATCGCCGATATGTTGACGGATATTGTTGCCTTTCAATGATACATTGAGCGTCTGCGGCAATGACTCCCATTCGTTGTTGCTCTGGAATGTAACTAAATGTTTACCCTTGAACCGCTTGATCATCTTAAACTTATTGGCAACGTAGTAGTCGGGCAACTTTGCCGATTGGTCGTTTGGCAACGAGCCGGTTACTCCGAGCCTTACGTCATCCCAGTCTATGTTTGTAGAGAGTGTGTTATTGATGAATGTTGTTTTTTGATTGACCTCATAGATAAACTTGCCGGAAAGCGAGTGTGAGCGGTCGCGGCCGTCACGGTTTTCGGTAATCACACGGTCGCCACTTTCAAGAAAGTAAGTGGTGATGTTGGCGGCTTGTGCTGTGACGCGGTTGAACGAGTAATCAACCTGTGCCTTGAACTCTCCATTTTTAACTTTCCATAGGGAGTTTGTTGAAACCAAAGCAGAGCGGTTGAATAGCGTGCGTTTGCGGCTAAGGTTCGGCACTCCGGGGAGCGAAACGCTTACATATTGGCTCAGTCCGGTCGCACGGCTCGATGCGAAAAAATCAGTGGCACTTGCCGAGAGGTCTTCACCTATATTGTTGGTCTTGAATGTGGTGATGTTCTGGAAGCCGGGCATGACAGCCATTGCGAACAGTTCGCCGTCCCAAGCCGCACCTTCCGGTTGCCACGAATAACCACCTCCGGCATCGCCGTGGAAAGTCCAAGTGGCTTTCGCCTTATTCTTCAGTTTGAGGTTGATGGCGGCCTTATCGGAGAAACTGATACCCGAGAGCACCTGCATCGGTTGGTGATTCTCCATCACCTCCACCGCTCCCACATCATCATGGTTTATGCCATTGGTGGCTATACCATATTTGCCACCTAACAAGTCCGAACCTTCGATATAGAACTTGTTGATGTCCTCTCCTTGATACTGTATTTTGCCGGAGTTTGACACATCAATACCCGGCATACGTTTCAGTACATCGCCGATACTTCGGTCCTGAGCCTGCGCAAAAGTCCCGACCGTATATGTGATAGTATCGCCTTGTTCGCGTATGCGGTCGGCTTTTACTGCAACTTCTTTGAGCATAGTGGCCGAAGCCTCCATGACGATTGTAACCGGCAACTGAACGCTGTCAAGTTTTACTGTCTGCTTCGCAAAACTCATCATTGACACATCGAGGGTATAGCCCTTGATGTCGGGCGTTGAGATTGAGAATTTACCCTTGGCATCAGAAGTGGCATACTTCTTGATTTTACCTTCTGCGTTACGAAGAATCACCGAAGCACCTGTCAGTGGCTCATTCGAGCCTTCCTCCACAATCACACCCGACACATTGACCTGAGCCACGCCAGTAAGCGTAGCCAATACAAATGCCAATATGAATATCAGTCGGTTCATAGGTCGTGAGGATAGTTGGTTTCCTCTTTGTCGTGATGGACGATTTGTTTCTCATTGGTCGGGGTTGAACCAACTCCATAGGCTGCTTGTATTTTCGCCGCAAAATTTGAGTTTGAGTATTTCCACCAGTTGTTGAAAAACTTGTCGCGGTTCACTGTAGTGTAGCCTGTTTTATCATCATAAGTGAAAATTCCAACTTCTGAATTGGGATTCTGCACAAGGCCGTTGGCTTCAAAAATATATTCATTATTGGCGTCGTGTGCTTCAAGAATCAACCCCGGCAGACCACAGAGTTTCCACGGACCTTCCTGAATAGGTATCTCAGGGGCGAACCATGCAGTCCATTTGCGGCCGCGATAATTGGCTGAAGCCTCAACACATTCATACCCTAATATGGTCTTCGTGTTATCTCCAATCTCCCATTCGGGTTTCTCCCAATCTTCTGAATACTGCCAACTATTCATATCGAAATAGCAGCGTTCGGTGACTTTGCCATCAGGAATATTTTTATAAATATAACTCCAATAATGACCACAAGCCAATTGTGTATCATCGCGCTTGCCACTCATAGTTTTTGCCTGATCCATGGTCCAGAAAGTCGCGAGGTCACATTCCATAATTGAATCCTGCCATAATCTCTTTGTCCCGCAAAAAACGGATTTGTTTTTCCCTATTCTGAGCATTACAGGATCCTTAAAGAAATGAGAATTACGCTTTGTCGTATCGGTAACTTCAATACGAGTATAATGCACTTCAAGGATAGCCGGCTCCGCATCCTTGACATAATCTTTTGCGGAGGCTGTTGCGACTGCAAACAAAAACAGCATGTAAATCAGTTGTTTCATAATCATCAGTGGTAATCGGTTTCGAGAAAATCTATGTTGACTTCTTCGCCTGTGCGGAGATGGTCAGTGCCGAATTGAATTCCCGTGGCTGCTCCGTCAATGGCATTGTGATGGTCTCTGTAATTGGCCAGTTGCCTCAACATTTCAATCCGTAACATTTTATCATATTGTCGAAAAGGATAAATAGGGACAATCTCCTGATTAGAAACCTCCAATCCGGTAGCGATAAAAGAATGTTGTCCTGTGGATTCATTCGCCTCAAGAATCAGCCCCGGAAGTCCGCAGAGTTTCCACGGCCCTTCCTGCAAAGGAATATCTGGAGTAAACCACGCCGTCCAATCCCGGCCATGATAGTTTGCCGTTGCCATCACGCAATCATAGCCTAACACTATCTTTGTCGAGTCGGAAATTTCCCATACAATCTCACCAAGAGGCTCCGTGTAATACCCGTGTTCAAGTGAACCGGCCTTGTCATAGACAGTCATTTGGTTGTCGTCCGCAGAGCGGAATATATAGAGAAATGTTTGATAGACTACTGATTTCATTGCACTTTCATCCTTAGTCTCTGTATATCTCTTGAGTGCATCTTTGAGGACCTGATGGCTGATAGCTCTACCTTGTGGAGTGGATTCAAGAGAATCCTTGAACTCCGTTTTTACGTTATAAAACTTCGAATGTTCTTTGCTCGCCAATAAGATAAATGGAATATCACGCTTTATTATCCCATCCGAGCCTCTGACGAAAGTTTCGTGGTAGATGTAGCCAACTTTTATCTCAGCGCGTGGATACTCCTCTTTCTTCTTTGCTTGTACCTCAAGCATGGCAAAGAAAACTATTATTGTGATTATGATTGATTGTCGATTCATCCGGTTAAAGTATTTAATGAGCAAAATTGATAAATATTTCCGACATAACTCTCAACATATATTGAGAGTTATGGATTTTAACACTGTTTGCCATCATTATTTTGCAATGGGTCTATTGTCTTTTGCGGGCTTTGAGTCTGTAATAAGTTTTATACTGGTTAGGATATAAGACAGGATCAGAAGCCGTGATTACGACCCATAGTTCGTCAGGTGTCAGTTTCTCGATAAGCCAGTACCCATCGGTGGAGTTCCCGGCCATGTAAATAACAGAGTAATTCTCCGTGGTGAAAGTCCATTGAAAATATCTAACATCTTTCTTGACTGCCGGATCTTTCAGGGAGCCTGTCGCAGTCCAGCCTTTGGTGTCTCTGCCAAAAGAATAGATATTGGTTTCATCATCAAAGGTCTGTTCATTGCCAACACTGTAATCGACATACACAACAAGCCATTCCACATCTGTGAGCATGGCGACAGTGTTCTGCTGACCTTCATCAAGGTAGCCAGTTCGCCCTTCGCATGACGACAATATCATCAATAAGGAGAGGCAGAGAGAGATAAATAACGCCTTCATTGTGAAAATGAAACGGAGAGCGTTCCGTCACCGACAAGATTCATGCCTTTGACTGAAATCCAATCGGAATTACCATTATTGCTAATGATGTACGAATGGCACGGTTGGGGTGTATTCAACCCTGCGACAATCAATATTCCGGCATCGGGATTTGAACTGTCACCCAAAGAAAGCTGATACAGATAGAATTTTGATGAACTGTTGGCAGACACATTCATGGTAACGTATCGGGGTGCATAGAACTGTCTTGCATCATCTCGATCAGATGTCACAACCATTTGGGCGAGTGTATTGCCATTGGTTGAACATGTCGCCGACCTCGTTACTCCATAATTATCTGTGATCCTTCCCGCAATAAGTCTGTCGGAAGAATATGTTGAGTAAATAATCGCCGTTGAGTTGCCCGATTGTTTCACTGCCCGGAGCATACCATTGACGGCTTCCATGTCGCGCGTGAACTTATCCCGGTTGATTGTGCTTACCATCATCAACTCCTCACGGCTACGGTTGACTACATAGTCGGAGGCTGTGATTTTCTTGTCGGGATTGATGAAAAACGCACCTGTGGCGTTATCCACATCAACAAACTGTGCCAATATCTCGGCATCGGTTTCATAGGCACGGATAGGCGACGGTTCGTTGAAAACCGTATTGTCATCGCTGCACGCTGATAACAACATCGAACCGAAAACTGATAATGGGAGCAATATCTTTTTCATATATGCCAGAATCTCCCGGTGGCTCATAGAGAGTTAAGTTACTATAAAGAAGCGTGAGCCAACTATGCCACGTCTTTGTTGATGGTCGTAGGAAACCTTTGATGCAGATGTAACAATAGCAGCCCACGCTATACGCGTGAGAACCACTATGCTATCTCTTGCATCGTTTTGAAAATTTCCTACGTTTTCAACAAACAAGATGAGCATAACGCTTCTTATTTTTCCAAAATGTCGTGACAGACAGAGGTCTATCAGTCGCAAAGTTAATCATAATATTTGGGATTAAGGCTATTATAACCTATAAATAATTCACTTTGCATTTGATAAATGTGCGTTTTACGGGCGTCTATGGGTGCCGAGTGGTTTGCAAGCCGTGGCGACAGGAGCGTGAGGCAGTGCGCGGGGCGTATTGCCTCACACAACCTTATCACCACCGCTTGCTCACAGATGATGTGATGATTCAGGCAATAAGCCGTGTCAGTGGTCCGCGGATCCACAGACACAACACATCGCCTTGTGCTGTTTACCGGTTGTCCGACTGATTCCGTGCTGCACACCGATTCAGCTTCGGGCAGTTCTGATATTGGATATAATGTCCGGCTCCAGCCGGAAACGGCTACAACGCCAGAGCAAAGCGAGGGCAAGCCTTCGCTCGACTCTCGCGTTGTCGCCTCTCTTTGGAATACCAGTCTGCAAACGATGACTGTGGC
>ERZ836877.6744-NODE-6744-length-10082-cov-2.477112_pt1 | contig 10082 bp, 7 predicted proteins | sample MGYA00519469_ERZ836877 | MGnify/ENA primary metagenome ERZ836877 (study PRJEB31850, sample SAMEA3708809) | human gut metagenome | biome: human gut; feature: human-associated habitat; material: faeces | place: China | collected 2014 ... | reverse complement strand
TAAGAAAATGCTAGACATTAGGATATAATTCTTTTATAATAAAAAGTAAATGTTGCGTAAAGTAAGGTTGGGATGAAGCATATCAGAGGAGAAACAGATGAGTGCAGGAAATATTATGACAATGAAACAGGCAAAAGAAAAAATGGAGTATTATAGAGAAATTTTTGATGTAGTACGTCTGATTGATGAAGAATCATTGTCGGAATCGGAAACCGAATGGAAGTGTGATACGGTAGATACGGACAAATGTTATCATATTTGGGGCAAAAATAAAAGATGTAAGAATTGCATTTCCAAGAAGGCTTTTTGTGAAAAGGGCCAGAAAACCAAATTTGAATTCAGGGACACATCTATTTATTATGTTATTGCAAAGTATGTGGAAATCGATGGAAAACCATATGTACTGGAACTGGCAGAGAAAATGGATGAGGGCAGTCTGCTGGATGCGGACGGATATAAGAAACTAATTGGGAAGATTTCCGGATATGCGGATAAATTGTATACAGATGTGCTTACTGGAGTCTATAACCGCAGATATTTTGAAGAGGAGATAAAGAAGAAAGTAAAATGTGCCGGCATTGCAATGATCGACCTGGACGATTTTAAATTATATAATGATACTTATGGACATAATGCCGGGGATATGGCATTGATTACCGTAACAAACCTGATCCGCCAGTGTGTGGACGGGAAGGGGATCTTAATACGTTACGGCGGGGATGAATTTCTTCTGGTTATGCCGGATGTTCCGGAAGATGAGTTTGAAGAGTATTTAAGGCTTGTGGGGGAAAAGATTCATCAGGCAGGAGTTCCGGGGTATGTGGGAATTGGGCTGTCCGTCAGTATAGGCGGGGTAATGACAAGAAACCAGCCGTTTGAAGATGCATTAAGGCGTGCGGATAAGCTTATGTATCAGGCGAAGAACCATAAAAATATGGTAGTAACGGAGAAAGATCTTCTGGAAAACGGAGCAGAAAGTGGGCAAAAAGAAATGAACCAGCAGATTCTGATTATCGATGATTCAGAAATTAACAGAGATCTGCTTACGGAAATTCTTCAGGATGATTTCAGGATATTAGAAGCGGAAAACGGGGAAGAAGGATTGCAAATAATCCGGCAGCAGGGAAAGGGTATTTCTCTGATATTGCTGGAAATCATTATGCCGGTTATGGACGGATTTGATCTTCTGATAGAGATGAACCGGGAACACTGGCTGGAAGATATTCCTGTTATTATGATTTCCAGTGAATATTCGGAATCTTATATCAGACGTGCTTATGAACTGGGGGCATCCGATTATATCAGCAGACCGTTTGATGCAAAGATTGTATATCAGAGGGTATATAATATGATCAAACTGTATGCAAGACAGCACAGGCTCGCGGAACTTGTAGCAAGCCAGTTATATGAGCGTGAGAAGAACAGCCGGATGATGGTGGAAATGTTAAGCCAGATTATAGAATTTCGTACCGGTGACAGCGATTGTCATACCAGGAATATCAGTATTTTTACCGGTCTGATGATTGACAGCCTGTTGCAAAAAACAGATCGGTACAGTTTTTCCCTAATGGAACGCGAATTAATTGTGACAGCTTCAGCATTACATGACATAGGAAAAATAGGAATTGATGAGTGTATCCTGAATAAACCGGGAAAACTGACAACAGAAGAGTTTGACATCATTAAGACGCACACAATGACTGGTGCAGATATTCTGGAGAGAATGATGCCATATCAGGATGAACCACTGATAAAGACTGCATATGAAATCTGTAGATGGCATCATGAACGGTATGATGGCAATGGATATCCGGACGGAATTTCCGGGGAAGAGATTCCGATTTCTGCACAGATTGTATCCCTGGCAGATGTATATGTCGCACTGACCAGTGACCGTGTTTATCAGACCAAAGTGTCACATGAAAGAGCAGTGGAGATGATTCGGAATAGAGAGTGCGGGGTATTTAATCCGCTTCTGCTGGAGTGCTTTGTAGATATTGAGAAAAAAATAAAAGAAAGTCTGACCTTTTAAGGCTGGGATGAATGGGAAAAGGAATACAGATGAGTAAGAAAGTTTTTGTGATATGGCTGTGTATCGGTTTCTTGTGCTGTGGATGCAGCGAAATGGGAGAAACAGGGAAAAGACAGCTGGAGGAATCAGGAAACAGCCAGCCACAGTTAATTATAGGAAGTGATATATACCGCCCTTTTTTCTTTCAGGATGATAATGGCAGATATGTGGGGATTGATGTGGAACTTGCCAGAGAAGCCTGCCGCCGGCTGGGATATTCCCCTATATTTAAGTGGATCGACTGGGATAATAAGGAAGAGCTACTTGAGAGCGGGGTGGTTGACTGTCTCTGGGGCAGTTTTACCATGACCGGACGGGAAGAGCAGTACCTGTGGGCAGGGCCATATCTATATACCCGGCAGGTTGTTATGGTGAAAAATACAGGTGCAATTTTAAATCTCGGTGATCTGGAAAGGAAAAAAGTGGCAGTGCAGATAGGAAGCAAGCCGGAAGGCTATTTTCTGAACCCGGCAGCAGCATGTAAAGTGAGCCGGGTAATTACATTTTCCACACTGGACGAAGTAGTGACTGCATTAAAGCATAATTATGCCGATGCGGCGGCAGGACATGAAAGTGCTTTGGCGGAATATATGCAGGAAGAGCCTGGAATGTACCGGATTTTGGAAGAAAGTCTGATGTCAGTACAGCTCGGAGTGGCTTTTGCAAAAGATGGAGATCAGGAGCTGGCAGATGTACTGACAGAAGCACTGGATGAGATGCGCGAAGACGGAACGACAGAAAAGATAGTAGAAAAATATGGACTGAATCCGCAGACACTTGTATGGGGAGGAGAAGCGAAAGGACATGATTAAAAAAGGGCATAGATATATGAAGAAAATTTTGAACTGGATTCCAATTATCATAGCGGTTCTGGCAATATTTCTGGTATATCTTATATTTACACAGAAGGACAGGAAGAGTGCAATAAATGTGGCAGAAGAGACGCTGCAATATTTAAAAAATGGCTGTATCATGTATGATAATTACAGTCTGGGACGGGAGAGCAAAGATTTGATGACAATCCGCAGTGCAGCCGGGGTTTTGACAGACTATTTTGGGAAAACGGAACTGACGGATGAAGCATGGCTGACCGGCTATGCAGAGAATCAGAATCTGACCGGAATTATACTAACGGATCAGAACGGGGAACTGCTGGCTGAGTCCGAGGCTGCGGAGTATGGGATCTGGACAGATATTTTAAAAAAGAAAAACATACTGGATATTGCACAAAATGCAAGAAAGACTTATGCAGAACATATCAAACTGGAAGATTCCTCTTATGATTATGCGATTGCCTCGGCACCACAGATATCAGGACTGATACTTGTTTACCGTGATACGGTAAGCTCCGGAGAAGATGATAACGATATTACTTTAAATATGCTGGTATCCGGATATAATTTTGATATGGATGCAGCTGTCATTATTACGGATGAGGATATAATACGAAGTTCCAATATTCCGGAACTGCCGGAAGGACTTGCATTAACAGAATGTCCGGTAAAGGAGTTCGATACATCTTCCTGGGGTCAGGAGCACCTGATTCAGTTGGAATATAATGGAAATTTATGGTATGGGGGCTGCTGCTCCTATAAGAACTACCAGTTGTACGCGTTTTTTCCACAGAACAGGCTATTTAATGAACGGACAGCTATGATGGGATATACGGCCACATTTGTTATTTTCTTCTGGTTTCTTCTGGTCATGATACGTTTTCGGATGGCAAGGGCAGTTATGAATAAGATACAGAGCCAGTTCAGGACCATTCGGGCAATCAGCAGTATTTATACTTCTAATATTCTTATTCAGATAGACAAAAGAGAGTGGGAACCGATTAAATTGTCAGAGGATATGCAGATCTATCTGAAAGAATCCTATGATGCAGAGGAAATGTTACAAGCAGTGGTAAAAAACAGCATTGCACCGAAATTTTGGGAAAACTACAGGAAATTTGCAGATCTGACCACAATGAGGGAACGGCTGGGACAGAAAAACAGTCTGGAATATGATTTCATGCTAAAGGACGGAAAGTGGTATTCTTCCATGATTATTCCACAGACCAGGGATGAGAGCGGCAATGTGGTTACGATATTGCTGGTAAACCGGGATATCAGTGAAGAGAAGAAGAGAGAACTTGACGGCAGGCAGAGACTGCGTTATGCCATGGAGCAGGAACAGCGGGCAAATGCCGTAAAGACGGACTTCCTGAGAAGAATGAGCCATGATATCAGAACTCCGATCAATGGAATACGGGGTATGGTTTCCATCAGTAATCATCATCTTGGAAATATGCAGAAGCAGAGAGAATGTAATGAAAAGATACTTCGGGCTTCCGGATTTTTACTGGATCTGGTAAATGATGTGCTGGATATGAATAAACTGGAATCCGGCGAGATCAAACTGGAAAACAGACTGTTCAATATGACGGAACTGCTGCAGGAAACGGCGGATATCATTGATACGCAGGCGGTGGAAGCCGGTGTGGCATTTGTATTGAATCCATATCAGGGCATGCATGACTGGTTTGTAGGCAGTCCATTGCATTTCAGACAGATTATACAGAATATTATGAGCAATGCCGTAAAATATAACAGAGAAAAAGGTTTTGTAGAGGTGTCCTGTCAGGAGATTTCCAATGACGGCATATGGAGTGAGATAAAGTTTACCTGCGTCGATACCGGTATCGGAATGAGCCGTGAATTCCAGAAGCATGTATTTGATCCGTTTGCCCAGGAGCAGTCGGAGGCACGAACCAGATATGCCGGTACGGGGCTTGGACTTGCCATCGTAAAAGAACTCGTGGAGCAGATGGGTGGAAAAATAGAATTTTCCAGTGAAAAAGGAATCGGCACCGTCTTTATCGTAACACTGAAGTTAAAAATATCCTCGACCATACCGGAACAAGAGAAAAAGGAAAAAACACCTGAAAAATCCATTGCCGGTACAAGAGTTCTCCTTGTCGAGGATAATGACCTGAATATGGAAATTGCGGAATTTATGCTGGCAAATGCAAATGTGCAGGTGGTATGTGCATGGAATGGACAGCAGGCAGTGGAACTGTTTGAACAATCCCAGCAGGGTGAATTTGATCTGATTCTTATGGATATTATGATGCCGGTGATGAACGGACTCACTGCGGCGAAAACCATCCGCGGCATGGAAAGAAAAGATGCGGCAGAGATACCGATTATTGCCATGACGGCAAATGCATTTTCAGATGATATCGAACAAAGCCGGGAAGCAGGAATGAATGAACATCTGTCAAAGCCGTTAGATGCCCAGAAACTGGTAGAAGTAATAAGAAAATACATTTTTTAATGATAAAGAAGAAAGAGGTAGGACAATGAATGTAAAAGAATGTTATGAGAAAATGGGTTCGGATTATACAGCTGTTCTGGGGAGACTTGGAAGTGATGTGATGATTCAGAAGTTTGCATTAAAGTTTCTGAATGATACAAGTTATCAGAAACTCGAAGATGCGATGGGGAGAAATGACGGACAGGAAGCTTTCAGGGCAGTACATACCTTAAAAGGGGTATGTCTGAATCTCGGTTTTGATGAACTCTGCGAGGTCAGTGTAGCACTTACGGAAGAGCTGCGAGGTCAGGAGCATACAGAAGGAAAAGAAGCACAGTTTGACAAAGTAAAGGAGAAATACCATCTTACCATTGAGGCGATCAAAGGATTGGAATAGGATGTGATTTTCGTTGAAAACAGACAGGTAGTATGATATGATACAAGAGTTGAATTTATAACAGCAGGAGGTTGAAATGGCAAATATTATATCAGATGAAACGATAGAATATGTAGGTATTCTTGCAAAACTTGAATTAAGTGAAGAAGAGAAAGAAAAAGCAAAGAAGGATATGGGCAGCATGCTGGACTATATTGATAAATTAAATGAACTTGATACAACAGGTGTAGAGCCGATGTCGCATGTATTTCCAGTACAGAATGTATTTCGTGAGGATGTGGTTGTAAATGGCGATGACAGGGAGAATATCCTGAAGAATGCACCGGAAGAAAAAGACGGAAGCTTTGTAGTTCCGAAGACGGTAGACTAGAAAAGAGAGGTATGGCATGAATTTAATGAGTCTTACAGCGGTAGAGCTGGGAAAAGAAATTAAGGCAAAAAAAGTAACGGTAAGGGAAGCCGTGATGGCGGCACTGGATCAGATCGAGAGCCTGGACGGAACATATAACAGTTATGTAACTGTGGACAGGGAAGGTGCGTTAAAACGTGCGGATGAAGTACAGAAACTGATTGATGCAGGCGAACTGGACAGCCCGCTGGCAGGTGTGCCTGTGGCAATTAAGGATAATATGTGTACCAAAGATATGCTGACCACGTGCAGTTCAAAGATCCTTGGGAATTTTTATCCGGCTTATACGGCGGAAGCTGTTATAAATCTGGAAAAGGCAGGAGCAGTTATCATCGGAAAGACCAACATGGACGAATTCGCCATGGGAAGTACAACGGAGACTTCTGCCTATGGAGTGACCAGAAATCCATGGAATGAGAATCATGTTCCGGGCGGTTCTTCCGGTGGATCCTGTGCAGCCGTGGCAGCAGAGGAATGCAGCTACGCACTGGGGTCTGATACCGGCGGTTCGATCCGTCAGCCGAGTTCTTTCTGCGGTGTAACCGGAATCAAACCGACTTACGGAACGGTCAGCCGGTACGGCCTGATCGCTTATGGTTCATCCCTCGATCAGATTGGACCGGTTGCAAAAGATGTAACAGACTGTGCAACCATTCTGGAAACCATAGCATCTTACGATCCGAAGGATTCCACCTCCGTTAAGAGAGAAGATTATGATTTTACCTCTGCATTAAAAGATGATGTAAAGGGAATGAGAATTGGCATTCCAAAGACCTATTTGGGCGAAGGACTTGACCATGAAGTAAAGGAAGCAGTACTTGCGGCAGCAAAAGTGCTGGAAGAAAAAGGCGCGCTCGTAGAGGAATTCGACCTGGGGCTGGTGGAGTATGCAATTCCGGCATATTACGTTATCGCGTCTGCGGAAGCCAGCTCAAATCTTGCCCGGTTCGACGGCGTAAAATACGGCTACAGAACATCGGATTATGATGGATTGCACAATATGTACAAAAAGACACGTTCCGAAGGCTTCGGGGCAGAAGTGAAAAGAAGAATTATGCTTGGTTCTTTCGTACTCAGCAGCGGATACTATGATGCATATTATTTGAAAGCACTCCGCACCAAAGCACTGATCAAGAAGGAATTTGACAAAGCATTTGAGAAATACGATGTTATCCTCGGACCGGCAGCACCGACAACAGCACCTGAGATAGGAAAGAGCCTTCAGGATCCGATCAAAATGTATCTGGGGGATATCTATACAATATCTGTGAATCTTGCAGGACTTCCGGGAATATCCGTACCATGCGGAACAGACCGTAAAGGACTTCCGATTGGACTGCAGTTAATCGGGGACTGCTTTAAAGAAAAGAATATTATTCGTGCAGCATATGCCTTTGAGCAGACCAGAACCTACGAAAGAAGTACGGCTGCAAAGGCAAGAGATTAATCAGCGAAGAAATGGAGATATAAGATGAAACAGTACGAAACAGTCATTGGTCTTGAAGTTCATGTAGAACTTGCCACAAAAACTAAAATATTCTGCTCCTGCTCAACTGAATTTGGAGGAGCTCCGAATACACATACCTGTCCGGTCTGCACCGGTATGCCAGGTTCCCTTCCTGTCTTAAACAAACAGGTTGTGGAATATGCCATGGCAGTCGGACTCGCTACAAACTGTAAAATAACCCAGTATTGCAAATTTGACCGTAAGAATTATTTCTATCCGGATAACCCACAGAACTACCAGATTTCACAGTTATATCTGCCAATCTGCCGGGACGGAAAGGTAGAGATCGAGACAGAGAACGGAAAGAAAAGCATCGGAATCCATGAGATTCATATGGAAGAAGATGCCGGAAAACTCGTGCATGATGAATGGTCCGACTGTTCCTTGGTAGATTTCAACCGTTCCGGTGTACCTCTCATCGAGATCGTATCCGAGCCGGATATGCGTTCCGCAGAAGAAGTTATCGCATATCTTGAGAAATTAAGAATGATCATCCAGTATCTTGGCGCTTCCGACTGTAAGCTCAACGAAGGTTCAATGAGAGCCGATGTAAATCTTTCCGTAAGGGAAGTCGGAGCAGAGAAGTTCGGAACAAGAACCGAGATGAAGAACTTAAATTCATTCAAGGCGATTGCAAGAGCGATTGAAAACGAGAGAGAGCGTCAGATAGACCTTATCGAAGAAGGAAAAGAAGTCATCCAGGAAACCAGAAGATGGGATGATAACAAGGAATATTCCTATGCAATGCGTTCCAAAGAAGATGCACAGGATTACCGTTACTTCCCGGAACCGGATCTTGTCCCGATTGTTATCAGCCAGGAATGGATTGACCGGGTTAAGAAACGACAGCCGGAATTCCGTGAGGAAAAATTAAAGCGTTACAAGAAAGAGTTCGATATTCCACAATATGATGCAGAAATCCTCACAGAATCTAAACATATGGCGGATATCTTTGAAGAAACAACTGCTTTATGTGGAAAACCTAAGAAAGTTTCCAACTGGCTCATGGTGGAGACGATGCGGCTCTTAAAAGAACATAACATGGAATCAGAAGATATTACATTTACACCGGAGAACCTTGCGAAACTAATCGAGCTTGCAGATGCAGGAACAATCAACAGCTCGGTGGCGAAAGAAGTTTTTGATCATGTGTTCGAGGAAAATGTAGATCCAGAAAAGTATGTTGAAGAACACGGGCTTAAAACGGTCAATGACGAAGGAGCACTTATAGAAGTTCTCGAAAAAGTTATTGCAGATAATCCACAGGCTGTAGTAGACTATAAGGGTGGAAAAGAGAAGGCACTTGGAGCACTGGTAGGTCAGACGATGAAAGCAATGAAGGGGAAAGCAAATCCCGGACTGGTCAACCAGAAGCTTCGTGAGATGTTAAAGTAAAAAGAGTGACCTGGCTTTTGCCGGGTTACTTTTTTGCATGGAATAAATAGTTATAAAAACAAAAGAGTATATAAGGAGGTCGCCATGGGAGGATTTTTTGGTGTAGCATCAAAGCAGGACTGTGTCCTGGAATTATTTTACGGAGTAGACTATCACTCACATCTTGGTACAAGACGAGGAGGAATGGCAGTTTATGGAGAGGATGGATTTTACCGTGCCATTCATAATATAGAGAATTCTCCATTCCGTACAAAGTTTGATCATGATGTGTCAGAAATGAAAGGATATCTTGGAATTGGCTGTATTTCGGATTATGATCCGCAGCCACTTTTGATTCAGTCACACCTTGGAAGCTTTGCAATCACAACAGTCGGAAAAGTTAATAACTATGAGGAACTGTTAAAAGGTCTGTTTGAGAAGGATCATTCACATTTTCAGGAAATGACTAACGGGCAGATCAATGTGACAGAGCTTGTGGCGGCGCTAATCTGTGAGAAAGAATCCATAGTAGAAGGAATCAAATATGTACAGGACGTTGTAGATGGTTCTATGACGATGCTTGTCATGACAAAAGAAGGAATCTATGGTGCAAGGGACAGGTATGGGCGAACACCTCTTGTGATAGGTAAGAAGGATGATTCTTACTGTCTTTCATTTGAAAGTCATGCTTATATTAACTTGGGCTATACCGATTATAAGGAACTGGGACCTTGCGAGGTCGTCTATGTGACATCGGAGGGAGTAGAAGAAATACGCCCGGCAAGAACTGGCAAGATGAAGATCTGTTCTTTCCTGTGGGTATACTATGGATATCCGACTTCTGCGTATGAAGGGGTAAATGTTGAGGAAATGCGTTACCGTTGCGGAAGTATGCTGGCAAAGCGTGATGGAGATAGTGTGCATCCGGATATTGTAGCAGGTGTGCCGGATTCAGGTATTGCTCATGCAATCGGATATGCAAATGAATCAGGAATTCCGTATGCAAGACCATTTATCAAATACACAC
>ERZ836877.6742-NODE-6742-length-10091-cov-3.539956_pt1 | contig 10091 bp, 7 predicted proteins | sample MGYA00519469_ERZ836877 | MGnify/ENA primary metagenome ERZ836877 (study PRJEB31850, sample SAMEA3708809) | human gut metagenome | biome: human gut; feature: human-associated habitat; material: faeces | place: China | collected 2014 ... | reverse complement strand
ATTATGCGATAATTATGCAATTATGTTGTTCTGGGACGACAGGTTTTATGTATGGATATCAGATTTGGATTATGGTTAGGTCGTTCGGAAATCAGTGATTGCGTTTCAGTGTTTTATTTGGCGTGAATCACTGGTTTCGGATTAATTGATGGCGGTACGGGTGTGTTATTCGTCGTTGTCGTTGTCGGGGGAGAGGCGGCGGATGTCGGCGGCACGGGTGGTGCGCGCGCCGAGGTTCATGATCTTGCGGGCGGTGACGCACAGGTTGCCGGGACCCTCGGCCATGCGGCGGCGTGCCTGGGTGTAGGCGGCGGTTGCGGCGGTGAGGTGGCGGTCTATGTTGTCGAGGTCGGCGGTGAAGTTGGTGAACTTGTCGAGCATCGTGCCGCTGAGGCGCGCTATCTCCTGCACATTGCGGTTGATGGCATCCTGTTTCCAGAGCTGTTCGAGCATGCGGAGTATGGCGATTAGATGGGTCGGGGAGGAGATGAGCACACGTTTGCGGTATGCCTCTTCCCAGAGGTCAGGCTCAAGACGCATCATGGCGAAATATGCCCCTTCGTTGGGGATGAACATGATCACGAAATCAAGGCGTTTTTTGCCGACAAGGTCCTGATAGCGTTTGTCGGCAAGTTCGGCCACATGTTTCCGCACCGAAATTATATGGCGGCGTGCCGCCTCGTCTGCCTCGCGTGTGCCTGCGGCATCGGCTACATAATCGGCATAGGCGCTGAGCGACACTTTCGAGTCTATCACCACACAGCGTTCGTCGGGGTAGAATACCACCACATCGGGGCGCAGGGAGCGTCCGTTTTCTCCCGCGAGCCGGGATCCGTCGGTATCGGCGGTGACCTGTGTGGTAAAATGTATCCCTTTTTGCAGGCCTGACATTTCAAGAAGGCGCTCAAGGATCATCTCTCCCCAGTCGCCCTGTACTTTTGAATCTCCCTTGAGGGCGCGTGTCAGTTCCTGCGCTTCCTTTCCGAGAGTGTTGTTGAGTTCCATGAGGTGCCGCAGCTCGGCCCGGAGCGAGAATCGCTCTTTTGCCTCGGTGTCGTAGGCATTGGTCACTGCGGTGCGGAAACTCTCAATGTCGGCTTTGAGTGGAGCGAGAATCTCGTCGAGACGTTGTTCCGACGATTGTTTGAAGCGTGTGGTGTGGGTGTGGAATATTTCCGACGCGAGATTGCGGAACCGCTCCTCGTCGGTGCGCCGCTCTTCATCGCGCTTCTGTGTGGCGGCTGCCAGACGTTCGTGCAGCGACGTGTTTTCGATCTGTAGTCTTACATTGCGGGAATTGGCCGCATTAAGCCGCATCACGAGATATATGACGGCGACAATCGCCAGGAGCACCGTTACTCCCGATATTATGTAATAGATGAACATGACTCAAATTATGCAAAAAATGCCCGTGGATATGCAAACAGGATTATGGTTGTAAACGCTACCTTTGCAAAGGTAATGATATTTCGGAAATTATGAGTAAATTTGCTCTTAATATAGTATAAGCACACTATACCATTACCTTATAGCATACCCTCTAAACCATAATAAGCTGATGAATACCAACAGATTGAAGTGTATATTGCCGCTTGCGGCGGCTATGTTCCTGATCGGTTTCGGTTCATGTCGCCATGAAAAGAACGAGCTGGGGCACCATCATCACGGCGAGGCGGAAGAAGCAGCCGAACACGCCACACATGACCACGACCATGAAGGTGAGGAAGCCGGGGGAGAGGCCGGTGAAGGACATGCCGACGAGATTGTGCTCGAACCTGAGAAAGCCGCCCGCCTTGGAGTGGTTGTCACTGAGGTGGAACCCGCGCAATTTTCGGAGGTCGTGACTGTAAGCGGGGAGCTTACGTCGGCACCATCCGCGCAGTCTACCGTCACCGCACGCTCGGCAGGTATCGTCAATCTTTCAGCAGCCGCCTCTCCGGGGTCAGCTGTAAGCCGCGGGCAGACCATAGCCACGATTTCCGGACAGGGAATGGCCGGTGGAGATGCCAACGAGAGCGCCAGGGTGGCTCTTGCCGCCGCCAAGCGTGAGCTTGACCGCGTGACGCCGCTTCATAAAGACGGTATCGTATCGACACGCGACTATAACGCCGCGCTCATGGCTTATGAGACGGCAAAGGCTGCGGCGGGCAATGCCGTCTCGGCAGGAAGTGTGGCCACAGCGCCGACATCAGGCACTGTCACCGCCCTGCTGGTAAACCAGGGGCAATATGTGGATGCCGGTGCCCCGATAGCGCAGATTGCGGCATCCTCGGCGCTGACGCTACGTGCCAACCTCCCGGAGCGCATGCTCTCATTCCTGCCCAAGGTGAGCGGCGCGCGATTCCGCACGGCATATTCCGAAGAGGTGTTCGACATATCGGATTTCAACGGACACCGCAGTGCCGACGGCGGAAGCGCTGTGGCACAGCAGGGATATTTCCCGGTATATTTCACATTGGCAAACAACGGCACCCTGTCGGCCGGATCGTTCTGCGAGGTGTATCTCACAGGTGCCGGGCGCGAGGGGGTGATATCGGTGCCGGCGAGCGCCCTCAGCGAGCAGCAGGGCAAGTATTTCGTGTATGTGCAGGTGCATGACGATGCGTATGACAAGCGTCCGGTGCAGCTCGGGGCCGATGCAGGCGACAGGGTGGAGATTCTGGCAGGGCTTGAACCGGGTGAGAAGGTTGTGACATCGGGAACCACCTTCGTGCGTCTGGCCGAGACTTCCGGAGCGGTGCCTGAAGGACACAGCCACAACCATTGATATGATTACCTGTAAAAGTATTGAAGGATGCTGAACAAGATCATTCATTTTTCGCTATATAACCGCATCGTCATATTGATCCTAAGCGGGCTGATACTGCTCGGGGGCGTGGTGGCGCTGATGCGTTCAGAGATAGATATTTTCCCGGACCTCAACGCGCCCACTGTCGTGATCATGACGGAAGCGCCCGGCCTGGCACCGGAAGAGGTTGAGAAACTAGTGAGTTTCCCGGTCGAGACAGCCGTGAACGGTGCGACGGGGGTACGCAGGGTTCGTCGTCGGCCACAGGCTTCTCGGTAGTCTGGGTGGAATTCGACTGGGATACGGATGTGTATGTGGCGCGTCAGATCGTGAACGAGAAGATAGCGTCGGTGGCTGAGGAACTGCCTCCGGGTGTCAACGCACCTGTACTGGGACCCCAGTCGTCGATTCTCGGCGAGATAATGATTATCGGCCTTACCATAGACCCGCAGGCCGCCGACTCCCTGGCACGCATCGGGCAGACACCCACCACCATGAGCCATCTGCGCTCCATAGCCGACCGCGAGGTGCGTCCGCGCCTGCTTTCAATCGGCGGTGTATCGCAGGTATCGGTGCTCGGCGGCGATGTGGCCGAGTATCAGATATTGCTTGACCAGGGTAAAATGCGTTTTCATGGGGTGACACTGAAAGAGGTGCTTGACGCCACGGAGTCCATCAACGAGAATGCGGCCGGCGGCACACTTTATGAATACGGAAACGAATACATAATCAAGGGGAGCGTGAATACGGCCGACACCGCCGACATAGCCCGCACGGTGGTGCGTGCCGAGGCGGGGGGAGCACCCCTTACGCTCGCCGACATCTCGCGCACGGTGCATGGCGCCAAAGAGCCGCGTCTCGGTCTGGCATCGGTGCGCACCGAGCCGGCTGTGCTCCTCACCGTAACCAAACAGCCTGCCGTCGGTACAATAGGGCTGACCGACCGCATCGACAATGAGCTTGCCGTGCTCGGAAAGACACTTCCGGCCGACGTGCGCGTCTCTTCAGATATTTTCCGCCAGAGCGAATTCATAGCAAATTCAGTAAGCAATCTTCAGGAGTCTCTGCTCGAAGGTGCGCTGATGGTCATAGTGGTACTGTTTTTCTTCCTTATGAACTTCCGCACCACGGTGGTATCGCTTGTGGCGTTGCCCATGTCGATTCTGATCACTGTACTGATACTGCGCCTTATGGATGTCAGCATCAACACCATGACCCTCGGCGGTATTGCGATTGCCATAGGTTCGCTTGTCGACGACGCCATTGTGGATGTGGAGAATGTCTACCGGCGGCTGAGGGAAAACAGCAAACTGCCGGCTGAAAGCCGCATGCCTGTGATAGAGGTGGTATACAGTGCCTCGCGCGAGGTGCGCATGCCTATCTTCAACTCCTCGCTCATCATCGTGGCAAGTTTCCTCCCGCTCTTCTTCCTGCAGGGGATGGAGGGACGCATGCTCATACCTCTCGGCGTTGCGTTCATAGTGGCGCTCGCCGCATCCACCATCGTAGCTCTCACCCTCACACCGGTACTCTGTTCCTTCATGCTCGGCTCGCGCCGTGCCACCGGCAAACTTGATCATGAACCATGGGCCACACGCAAGCTGAAAGGGGCGTATGCGCGTGCGCTTGGATGGTGCATGAAACGGTCGAAGGTAGTACTTGTGTCTGTAGCGCTGCTTTTCGTGGTGGCCATAGGGCTGTTCTTCACTCTCGGCCGCAGTTTCCTCCCTCCGTTCAACGAGGGCTCCATGACCATCAACATGGCCACCCTGCCTGGCATCTCGCTTGAGGAGAGCGACCGCATAGGGCGCATGGCCGAGGAGATAATACTGGAGACGCCGGAAGTGCTGACTGTGGCGCGAAAGACAGGCCGCGCCGAGCTTGACGAACACTCGCAGGGTGTAAATTCCTCGGAAATAGAGGCTCCTTACAGGCTCAAAGACCGCTCGCGCAACGAGATGGTGCGCGATCTCCGCAGCCGTCTGTCTGAGATACCGGGGATCAACCTCGAGATAGGACAGCCGATATCACACCGTATGGACGCGATGCTTTCCGGTACCGAGGCGCAGATCGCCATAAAACTGTTCGGTGCCGACCTCAACACGCTTTTCGCCACCGGCCAGAAGATCAAGAAGATTGTGGCGGAAGTGCCCGGTATCGCTGATGCCAATATAGAACAGCAGATAGAGCGTCCGCAGCTGCATATAAAACCGCGTCGCGACATGCTCGCACGTTACGGCATCACACTTCGCGATTTTACCGAGTTTGTGGATGTGGCGCTTGCCGGCAAGGCTGTGTCGCAGGTCTACGACAGCGGTCTCCCTTATGACATCACCGTGAAGTTCGACAGCAACGCACGCAATTCCATAAAGGCGATCTCGGAACTTATGATAGACTCCAACTCGGGCAAGATACCGCTTTCGTATGTGGCAGATGTGGTTTCTTCATCAGGTCCGAACACCATCAACCGCGAGAATGTGAGCCGTCGCCTGGTGATTTCCGCCAATGTCGACGGACGCGACCTGCGTGGAGCCGTAAACGAGATCCAGAAGAAAATTTCTGACGAGATCACGCTTCCCGAGGGATACTACATCACTTACGGCGGACAGTTCGAGAGCGAGGCTGAGGCTTCCCGCACTCTCGGCCTCACTTCCCTTCTGGCTCTGTTTATCATTTTCATGCTCGTATATGCCGAGTTCAGGAGTGTGCCGCAGTCGCTCGTAATTCTGATAAACATGCCTCTTGCCATGATCGGGGGTGTCCTTATACTGGTGCTTACCGGCGGCGAACTGAATATACCTGCCATCATAGGCTTCATATCGCTGCTCGGCATCGCCACCCGCAACGGCATGTTGCTGCTTTCCCACTACAACCAGTTGCAGGCAGAGGGTGTGGACCTCGCGGAGAGGATCTCCCGCGGATCGGCCGACCGCCTCACTCCTATCATCATGACGGCGCTTACCTCGGCGCTCGCGTTGCTCCCTCTGGCACTCCGCAGCACTGTGCCCGGCAACGAGATACAGAGCCCGCTGGCGGTTGTGATTCTTGGAGGACTCTTCTCCTCTACGATTCTCAATGTGTTTGTGGTGCCGATCCTCTATCGTTACATCTCCGTGAAATATCCGCATAAACTGAATACGGGCGATCTTTCCGCCAAATAAGTAACAGTTCAAAATTATTTTATTTACCGGTCAGATTATTTCAATGTTTCTTCGGCAAAATTTTGGAATCTTTTCCTCGAACAAACATTAAAATAATTTTGACCAGTTACTTAAAAATGAAATATCAGATGATTGACATACGTTTTCTGAAATATATCCTTGCCTCCGGTGCGATCGCACTCGGTGTGCATGCGGCGGATGCCCAGGGGCAGTTCTCCGACATAGTGCGCCGCATAGCCGCCGACGCCCCGTCGTACAGTGCCGAACAGGCGCGTCTGCAGGCGAATGTGGAGAGCATGCGCGCCGAAAATGTACTGGAAAATCCGGAGGTGGAATTCGAGCGCCTATGGAGCGCCGGTCCCGCCGACAACAAGTGGAGCGGTTCGCTCTCGCAGGCTTTCGACTGGCCGGGAACATACGGGGCGCGCAGCCGTGCCGCGGCGGCGCTCGCCACAGCCGGCAGGTTCGGGCTTGACGAGACTTTCCGTCAGCTGCAGGTGAAGGCTGCCGAAAACACGCTTCAGCTTCTTGCCGCGCGCCGGAAGGTGGAGATTCTGACCGAAGTGCATGAGTCAATGACACGGCTGCGGCAGGAGTATGACCGTGCGTGGCAGATGGGGGAGACAACCATACTCGATGTGAACAAGATGAAGATCGAGGAGATCCGTTCCGCCACCGAGCTTGAGCAGGCGCGTGCGGAGATGAATGCCGTAAAGGCCGATCTTATATCCATGGCGCCGAATTCGGCAGCGGTGGAGGAAGCGATGGAGCTTGTAGATTTCCCTTATGTGGAACTGGCTTCGGCCGGGGATTATACAGCCGCTGTTGAGAACGCGCCTGAGCTGCGCTATTACTCGGCCATAGCCGAAGCGGAAAATGCCAATGTGGCTGTGGCGAAGGCGCAGAGGCTTCCCGGATTCAGTCTGGGGTATGTGCATGCCTTTGAGGAGGGCACGCATTTCAACGGCCTTTCCGTGGGGGTGTCGCTTCCGGTATATTCCCGCAGGCATGCTGTCGCTGCGGCGGATCAGCTCGGCCTGGCGGCACGTCTCGATCTGGTAGCACGCCGTGTGGAGCTTGAGACACAGATTGCCGCGGATTATGCGTCGGCCACATCGCTTAAGGAGCAGATAGCACGTTTTTCCCCCCTTGTGGAGGGTGTGAACAATATGGCACTCCTGCGCAAGGCACTTGACGGCGGCGAGCTGTCGCTGCTTGATTACTTGCAGGAGACCAATTACTTCCTCCGCGCCCGTCTTGATTGTCTAGCCCTCCTTCGCGACTACACCCTTCTGGCTTTCCGCCTCAACAGCTACACCGCTCCCGCGATGTAAGTAATTAAATTTTCATTAGCAATATGGTTTCTGCAAAAATCACTTCAATAACAGATGGACCACGACAATCTAATTTTGAACTTCTGAGGATAGTATCAATGTTATTGGTACTGGCGGTTCATGCTAATTATTTTTCTATAGGAAGTCCTTCGGCAACAGAATTAAAGACAGATATAATTCCATCGGTAACGCGAGTATTTTTGCAAGCCGCGTGTCTTGTATGTGTCAATGTATTCGTTTTGATTTCAGGCTGGTTCGGTATTCGTAGATCTGTGAAAGGAGGTATGGCATATCTATTCCAATGTTTCTTTTATTCAGCTATAATATATAGCTTCTTTCTTATTACTGGTCTGGTATCTGTTTCCCATGTCCAAGCCTTTCAAGTATTTTATCTATATTATTCAGGAGGTTGGTTCGTAGTTGCTTATCTGGGATTGTACATACTTGCACCAATATTGAATGCATACATAGAAAAAGTCTCGTTACGGCAACTTGCGATAACAGTATTGTTATTTTATATATTTCAGACTATTTTTGGGTGTATGGGGCATTATAACTTTTTTAATTTAGGTTATTCCACTCTCTCGTTTATTGGTTTATACATGTTGGCACAACTTGTCAGAAAGTCGCATGTAGTTCTACCCCCCCCCATTTTCAGCTATTTAGGTGGAACACTTATAACGACGATTTTACTGTGCATAAGTATTTTGTGGAATGGATTCGGAGCCATATTCATAGCCGAGGCATATTGTTCTCCTTTTATTGTACTTAGCTCAGTCGCGTTATTGATGTGTTTTGCGCGTATGAAAATAGGCGTATCACCGTTTATAAATTCTGTTGCTAAATCTGCATTTGCAGTTTACTTGATCCATATGAACCCTTGTATTAATCCTTATTACGCAAAATTGTGTACCTGGGTTTATAATAGCTTTGATGGAATTGTATATCTGGTTATTATACTTATAACAATATTATTAATTTTTACTTTGTGTATATTGGTGGATAAAATTCGTATTTTTGTATGGAATTGTTTATCACCGGTCTTAATGAAATATACAAATAGGATATTGGTGAAATACTAACTAATAACTTCTAAATTTTAATATTTGTATTGTTCTTCGGTAAAACTCCAAATCATAAATAGTCTGCTGATATGCAATATGTCGGTGTGCGTTTTAACCAAAGGGGTATGTCTACTAACACAATACTGAAAATCATCCCGCGGCAGATTCACGGTTGTGCTGTCTGATCGAGTTGCGAGAGGTGGCGTGCAAAATTTTAGCTCGATATGGGGTGGCAGTATGTAACAATTCGTTCGGGCGTCGGAGATGTCCGCCAAATCCGGAACAAGACCTGCATTCTGTTGGAGGTAGCCATATATTTTTCACAACCTGACGCCTTAAATTGAATTATTTTTGTCCAAGATTGTGCCCGCTTCTTCGAAGCGTTACTATCGGGAAACGATCTCCATACCCCGCACCTTCGCGTCGTGTTCGTCCTTGCGTCCTCACACGCCGCTCGATACGGGGCTTAAATTTTGCACGCCACCTCCGGCGGCTCGCTGTGAGAACCTCATGTAAAAGGTATGGTACATTGAAGATAGATTGTTGTATTCCGGTTTTAGCGGACAGTAATAATTTAAGATCGATTGTTGTATATAGGTTTTACCGGATAGCAATAATATTAAAAAGAGAAGACCAGAAAAGGAGGTTATCGCATTCCGGTTATATCAAACCGGAATGTTATCCGCACACGCATTTTTACAATATTTAACTACCATTCATCCGTACTTAAAAGATTTCTTAATATTTTTGCACTAATATTTAGCGTCTGTTTTTTCTCCTCTTTCTCATCACCATTGTTTTTATGAAGCGTCTGATTTCTAACACAATATCTCGAATAGCATTTGGGCGTCTTATGCTTTTATATCCCGCATGCATAAAAAACATCACACTATTATATCACGAACAAAAAATGAAAGCAATCAAAACAATCATGCTTGCTGTGGCTTTTTCCACGGCGGCAAGTGCGTCTGCGCAATTCACTAACACAACGTCTTCGACTGCCAATAAGGGCATCTGCGACTACAACCGTATCGCACTCTCTTACAACAACACCCATTTCGGTTTTAATGAATACCTGGGGTCGGACAACAATTTCAATCTTAACGGCTTCGGTGTAAACTACATTCACGGTTTCAGTGTAAGCAAGCGTATCCCTATTTTCATTGAAACCGGAGTAAACTTCAACTTCGAATTCGGATCAACAACAACCGCAAAAGAACATGTGCTTGACGAATGGATGCGCACCAAAGAGACGAAACAATTCATCAACATGCAGGTTCCCGTTAACTTCACTTATCGGTTTACAATTACCGATGGAGTATACGTGGCACCATATGCAGGCCTGAATTTTAAACTAAACATCATCGGCCGGTATAAAGACAAAATCGAGACCAGTTTCCCTGACAGCGAACTCAAGGATTACGGCGTAGATCCGGAGGACTTGGAAGGGGAATGGATGAGTGTCTTCAGCAAAAAGGACATGGAAGGGAACGACTATACCTGGAAACGCTTCCAGGTGGGATGGCATATAGGTGCAGGTCTCACATACGAATCATTCTATCTCGGTCTGCAGTACGGCACCGACTTCATTCCTATTTACAAATACAAAGATGATAAAATAAACACCGGCAACTTAAAAGTTTCCCTGGGGTACACTTTCTAACTAATTGAAGGACAAATACAGGACGGTGTGTCAAAATCGCGCGATTTTGACACACCGTCCTGTTTTTTTTTATACATGGGG
>ERZ836877.6738-NODE-6738-length-10097-cov-3.430492_pt1 | contig 10097 bp, 9 predicted proteins | sample MGYA00519469_ERZ836877 | MGnify/ENA primary metagenome ERZ836877 (study PRJEB31850, sample SAMEA3708809) | human gut metagenome | biome: human gut; feature: human-associated habitat; material: faeces | place: China | collected 2014 ... | reverse complement strand
AGGGCGTCGACACTTTCGCCGTTGAGGAGTATGTCGAGCTTTATGAGCTTACTCTCGCGGTAGTCGTGTATGTGGTAGTCAAAGGAAGCGTAGCCTTTTGATATGCTTTTGAGCTTGTCGTAGAAATCGATGACGATTTCGCCCAGCGGAAGGTCGAAAGTGAGTTCGATGCGGTTGCCTGAGATGTAGTCCTGCTTTATGAGTTCGCCGCGTTTGCCGAGACAGAGTGTCATAATCGGGCCGATGAAGTCGGCGACGGTGATGATAGAGGCCCGGATGTAGGGCTCTTCGATGCGTTCGATAAGGGTAGGGTCTGGGAGTCCCGAGGGATTGTGGACCTCGGTCATAGTACCTCGTTTGTCGTATACGCGGTAGCTGACGTTCGGCACGGTGGTTATTACATCCATGTCAAACTCGCGGCCGAGACGCTCCTGAATGATTTCCATGTGGAGCAGGCCGAGGAAGCCGCAGCGGAAGCCGAAGCCAAGGGCAGCCGACGACTCGGGCGTGAACGTGAGAGATGCGTCGTTGAGCTGCAGTTTTTCGAGCGACGAGCGCAGGTTTTCGAAGTCTTCGGTCTCGATAGGATATACGCCGGCAAATACCATTGGCTTCACTTCCTGAAAGCCTTCTATTGATTTGTCGCAGGGACGGTCGACATGGGTGATTGTGTCGCCGACGCGTACTTCTCGGCTGGTCTTGATGCCGGATATGATATAGCCTACGTTACCGGCCGACAGCTCCTTGCGCGGGGCGAGGTCGAGTTTGAGTACGCCTATTTCATCGGCGTGGTATTCCTTGCCCGTGGATACGAATTTGACGAAATCGTTGGTGCGGATGGTGCCGTTCACGATTTTGTAGTATGCTATAATACCTCGGAAGGGGTTGAAGACCGAGTCGAAAATAAGTGCCTGCAGAGGAGCTTCGGGGTCGCCTTTGGGAGCGGGCACACGCTCTACGATAGCCTTAAGTATTTCGGGCACGCCGAGACCTGTCTTGCCGGATGCGCGTATGATTTCGCTGCGCTCGCAGCCGATTAGGTCAATGATTTCGTCCTCCACTTCCTCGGGTTTGGCCGAGTCGAGGTCTACCTTGTTGATTACGGGTATGATTTCGAGGTCGTTGTCAATGGCCATGTAGAGGTTGGAGATAGTCTGGGCCTGTACGCCCTGCGAAGCGTCGACAATGAGGAGGGCGCCTTCGCAGGCGGCTATAGAGCGCGACACCTCGTATGAGAAGTCGACGTGTCCCGGAGTGTCGATGAGGTTGAAGGTATATCGCTCGCCATCAATGGTGTGTTCCATCTGTATCGCGTGGCTCTTGATTGTAATGCCGCGCTCGCGTTCGAGATCCATATCGTCAAGCACCTGAGCCTCCATATCTTTTGCCGCAACCGTATTGGTATATTCAAGCAGTCGGTCGGCAAGGGTCGACTTGCCGTGGTCGATATGGGCTATGATGCAGAAATTGCGTATATTCTTCATTACTGTACCTTATTTAACTGCAAAATTAACAATTCCCGAGCGATTTTGCATTATCGAACGCTGAAAATCATATGTCAGAGGGCGGCGATTAAAGAAAAAATAATTTTTTTGATTTATTTTGTTGCAAAATCGGAGGCGCTACGTCTTAGATACAGAAAAGCGAATAAAATGGCTCACGATATACTGACATCGACATTCATGACCCTGAGGCAGAAGCTCGTCAGAGGCGCGGGACGCATAGTCGGCGCCGACGAGGCCGACGACATCCTCCAGGATGCCTTTGTCAGACTCTGGAGCCGCCGCGACGAAATCACCGACAGGCGCCACGCCGAAGGACTGGCGTCTGTGACGGTCAGAAACATCAGCATCGACCGTTTCAGAGAGCGCGGACACAGGCTGACAGAAGAACTTGACGGCAAAGAGGCTGTCGAAGAGACCGACGACACGGCGACGCTCGAAGAGACCTACTCGGAGGTGACGGCTATAATAGACAGCCGGCTGAGCGAACGCGACAGACGCATAATGTATATGCGTGACCGCGACGGCGTCGGTTTCGACATCATAGCCGCGGAGTTCGGACTGAGCGAAGCCAACGTCAGAATGATTGTCAGCCGCGCACGCACAACAATAAGAAACATCTATCTCTCGACTCAAAACAAAACACAGCTATGAACGCAAAAGAGAATATCAAATATTTAGAACATCTGATTGACCTCTACTTTGAAGGTCTGACCGACACCCCGCAGGAAACACAGCTGCGCCGACTTCTCGCATCGACAGAGTTCACGAGCGACAAAATCGACGAGGCCCGGACTGTCATGGGTTACTTCGCTGCCTCGCGCACCATCGAAGGCCGCGAGAAGCGAAAGAACGCCCAGACACGAATACTGCCGAGGATAAGACTAATCGACATCGCCGCGTCTGTCGCTATTATCGCCGCTTTCGCGCTGGCCGTTATAAATTTCAGAGCGGCCGACGACAACAGCCGCTGCATGGCCTACGCCAACGACATCGTCATCAGCGACGCCGCCGAGGTGATGGGCATAATGGATAACGACCTCTCGGCGATGCGCGAGGCCACCGAAGACTTTCAGGCTGAAATAATCGACCAGATGGAATCAATCGATATCAATCTATAAACCACATGGATATGAAACATATATTATTAATCATCATGCTGGGCATCGCATTCGGTCATGCCGCGGCACAGACGGGACTAAACATCGACAGCGCCTTCGACGGACGCTTCCGCTCGTCGCCCGACGCCGTCGAGACTGAAATCTCAGGCAAAGCACTGAAAAATTCGGCTCTCGAAATCTACCGCAGCATCACTCTGACCGACCCCGCTCTCACGAATGAAATCGAGGAACTTGTAATCAAAGACGGAGCCGCGGCCGAGACCCGACAGGTAAGATATATCGAGGGGCGCCTCTACTACGCCTACTATATCTTCAAGCCTGTCGACAACTACCGCCGCTATCTGTTCTTCATCAACAATTTCCTCAAAGGAGGCAAAAAGATGACGCTCATCTATATGGCCGGCGAAGCCACTCCCGAACAAATCAAAAAACTCATTTCTGGACGCAAATAAAAACATATATATAATATATAACAATGAGACATCAGATCATCACATTATTCCTCGCCACAGCAGCTACTTTCACGGCCGCTGCCTCGGCCAAGAACGACACCGTCGCCGTCATCGAACGCCCGATTCTGGTGACCGTGACAACGACAAACGGCGCGACCGTGCTCACTGTCAAAGGCAAAGAAGGCAACGACAACTACACTTACAGCTATCAGACAGGTGCCGACAACACCGACAGCCTCGACATAGATTTCGTCGAACCTACAATCGAGGATTTCTCGCTGCCGTTCATGCGCAAAAAAGACACGGAGCAGAAAAACAGATACCACTCGTTCGCCTATACCTGGTTTAACAACATCTACCTCGGCATCCCCGACGCGACACACCGCGGAGTCATCAACAACGGCTTCGAAGTTGGCGTACTGAGCATCTTCAGGCTCAACCAGCGTCTGTCGCGCCACGGACCGTCGCTCTCTGTCGGCTTCGGCATGGGTTACCAGCGATTGCGCGCGCCCAAGCATCTGTTTGACAGCGAGAACGGCATCATCTACCCCGTCGAAGGCAGCAAAGAGATGAAAGTCGACCGCTCGCACTTCAACACGATGCACCTCCATGTACCCGTTCTCATCAGCTATCAATTTTACCGCTGGATCAACGTCTCGGCCGGCGCTGTCATCGACTTCAACACCTACACCGCCGCCCACACCAAATATAAGATTGGCAACACCGAGACTCGGCGCCACATCACCGGGCTGCACCAGCGCCTGATGACCGTGCAGCCCACCCTCATCATCGGTTTCAGCGATATCGCCGGCATATACGTCAGATATTCGCCTATGAGCTACTTCCGCAAAGGCTACGGGCCTGATTTCTCGACCATCTCCGGAGGCTTCACATTAGTATTATAATTAAAGTAACCACAATGAAACACTATATCATCATCGCCGCCATCGCCTGCGCGGCAAGTGTCTCGGCCGCAGAGCCCGACAGCGTCCTGACATTCGAACGTCCCGACCTCGTCATCGTTACAGAAAACCCCTCGGGCACAAGCATCGCCATCAGCGGCAGCAACGACGACGGCCAATACAACTATAACTTCGACAGCAACAGCAATAACGCCACTATACTCAGCAGCGAAGGCGGCCTGTCGCTGACACGCCGACGTCACCCCGAGTTCGACATCGTCGTCGACGGATTCGACTTTGGCTTCGTCGGCGGCCACGCTCCGTCTGCCCTCGACCTCGAGCAAGGCAAATCGTTCGAACTCGGCATCCTCCATGTTCTCGGATTCAGATACATAAACTCTCACGGCAACTACATCACCTTCGGTCCCGGCATCGTCTGGCGCAACCGACGCACCACGGGCAACACCCGCTTCACCGTCAGCGACGACGGCACAGTAGGTTACGGCGGATATGCCGAAGGCGTCACCCCGCGCTTCTCACGACTCAAAGTCTTCAGCCTGCAGTTCCCGCTTATATGGAGCCAGAAGACGCCCCTGCGACTGTTCGACACCCGGCTGGCATTCTCTGTCGGCGCCATCGCCAACTGGAACGCCCACGGCAGCATACTAACCTCATGGACAGATGAAAACGGCGACAAAGTCAAGGAAAATATCACCGACTTCGGCCTGCGCCGCTTCAGCGTCGACTTCTATGCCTCGGTGCGCGTCTGCTCGTTTCTGCGCGTATATGCCCGCTACTCGCCCTATAAAATTTTCACCGGCGCCGGCTCTGTGGCGATGAAAAACTTCTCGACGGGCCTCACACTCGTGCTGTGACACTTTCATATATCGCGAAAATATCTTAACTTTGCAGTCAAAACTAAACTGTCACACATTAAACTAACATCATGGACCGTGAAGTAAGAGTACGTTTCGCTCCCTCGCCCACAGGGCCTTTACATATCGGAGGCGTCAGAACAGCCCTCTACAACTATCTTTTCGCACGCCGCAACAACGGCAAAATGATTCTCCGCATCGAAGACACCGACTCACAGCGTTTTGTGCCGGGTGCCGAAGACTACATCAACGAAGCCCTCGGCTGGCTGGGCATCAAGATTGACGAAGGTGTCAGAGAGGGAGGCCCCTACGGTCCTTACAAGCAGAGCGAGCGCCGCGACATCTACCGCGAGCATGTCAAGATGCTGCTCGACAACGGCAAAGCATATATCGCGTTTGACACTCCCGCCGAACTCGAGGCCAAGCGCAACGAGATTCAGAATTTCCAGTATGACGCCTCGACGCGTCTGTCGATGCGCAACTCGCTGTCAATGCCTGCCGACGAGGTCAAACGCCTCATCGACGAGGGCACACAGTATGTGGTGCGCTTCAAGATCGAACCGGGACGCAACGTAGAGGTCAACGACCTCATCCGCGGCAAAGTCGTCATCAAAAGCGACATTCTTGACGACAAAGTGCTATACAAAAGCGCCGACGACCTGCCGACCTATCATCTGGCAAACATCGTCGACGACCATCTGATGAAAATTTCGCATGTCATCCGTGGCGAAGAGTGGCTGCCCTCGGCTCCGCTCCACGTGCTGCTCTATGAGGCGTTCGGCTGGGCCGACACAATGCCCGAGTTTGTCCACCTGCCGCTGCTGCTCAAGCCCGACGGCAAAGGCAAACTCAGCAAACGCGACGGCGACCGCCTCGGCTTCCCCGTCTTCCCCCTTGAGTGGCACGACCCCGCCAGCGGCAACATCTCGAGCGGCTACCGCGAAAGTGGCTATCTGCCAGAGGCCGTCGTCAACTTCCTCGCCCTTCTGGGCTGGAATCCCGGCGACGACACTGAGGTGATGTCAATCGACGAGCTCATAGCTAAATTCTCATTCGAGCACTGCTCGAAGGCCGGCGCCAAATTCGCATACGAAAAAGGCAAATGGTTTAACCACACATACCTCCAGCAACTCGACGACCGCGCGCTTGCCGAGCTGTTCATTCCCGTGTTAAAGGAACACGGCGTCAACCCCGACGACTTCGGCATCAACTATATCACCCGCGCCGTTGCCATGGTCAAGAGCCGCATCAATTTTGTCAAAGACCTCTGGGAGCACGCCGGATTCTTCTTCGTCGACCCCGAGAGCTACGACCCCAAGGCCGTCAAAAAACGCTGGTCGGAAGACACGCCGCGCATCATGAACGAGCTCATCGCCCAGCTCGAGGCACTGCCCGACTTCTCGGCCAAGCCCTCGGAGGAAGTCATTCTGAAATGGATCACCGACAACGGCTACCACATGGGCAACGTCATGAACGCTTTCCGTCTGGCAGTCGTCGGTGAATGCAAAGGCCCCCACATGTTCGAGATCACCGAGCTAATGGGACGAGAGAAAACAATCGAACGCATCAAAAAGGCCATCGAGAACATAAAGCCTGATGAACCCGCTATATAATGCCGGCATCCATTGTCTAAGCATAGGCGCTCGTCTGGCATCGCTGAAGTCAGACAAGATAGCCCGTATGCTCAAAGGCCAGCAGGTGACAGCCGGGACACTCGCGCAAAAACGCGCCGAAGTGGCTCCGGGCGGCTTCGACATCTGGTTTCACGTGGCCTCCCTCGGCGAATTCGAGCAGGCGCGTCCGATGATAGAACGAATCAGGGCGACACAGCCTGATAAAAAAATACTGTTGTCGTTCTTCTCGCCGTCGGGCTATGAGGTCAGACACAGCTACGACAAGGTCGACGCCGTCTGCTACCTGCCGTTCGACACGCCGCGGCGTGTGAAGCGTTTCATCGCCGACGCGGCTCCCAAAATGGCTATTTTCGTCAAATATGAATTCTGGGGCAATTATCTCACTACCCTGAAACAGGGCGGCATACCGGTCTACATCATCTCGGCTATTTTCCGTCCGGGACAAAGATTTTTCAAGCCCTGGGGCAGCACTTTCAGGAAGATGCTGTCGTGCTACGAACACATTTTCGTTCAGGACGACGCATCGAAGAAACTCCTTGCCGGCATAGGCCTCGACAACGTCACGGCCGCAGGAGACACCCGTTTTGACCGCGTCAGCGACATCGTAGCCCACGCCAAAGACGTTGACGAAGTCGCGGCAATGACAAACCAATCGGCCTTCACTCTGATTGCCGGCAGCAGCTGGCCTGCCGACGAAGAGCTGTATATCCCTTGGCTGCACAGTCATCCCGACGTCAAGGCCGTGATAGCGCCACATGAATTCGACAGACACCGCGTCGAAGAACTCGCTGAACGCCTGGGCCGCGACAACACCGTCATCCTCTCGGAGCTACGCGCCAAAGGCGAAACGGCGCCCGACGCAAGATATATCATCATCGACTGTTTCGGACTGTTGAGCAGCATCTACCGTTACGGCGACGTTGCCGTCATCGGCGGCGGATTCGGCAACGGCATCCACAACCTCAACGAGGCGGCGGTCTACGATATGCCGGTCATATTCGGGCCAAACCATCATAAATTCAAGGAAGCGAGCGACCTGCTCGCCTGCGGAGGCGGTTTCTGTTATGACAGCGCCGACGGTTTCGCACACGCTATAGAGCCTCTTTATAATTCCAAAAAGCATCTTGACGCAGCCGGCAAAGCCGCCGGCGACTATATCAGGCATAGCCTCGGAGCCACCGACAAAATTTACAACTTCATATTCAAAAACCATGATTAAAGCCGCTATCATGGGCGGCTCAGGTTGCCGCGCAGGTGAACTTGTCCGCCTCATCATCAACCACCCTGACGTCAACCTGTTGTGGGCCTACAGTCTCTCTCACGCCGGTGCGGCCATCAGCGACATCCACCGAGGCCTCGTCGGCGAGTGTGACATGTCCTTCACCGACAAGGCTGACCTCGACGGTGTAGACGTGCTCTTCAGCTGTCTGCCCCAAGGCAAGCTCCGTGAATTCCTCGACGGCAGAGAGATAAGCGAGAGCCTGCGCATCATCGACATCACGGGTGACTTCCGCCACGACGGTGCCGACAGCGGCTTCACCTACGGTCTTCCCGAACTCAACCGCAAAGCTCTGGTAAGAGGCGCGACCAAAGCGTCGACCCCGTCGCCGGCAGTCCACGCGGCTGCATTAGGGCTGCTGCCGCTCGCCAAAAACCTGCTGCTCAACTCGCCTATTGAAATCACAGGCGTGACAGCTTCGACCGACAGTTCTCTCGGCAACAACTTTGTCAACGAAATTTCAGACGCGATGGCAGCCCTGCAGGCCAGCTTCAACGCGCCAGTCTCCGTCGACATAAAGCGCGGAGACTTCGCCCGCGGCACAGCTGTCACGATAAAGACCACGACAACGATGTCGACAGACAGCATACGCCGTCTTTTCGAGGACTTCTACGACGACCATAATTTTACATTTATCGTCGACCGTCCCGTCGACATACTCGACGTGGCCAACACAAACAAAGCCCTCATCTACATCGACAAGGACGGCGACACGCTGACAATCAGCACTGTCATCGACAACATCGTCAAAGGCTCGTCGGGCAACGCCATCCACTGCATGAACCTGCTCTTCGGCCTTCACGAACGTACAGGCCTCTGCCTCAAGGCTTCGGCCTACTGACCCTCGGCCACAAGCGCTGAGATTCGGGCAAGTTTAGCGTCCCGCATCACCACTTTCATTTCAGAATCAAGGACATACAGTGTCGGTATCATGCGGATACTGTAAAGCTGTTCATCTTCGATGCAATTATCTTTGGCCGCAAATTCCCGTATCGGGCCGTCAAGCGGCACGGCCGAGGCATTATCGCTCCACGCGCCGTCGGCGATAACGGCTATCAGCTGCAGGCGGCCGGCAGCCACAGCCTTGGCTACCGCAGGGTCGTCACCCATAGCCGACGAGATGTCGTGACACTCGCTGCAGAAGGGGTTGTAGAACATCAGCACGGTCAGCGGAACTCCTGCGACCTCGTGCGACAGCGTCGTCTCACTGCCGTCTTTAGCCACAAGACCGAAGTCGGTAGCCTCCTCACCTACCCTGTTTTTATCTATCTCCTCGAGTTGATATTCATATCGCAGCCGCATGCCGTCGTCAAGGCCGTCAGACTTTATGAAACTGTTGAGATAGAAACGGTAATAGTCATCATTGTGCATCGGCGAAACGACGTCATAGAGATATATTTCGGCAATCTCACGCAGACCGGCGGCAGCAATGCTATCGGCCTCTGATGCTTTCACGAGCCTGTCGACAGCACTCTGAAGCCGCGCTGTCGAATCATTGACGACGGGAAAAAGCGACGTATAGTCGGCGAAACTCTGCTCGATGAGCCGCGCGTCGCGAGACACGGCTGTGTCTGAGAAATCAAGTCCGTCCCAGAAGTGGTCGATAATATATATGGCTCTGTCAGCCGGTTTTTTCAGCGTCGGGGGCACGACCGGCAGCGGCAACTGTCCGACGGCAACGCATACGGCACCGGCGACAAGCGATAAAAGCAATGGAAGTCGTTTCATGAGCATATAAAACAAAACGCGCGGCCGCCGATGTCATGCATCCGCCGGTCGCGCGTCTGGATTGTTGTTCTTATTAAGAATTAAGCCTTGCCGGCGCTGCCGAGAACGTTTACGATTTTGTGTTTGTAAAGTTTCTCCATGTTGTCGCGGGCCGGGCCGAGATATTTGCGGGGGTCGAATTCAGCAGGTTTTTCTGCGAACACGCGACGGACGGCGGCTGTCATCGCAAGACGGCTGTCTGAGTCGATGTTGATTTTGCAGACGGCGCTCTTGGCTGCTTTGCGGAGCTGTTCTTCGGGGATGCCGATAGCGTCGGGAAGTTTACCGCCGAACATGTTGATTGTGTCGACTTCTTCCTGGGGAACAGACGATGAGCCGTGAAGCACGATGGGGAAGCCGGGAAGTTTCTCCATGACGGCGTCGAGGACGTCGAATGCCAGGGGCGGGGGAACGAGTTTGCCCTCGGCGTTGCGTGTGCACTGCTCGGGAGTAAACTTATAAGCGCCGTGCGATGTACCGATTGAGATAGCCAGCGAGTCGCAGCCTGTGCGGGTAGCGAAGTCGATAACCTCTTCGGGGTCGGTGTAGGTGTGGTGGTCGGCCG
>ERZ836877.6732-NODE-6732-length-10101-cov-3.328190_pt1 | contig 10101 bp, 8 predicted proteins | sample MGYA00519469_ERZ836877 | MGnify/ENA primary metagenome ERZ836877 (study PRJEB31850, sample SAMEA3708809) | human gut metagenome | biome: human gut; feature: human-associated habitat; material: faeces | place: China | collected 2014 ... | reverse complement strand
TCACTCGAAAATTAGATGTTTAACAGCATAATTTTAATTTTTGTCATCTACTAAAAGAGCGTTATTGAAACTCATCGTTAACTATCGAATTCTCGCAAAGTTTGAAGGGGACGACGAGGGTGGCAACAATGCTCACGCTATGGCTATATACATCCGTTCGGCGGACATATATATCCTTCCAGCGTGGGCGACTGTTGCTTATCCGTCCCCCTGGCAAAGCGAGAAGCCTGACACAGCCGGACGCTGTCACCGAAATATGCGACAATGTCTTCGAAGGTTGCTCGAACCTTGCATCTGTGACTCTGCCTGCGACTGTCAAGACAATCGGCAAATCCGCTTTTATGAGTTGCTATGAATTGGTTTCATTGAATATCCCCGCTTCTGTAACCTCAATCGGCGAAGACTTTGTGAGTGGATGTCGAAAACTTGAAAATATTACCGTTGCCGTCAATAACGAAAATTACGCCTCAGTTGACGGACTTCTTTATAACAAGGGCGTCACTGAGCTGATAGTTTGCCCTCCCGGCAGCCTGATTAAAGATTTAGTAATACCTGCGACTGTGAAAACGGTTTTAACGGCTGCGCTTTACCGTGTGAATAGCCTCAACTCACTGACGATTCCCGCTTCGGTGACTGAGATTTCAGGCAGTGCAATAAGTAGTTGCTCAAATCTGGCCTCGATAACTGTCGCCGATGATAATAGCGTGTATGCATCGGATGACGGCATCCTGTATGACAAAAACAAAACTTTGTTAATATTATGTCCTCAGTCCAAAACAAATATCACTAAACCTGCAACCGTTATTACTATAGGAAATAGCGCATTCAGTTTCTGTGGAGCAATAACATCAATAAATATACCGGAATCTGTTACTTCAATCGGGACCTGGGCATTTTCGTGTTGCTCAAATCTTGCAGCGGTCACGATTCCCGGTTCTGTAACGGCGATTGGTGATGGAGCGTTTAATAATTGTTCGAGCCTTACAGAAATCAAAATTCCCGAATCTGTCACGGCGATAAACGGCAGTACATTCTCATTCTGTGCTAATCTTAAAACATTGTCAATACCCGAGTCTGTCACAACAATCGGCGATTTCGCGATATCGGATTGCAGAAGTCTCACAAATATTACAATTCCGAGCGCGGTGACATCTATTGGCATGGGAGCTTTCAACAACTGTTCGAGCTTCTCCGAGATTGAACTTCCCGGTAAAATCACAACGATCAGCGACAGACTCTTCTACGGATGTTCAGGATTGACCAAGGTAGAAATCCCCTCTTCGGTCACGTCAATCAGCAGAGATGCATTTTCGGGCTGCTCAAGTCTTAAGACTGTCACCATTCCCAATTCTGTCACTGGCATAGGTAATAACGCCTTCGCCTATTGCTCGGCTCTCACAGAGCTTAGAATCCCCGAATCAGTCGTAACGATTGGCAACTGGGCGTTTACGGGTGTGAAATTTTCGAGCGTCTACTGTGAGTGGTCGACGCCGATAAGCTGTGATGAAGCGGTGTTCAGCGATTACAATGCTACACTTTACGTTCCCAAAGGCTACACTCCGGCATATAAAAGCGTCACACCATGGAGCGGTTTCGCGAATGTCGCCGAATATGACTACTCGGGCATCAGCGCAACGGAGGCCCCCAATATCAGCATTTTGGTTAAGGATGGCGTTATAACTGTTGACGGTCTTGGCGAGGACGAGACGATAACGGTCTATGACCTGCAGGGTCACATTGTCTACACCGGCAATGCAGCGACAACAGACCGCCTGACCAAAGGAATTTATATCGTGCGCAGCTCTTCGACATCAGTTAAAATCACTGTAAAATAAACACACTTACTGCATTTTAAGCGTAGCGGCCCGGGGCAAATGTCCCGGGCCTCAGTTTATCAAGTATATAAGCGAGTCACTAAAAGTTGTAGGTGAGTGAGGCGAAGGCGCCCTGAAAGCCGTTGCTGCGGTCGTAAAAGCGGTCGAAGCTGATGCCGTCGTAGCTCATGTGGCGGCGGCTGCTGAAGATGTCGAGGTTTGATATTTCGTAACCGATGATGAAGTTGCAGCGATAGACGTTGACACAGAGGCCTGCACGGCAGTCGAGTGAGAGCCACTGTCCGCGGTTTGAGCTGATATGACGGTAGTCGGTGGTGATAAGGTCGTGGATGATGTCGATTGTGACGCTTTCGTAGGGTATGCACATCATCATGCCCGGTTCGGCCATTATGCCGAAGGCTGCGTCGCGTATCTTGAAAAGTATCGGAGAGTTGATGACAATCGACGGTCTCAGATAGAGATTGGAGATTTTGCTGTCGTCGTCATCAAGGCTCCAGCCGCTACCGCTGGGATATCCGTCGTGGAGTATCTGTTTCCACGCACCTACGGCGCCCCCGGCACCGATATATTTGCAGAACATATAATGGTATGAAAAGTCGAGCTGCCATGTGTCGACCGATGTCAGTGAGCCGCTGACGGCGGCGCGGTTGTGGGTGAAGCCGTCGTCGCGCTCGAGATCTGATGCCGCAGCGCTTATGACGGAAAACAGCAGGGATATGATGAGGAAACGTAATTTCATATTTTTTATAGATGTAGAAAAAGACTCCCGGCAAAGCCGGGTTAAAGGCTAAGACCGGGAGTCTGAATTGAATTATAATCAGTTTTTCTTTGCTTTGCAGGCGCTGATGTAGAGGAATGCGATGATGGCCGCGTAAGCCACGATGCCGAGTACCTGAGGGGTGAATTCCATGCCGTTTGAGGGCACTTCGTGACCGCACATGATTGTGATGGCGGCAAAGACACCGAATAGGGCGCCGCCGGCGATGAGTCCCGACGAGATTAGTGTGCCGCGGTCGCTGCGTGCCTTGCAGACGGCCGGGTCTTTGCTGCTGCGGCTGACAAACCACGAGACGAGTCCGCCGACGAGCATCGGGGTGTTGAGGTGGAGTGGCAGGAACATGCCGAGACAGAAGGCGAGAGCCGGTACGCCGAGCCAGTTGAGAATCAGGGCGAGGATGGCGCCGATGATATAGAGCATCCAGGGAGTGCTGCCGCCCATCATCATGGGTTCGAGCACCTTGGCCATTGCGTTGGCCTGGGGAGCTGCGAGGGCGTCGTCGCCGGTGAAGCCGTAGACGTTGTTGAGCATAAGGATGACGCCGCCGACAGTTGCTGCCGAGATGAGTGTGCCGGCAAATTTCCATGTCTCCTGTTTGCGGGGAGTCGAGCCGAGCCAGTAGCCGATCTTGAGGTCGGTGACAAAGCCGCCGGCCATCGAGAGGGCGGTGCAGACGACACCGCCGACGACCATCGATGCGACGATGCCCGAGGTGCCGCGCAGCCCGATGGCGACGAAGATGCCCGAGGCGATTATGAGTGTCATGAGTGTCATGCCGCTCACGGGATTGCTGCCGACGATGGCGATGGCATTGGCTGCGACGGTGGTGAAGAGGAAGGCGATGACGGTGACGACGAGCCATGCGATCAGAGCCTGCCAGAATGTATGGATGACGCCTGTCCAGAAGAAGACGAGGACGGCAATGAGGGCGATGAAGATGAAGTAGGCGATATGTTTCATAGAAATGTCGCGCTGCCAGCGGATTTCGGCTTTTCCTGTGGCCGAGCCTTTGAGCTCGCGCGAAGCCAGTCCGACAGCCTGGGCGATGATGTTCCATGATTTGACGATGCCGATGATGCCGGCCATTGCGATACCGCCGATGCCGATGAGACGGGCATAGTCGCGGAAAATGTCATTGGCGCTCATGGCGGCGATGTCGGCACTGCCGTAGCTGCCCATCAGGGGTATGATGAACCACCAGACGAATATCGATCCGGCGAAGATGACAAAGGCATAGCGGAGGCCGACGATATAGCCGAGGCCGAGCACGGCGGCGCCTGTGTTGCACGAGAAGACGAATTTGGTCTTGTCGGCGATTGCCTGTCCCCATGTGTAGGCTGTCGTGGTTATGCTCTCGGCCCACCAGCCGAATGTGGCGACGATGTAGTCGTAGAGACCGCCGACAACAGAGGCTATAAGCAGAGTCTTTGCCTGTCCGCCGGTGCTGCTTTTGGCCTGGCTGCTCATGAGCACCTGTGTTGTGGCTGTGGCTTCGGGGAAGGGATACTTGCCGTGCATGTCCTTGACGAAATATTTGCGGAAGGGAATGAAGAAGAGTATGCCTAAGATGCCGCCGAAGAGCGAGCTGAGGAATATCTCGAGGAAGTTGACCGTGATGTCGGGATAAGTGGCCTGAAGGATATAGAGAGCCGGGAGGGTGAATATGGCGCCGGCGACGATGACGCCCGAGCAAGCTCCGATCGACTGGATGATGACGTTCTGACCGAGGGCATTCTCTTTTTTCAGCGCGCCAGACACGCCGACGGCGATGATGGCGATGGGAATCGCGGCCTCGAAGACCTGACCGACTTTGAGACCGAGGTAGGCAGCTGCGGCGCTGAAGACGACGGCGAGAATGAGGCCGAGGGTGACGGAGTAGGGTGTCACTTCGGCGTAATCTCGGGCCGGATGCATCACCGGGCGATAGGTTTCGTCGGCAGCCAGTTCGCGGAATGCGTTCTCGGGCATTTCCACCGGGTCGACGTCGTTCGCGGGCGGGACGGCGGCCGCACGATTGATTTTCTGGGTTGAGTTCATTGAAATGTGATGGTTATTGATTATTTGTTATTTTGTCGGTATTTTAAGACGCTGGCCAATGTTGATTTTATCGTTCTTGAGGTTGTTGGCTGCCTTTATAGCCTTGACGGTTACGCCGTAACGCTTGGCAATCTTCGAGAGGCTCTCGCCGCTGCGCACTTTATGTGTCACGGCTTTTGGCTTGGGTGTCTGTTTTTTCTTTACCTCTTTGGGCTTGGGTTGCTCTTTTTCTTTCTCGACGACAGAAGCGCTGTCGATGATTTCGCCGGCACCAGGACGTGTGGCGATAATGGAGTCGCCGGGTATACTGTCGCCCGGTGTGATGATAGAGTCAGTCACGACAGCGGTAGAATCGGCGACGGGAGGCGTCGGAGTGATGTAGCGGCGTTTGTATGTGTTGATTTTGAGCCGTTGGCCTGTCTTGACGCGTTTGCCGACCTTGTTGGCGCTGCGTATCGACGAGACGGTGACGCCATAGCGGCGGGCAATCGAGGCGAGGGTCTCACCTTTTCTGACCTTATGGTATTTGACTGTCAGCTCGTCGACATATTCGCCCTTCGAGTCAGAGCCCGTGACGGTGCCGTCAGAGGGTTCGACGACGCTGCGGCGCGCATAAAGCGAGCTGTCGTGGTTGGCGATCGAGTCTTCGTTGGCAAGATAGGCGTAGACCTGAAGCGACGGCAGTACAAGCGAGTAGGGACGGATGTCACCGGGGATCAGGTCTTTGCGATATTGAGGGTTGAGCACTCTGATTTCCTCGACCGGTATGTCGAGCACGTCTGAAATCTGTTTGAAATGTATGCGGCGGCTGATGTGTATCGTGTCGGTGACGATGGGTCTGCGTGCCAGAGCGGGCGAGATGTTGTGCTTGTCATAATGGGTCATGACATAGTTGGCGGCGATGAAAGCGGGCACATATCCGCGGGTCTCGGCGGGCAGGAAGGGATAAATCTCCCAAAAGTCCTTTTTACCGCCGCCGGCTCTACGGAGCGCTTTGTTGACATTGCCGGGGCCGCAGTTATATGCGGCGATGGCAAGCGACCAGTCGCCGAATGTGTTATAGAGCTGCATGAGGTAATCGGCCGCAGCCTCGGATGATTTGTAGGGGTCACGGCGTTCGTCGACGAGCGAGCTGACCTCGAGGCCGAGACCTGAAGCCGTCGGAAGCATGAACTGCCACAGACCCGTTGCACCGGCGCGTGAGACTGCGACAGGATTGAGGGCCGACTCGATGACGGGGAGGTATTTCAGTTCGAGGGGCATGCCGCGCTTGTCAAGAGCCTGTTCGAAAATCGGCATATAATAGAGGCTCATGCCGAGCATATTCTCGACGAGTTGCTTCTTTCGGTCGGCATACATGTTTATAAAGCTTTTGACGACTGAGTTGAAAGGCATCTCGATGACTGTCGGCAACTGTCCGAGGCGGTCGATGATGACTTCGTCGGGTGTATCGACCGAAGGACGCGAGTCAGCCTCGCGGTCGAGAACGGCATAGTTGCGGAGATACCAGTTTTCCTGCATCTTCTTTATGTCGGTCTCGAAGCTTTCGGGATAGATTATGGTGTTGTCGTGTATCGAATCCTTGATGGTCAGGAGCGACTGTGCCGCCGCGCCGAAAATGAAGGCCGAGGCAGCGACTGCAGTCAGATATCGTTTGAAGTTGATTTGAGGCATATCGTTGGGTTAATGGAGGTTGAGCGTATCAGAAAGTCAGTGCCCAGAGCAGGCCGAATGATGGTTTTGATCCCCGTCCGTCTCTGAATACGGCCGGGGAGACATCGATGGACAGCTCGGGAGTGACGTCGAAGTGCGAGAGCGAGGCGTCGACATAGGCGTCGACCATGGCTATGAGATAGACGCCGACCATGCAGATGACGCAGAGGTCGCGGTTGCGGCGGTAGAAGTTCTTGCGGGAGCGCAGAAGGTTTGTCAGCCATGTCTTGTCGAGGTCTTCTTCTTTTGTTGTGGGGGGGAAGAAGTCCATGTATGACTTGGTCGACGGGTCGGTGTCCATGATGTCGCGGTATGCTTTCGTGTAGTCAGAGAGCATGCCGTTGTTCCATGATGTCGCGTAGCCGAGGCCCATGAAACCGCCGATTACGATGGGGAGTTTCCAGTAGCGGCGGTTGTATATCTGGCCGAGTCCCGGGAAGAGTGCCGACATCCAGACGGCACGTGTCGGGTCGGGATTGAAGGTCGTCTCGCGTTCCTCCCACACGTCGTAGGGGCTGTATTTGACGACATTGACCGTGTCGGCGCTGACGACAGAGAGCGAGTCGCCGCGTGTGTCGAATTCGAGGCCCTCGACGACGGCGGCTTTTTCGATGGGCGCTCCGACGGGTATGCTGTCGGGGAATTCGCCCTCAGGCACATCGGCCGAGACCGAGGCGGCCACGCAGAGCATGGACGTCAGCGCGGCCGTGCGCAGACGGCGTATGATTGAGGGTATAGTGATTGGTTTTGACGGCATTTTTTGTTGCGGAGGCTATTGCTGTTTTAGTGTGTCGAAGAGCGTGATGAGCCTTTCGAGGTCGTCGTCGTTGTCGAAGGGGAAAGTGATTTTGCCTTTGCCCGATTTGTCGCAGGTAAACTTCACGTTGGTCTTGAATGCCGACGACAGATGCTTCTTGAGTATGTCGTAGTCGCCTGAGGTATATCGCGAGCTGCCGGTCTTGGGGGCGATGTCGGTTTTGGCGATGTCGCCGTTCTGGTAGGCTTTGGCGAGTTCTTCGACGCGGCGGACTGACAGGCCGTGACGCAGCGTGTCGTTGTATAGCTTGAGCTGCAGCGACGGGTCGGAGATGGTCAGCAGCGCGCGGGCATGACCCATGTCGACTCGTTTGTCGCGAAGGCCGAGCTGTACTTCGGCGGGCAGTTTGAGCAGGCGCAGGAAGTTAGCGATTGTGGCGCGCTTCTTGCCGATACGCTCGCTGAGACGTTCCTGTGTGAGGTTATACTGGTCGATGAGTTTCTTGAAAGTCAGGGCGATTTCGATGGCGTTGAGGTCTTCGCGCTGGATGTTCTCGATGAGAGCCATCTCGGTCAGCTCGACCTCGTTGGCTGTGCGTATATATGCCGGTATAGTCTTGAGCCCGGCTTTCAGAGCCGCGCGGTAGCGGCGTTCGCCGGCGATGATCTGGTAACTCTCGGGCCCGAGCTTGCGAAGCGAAATCGGCTGTATGACACCGAGTTCGCGGATTGAGGCGGCGAGGTCGTCGAGAGCTTCCTCGTCGAAGGTCGTGCGCGGCTGTTCGGGATTGGGGCTTATCATCGACAGGTCGATGTCGTTTATGGCTGACGAACCTCTTGCGGGTACGTCGTCCATCGATATGAGAGAGCCGAGGCCTCGCCCCAGTGCGTTTCTTTTCGGTTGTGACATGATGGTTTATATTGAAGCTTATTTACCCTTGTGCTTGGCTATTATTTCTTTGGCGAGCATGATATGACTTGTGGCGCCGCGGCTCTCGGGGTCATAGAGCAGGGCGGGGAGTCCGTGGCTCGGCGCCTCACTTAGACGTATGTTGCGTGGGATGACGGTGTTGAAGACCATATCGCCGAAGTAGCTTTTGAGCTCTTCGTAGATCTGGTTGGCGAGACGCAGGCGCGCGTCATACATCGTCAGCAGGAAGCCTTCGATCTGGAGCGAGGGGTTGAGTCGCGATTTGATGATGCGGATGGTATTCATCAGTTTGCTGATGCCTTCGAGAGCGAAATATTCGGCCTGGACGGGTATTATGACTGAATCGGCTGCCGTGAGGGCGTTGACGGTGATGAGGCCGAGCGACGGCGAGCAGTCGATGATGATATAGTCGTAGTCATCGCGGATGTCTGCGAGCAAGGATGCCAGCACACGTTCGCGGTCGGGTTTGTTGATAAGCTCAAGCTCGGCGCCGGCGAGGTCGATGCGCGAGCCGACAAGGTCGAGCCCTTTGACGCATGTCGCGACCTGCGAGCCTTTGACAGGGTAGCCGTCGACAAGACATTCATATATAGAAGAACTCATTTCGCGCGGATCTATGCCATAGCCTGATGTGGCGTTGGCCTGCGGGTCGGCGTCGATGATGAGCACCTTCTTGCCTTCATTGGCCAGCGAGGCCGCGAGGTTGATGGTGGTGGTGGTCTTGCCGACACCTCCCTTCTGGTTTGCTATCGCTATGATTTTTCCCATGTGGTTATTATTATATTGTAGATTTATCCAATGCAAAGTAACTTAAAATAATTTATATCTAAAAACATTGTTCCACGAAACTTGCGATTTTCGGCGGTTTTGTAGATAAATCATACCGAATGTCGATAACTATTTGCCCGCGCGGCTTGTTTTTGATATACAGAGGGTGCGAATCCACGTGATTTATGTTAAATTTGCACTCGAATATTAACAACAGGAAAATGCCCGAACGCAATGAATACAGATGAAATGAAACGACGTCCCCTGATAATGATAACCAATGATGACAGTGTCAATGCCAAAGGTTTAACACATCTTATAGATTGTGCCGCCGAATTCGGCGATGTCATCGTCGTCGCCCCGGCGCATCCTCATTCGGGCCAGTCGTCGGCGCTGACCGTCGGCGCCCCGCTGATGATCGACGAGAAGCCCGACTATAACGGAGCGCGAGTCTTTTCGGTGACAGGCACACCGGTCGACTGCGTCAAGCTGGCCCTCTCGGCCATTGTTCCACGCAAACCCGATCTGCTTCTCTCTGGCATCAACCACGGGTCGAACTCTGGTACGGCCATCACATATTCGGGCACAATGGGTGCCGTCATCGAAGGCTGCACCGTCGGCATCCCGTCGGTGGGCTTCTCGCTGCTCCATCATTCGCTTAAAGCCGATTTCTCGATGTCGACCCCGTTTGTAAAAGATATTATAGCCAAGGTTTTAGCCGAAGGCTTGCCAAAAGACGTCTGTCTCAACGTCAATATCCCGGCCAAGGTCGACCCTGTCGGTGTCAGGGTCTGCCGCGCCGCCCACGGTCACTGGACAGAGGAATATGCGCGCTATCTCGACCCGCACGGACAGCCGTTCTATTGGCTGACAGGGTGTTTCGTCAACGAAGAACCCGACGCGACCGATACCGACGAATACTGGCTTGCAAAGAAATACGTCTCCGTTGTGCCCGTCACCCCCGACCAGACCTGCTTCCCCGTCCTAAAAGACTTCGCCCGCCGCTTCGACAGCAAAGAGTGAGTTGAGAGACGAGAATGCAAAGCCTATAGGTTTCGCCTCGTTGAGAGGTATTGTGTGTCTTATTACATGCATGTATTTAACAAAAGTTGAATATATTGATGCATTTTTCTGTACAATTAACACTAATTATTGGAATTGTTATTAACTTTGCAATTGCAGACTGCAAAGCAGAAGTCTCATTTTGGGCTTAAGCGGAGCGGCATGCAGTGAAAAAATACATAAGAAAGCGTTTATCCGCGCTGATTCTTGACGTTCAGAAA
>ERZ836877.6726-NODE-6726-length-10107-cov-3.316653_pt1 | contig 10107 bp, 6 predicted proteins | sample MGYA00519469_ERZ836877 | MGnify/ENA primary metagenome ERZ836877 (study PRJEB31850, sample SAMEA3708809) | human gut metagenome | biome: human gut; feature: human-associated habitat; material: faeces | place: China | collected 2014 ... | reverse complement strand
TGCCAACGCAGTGCCCAAAGGTATCATAGTGGACCAGGCATACACCCTCAACAAGCCCCTCGGCCTGGGCAACATGATGATAATGCTCATAGCATGCTGCATGGGCATATGCCTCCCCCCCGCCTACCTGTGGATCCGCAAGCTGCTCCGCAACAAGTTCGAGACCCGCGAGGAAGCCGAGAAGATCATCGACGCACCCATTCTGGGCGAGATGTGCCAGATCCGCGAGAAAAACGAAGGCGCCCTCGCCGTGGGCAACGGCATAAACTCCAGCGCGTCGGAACTGTTCCGCCTGCTGCGCACCAACCTCCTGTTCATGCTCAACGGAGCCGACGACAAGGTGGTGCTCATGACCTCGGCACGCTCCGGCGAAGGAAAATCGTACATCTCGATCAACCTGGCCGCCACCCTGGCCCTGCTCAAAGGGAAGCGCGTGCTCCTCGTGGGCATGGACATCCGCAAGCCGCAGCTCGCCAACTACATGGGAATACCCTCCACACCCGGCCTTACCGAGTACCTCTCCACCCCGGGAATGAACATCGACAACATCATCCGCCGCAACACACCCGTGGAGAACATGGATGTGATCGTGGCCGGTCCCATACCCCCCAACCCCTCGGAACTGCTCGCCTCCGACCATGTGGACGAACTGTTCGCGAAACTGCGCGAGAAGTACGACTATATCGTCATCGACTCCGCTCCGGTGGGAATGGTTTCCGATACCTTCTCCCTCAACCGCGTGGCCGACGCCACAGTATTCGTAACCCGCGTGAACCATTCGCAGATCTCCGATCTGGAATACCTCAACAAGATCTACGCCGACAAGCGCCTGAAGAAACTGTCTGTGGTTGTAAACGGCACACAGTCGAAGCAGGGCTACGGTTACGGCTACAAATAATCAGAACATCAACGTATTGGTGAAGACACATACAGCTAATAGCGTCAGTGAGGCTGCTTCATCGGCTATCACGGAAGTTCCTTCGCAGGCCCAGGGAGGCCAGGCGAAGGAACTTCTGCAGCTTGGCGCCAGAGACTGGATATGGCCACTGTCGTTCATGCTTTCCATGGCGATGGTGGGCCTGAAATTCCCTCTGGGCTATCTTCTGGTGCCGCTGATCATGTTCGCCCGCTTCAAAAGCGACAGGTATGACTTCCTGATGATGCTCACCATCTTCTTCGGAGGATACGGCGTTGCCGGTCTCACCTCCTGGGGCATACACTCTCAGTGGATAGTGCTCGTGTCAGGTCTGGGAGGCTACCTTCTCCTGCGCAAATACCGGCTGCTCAACCGCACCATGTTCCTGTGGGCGCTCTATGCGGCGGCGCTGCTGATACTGGCCCGATACAGCATCGTATCGCTCAAGATACAGCTGCCAAAGATAGTGCGCTATCTCACGGTCATCTACTTCATAATACCGCTGCTGGTGTTCGCCGGCCGCGATTTCGACATAAAGCAGTTCTGGCGCAGGATGATGCCCTACATCCTCCTGACAGGCATATTCTATATCATCGACTGTTTCATCCTCAGCGGCAACGTGCTCGAGCCTACGACACACCTCTGGGGAAACGTCACCTCCACATTCGACCACCTGATCTGGCGCCCGCTGTCGCTTACTGCCCACAGAAAATACCCGGTGGGAATATACCTTTTCACACTCGGCATAATACCTGTGATAAAGGCTTTCCGCCTTACCCGAGGGCAGTGGGCCATAATTATCGGAGGTCTGATCTCCACCTTCACATTCACCGTCATATCAGGTTTCGTGCTGGTGTTCATCCTCTTCCACGGAAGAGCCAAACAACTGATAAAATGGAGCCTTCTCGCCGTGGTGCTCTTCCCGGTGCTGTACTTCGTGGACTCGTTCCTTCCGGCGCGCTCAGGAGGTGAAACATATGAGGAAGTACACAGCTTCCTGCGAATAAAATCGTCATTAGACCAGATTATCTCTATCTTCAACATTCAGGACGAGGAGGATCTGGCACGTCTGGGCACCAACCGCATGGCACAGGCCCTTCCTAAACTCGAGCTGCTTTACAACGAAGACAAACAGACTACCGGATTCGGTTTTCTTGATGCCCCCGAGAATACTCCCACCAGATATATCATCTACAATGACCTGTATTTCGAAGAATACAGCGATGAAAACTGGGAGGTGGCAAACAATATCGAGATCTCCGTACTTGAAGTCTTCACGAGTATAGGATGGGTGGGATTGATCATACACATCGCCTTCTTCGTAGCTCTATGGATGCTCGTAAGGAGGAAACGTCATGCCACATACTTCCTGAGCGTGATGATAGCTTTCGCATGGTTCGGAATCGGCGGTTTCGAGGGCCTGGTGCGTGCCCAGAGCCTCTATCTGATAGGGCTTACCTACGGCATAGTGCTGCTGTGCAACCGCCCCGAACGCTCACGCGGCATGTCGCGCCATCTCCCGTCATACGGCACAGAACCCTAACCCCACAGCTATGACCGCAGCAGAGAACCGCAGAATAGCGAAAAACGCGATTTATCTCTACGGAAGAATGATTCTCACCGTGGGGGTATCGCTGTATACCGCCCGCGTGGTTCTCGAGACCCTCGGTGTGGACAACTACGGCATCTACAATCTTGTGGGAGGCATAGTGGCTGTGCTCGGTTTCATCAACGGCACCATGGCGGGCGCCACTCAGCGTTTCCTGAACTACGAAATGGGGTGCGGCGAGCCTTCACGCGTGCGGCGCACTTTCAGCAACGCCCTGCTGATCCATATGGGGATAGCGCTTATCGTACTGGTACTCGCCGAGACGGTGGGACTGTGGTTTGTGAACACCCGCCTGGTCATCGCCCCCGAGCGGATGTGGGCCGCCAACGTCACATACCAGCTCTCCATCCTGGCCGCCATGGCCTCCATAATACAGATACCATACGTGGCGTCGGTGATGGCCCACGAGCGGATGAACATATTCGCCTCCATGTCGGTGCTGAATGTGGTGCTTAAACTGCTTGTGGCACTGACGCTCGTGTTTTTCCCGGGGATAGACAACCTGGTGGTCTACGCCGTGCTGATGCTCTGCGCGTCGGTGCTTGTGGCGGTGCTTTACCGCGGCTACTGCGTGCGTCATTTCAACGAGTGCCGTTTCTCCATGCGTCCCGACCGCGACATCTTCACCTCCATGCTGAAATTCTCGGGATGGGACATATACGGCAACCTGTGCTATACCGGACGGGTGCAAGGCACGGTAGTGATACTCAACCTTTTCGGCGGCACCCTGCTCAATGCCGCCGGCAACCTCACCCTCACCGTCTCAGGCACAGTGACCAGTTTCGCATCCGCCGTCACCACCGCTTTCCGCCCCCAGATCATACAACAGTATGCGCGCCACAACTACAGCGAAATGCTTATGCTGCTCAACAACTGCGCGCGCTATTCCTTCCTGCTGATGGGGCTGCTGGTGACCCCCATGTTCATAGAGATGGACTTCCTGCTCGGCCTCTGGCTCGAGGAGGTGCCGGAATTCACCGCCGATTTCTGCCGCATAAGCCTGCTTGCCGCCTGCGGCGAACTGCTTATAGTGACCGTGTGCATCGGGATCCACGCCACAGGCAAGGTAAAGAACCTGAGTTTCATTTCCGGCACTCTATACCTCATAGAGCTGCCTGCCATGTATTTTATGCTCAAGGCCACGGGCAACCCGCCGGTGGTGTATCTGGTGCACTGCGTGTTCATTGCCATTGTGCTGCTCGCAGACACGATAATACTCAAATCGCAGCTCAAAAGTTTCAGCATCACCCGTTTCTGGCATCGCGGAGTGCTTGTGCCGCTGCTGATAGTAGGCAGCGTGACCGTCCTTGCCCTGCTACTGCGCTCCTACGGGGAGGAGGGATTCACCAGAGCCATACTCATCGCCATGTTCACCACCGCCATGACCACGTCGCTGACCTATTGCTTCGGCATCAACGCGGCCGCCAGGGCGATGGTCAACGGCAAAATAAACCGGATACTTAGAAGAGACAAGTGAAAACCATACTGTTCGTCGCCACTTCAATGAACGTGGGAGGGGTTGAAAAAGCCCTTTCCGGGGTGCTCAACGCCCTTGACCCGACGGAATGGGACATATACCTTGATCTCATCATCCCGGAAGGTGGATTCATGCCCACCCTCCCTCCGCATATAAAAACAGGATGCATAGAGGAGCTGAACCGCGAATACGCTTTCTGCCAGCATCCGGTGAAAGGGTTCGTCGGCCACATGCTACATGGCCGTCCCCTCAGGGCTGTGAGGCTTATGTGGCATTATGCGAAAGCAAAGAAAGAGAAATCGCTCAACGGCTTCTGCCGGTACATAACGCGGGGCAGCCGGGCGCACGGCATGGTGTTTGACGCCGCCGTGTCGTTTCATGGCCCGAGCGAATACCTCGACTGCTATGTGGCCGACTGCGTGAAAGCGCGGCGCAAATACGGGTGGATACACTTCGACGTGAGCCGCTGCCATATAAAGCCGCGCAGCATACGCGAAAGCTACAGCCGCTTCCACCGCATATTCCTGGTCTCGCAGGAAGGTAAGGCGGTTTTCGACCGCATGTTTCCGGAACTGTCGGACCGCACCGCATTGATGCCCAATATGGTATCGCGCAAGACCATAGAGCGGATGGCCGACGAGAGTGTGCCTTTCATAAAAAAAGAGGGGGAGATACATGTGGTGACTGTGGGACGACTGTCGCATGAAAAGGGGCAGGATCTCGCGTTGCTCGCCCTTAAGAACCTGCGTGACAGCGGCATGAATGTGATATGGCATTTCGTGGGTGGAGGCACCGACGAGGAGTGTTTCCGTAAAATGAGCCGGGAGCTCTCGTTGGGAGAAGCCGCCCGCTTCCACGGTGTGTGCCTCAATCCCTATCCGTACATGAAGCATGCCGACGTGTACATGCAGCCATCGCGCCACGAAGGATACGGCATCACCATACAGGAAGCGCTGACATTCGGCACCCCGACCGTCTCCACCGACACCACGGGGGGACGCGATCAGCTCTCGAAGCTCCCCAACGGCGTGCTCACCGGCTTCACGCCCGAAGAGATCGCCGACGGTGTGCGGAAAGCGGCGCAGCTGCCCGCACAGCCGCACATTACCGCCGATACCGTTACAGGCGAATATATCTCAAAACTCTTGAGCACTTGACCACTTTACCACTTATCCGATAACCCGAACCTACAACCCGGATTGACACAAACCCTTTATTTCACGACTTAAGCAACTGTTCAGAATTAATGAATATAACCCATGTCTCTTTTGGATTCAACACAGGTGGCGCGGAACTGATGATGTCAGACATAATGGGCATCCAGGCCGAAGAGGGGCATAACGTCACTCTGCTCCTGATCAACGACCGTTATGAGGAGGCTCTTCTCCAGAAAATACCTTCTGATGTGAGGGTCGTGAAAGTCGGGCGCCCCTCAGGATCAAAGAACCCGCTGTGGTATCTGAAATACAACATATTGCTGCGACGCACAAGACCCGACGCGGTGCATTTCCACCAGGCCAAGGCATCCTCACTCACCATACCGTCGCGGGGCACAGGATATGTGGAGACGGTGCATTGCCTGGGCGCCCCTGTAAAAAAACGTGGATTCATAGACCGCTATGTGGCCATCTCCGAGGCTGTAAGCTCCGATCTGGATAAACGCCTGAACCTGCACACCGCCATCATACAGAACGGCATAAACTCACGCGCCATCACCCCGCGCGGAGGCGCGCCCCGGAAAGAGGGGGATCCGTTCAGAATTGTGTGCGTGAGCCGGCTCGACCACGGCAACAAGGGGCAGGACATAGCCATCGAGGCACTCTCCAAACTCAAGGGGAGCGCCGGAATGCCGAAAATACATCTGGATTTCATCGGAGAGGGAGCCTCGCTGAAAATGCTGGAAGATATGGTGGCGGAGAAGCACCTTGACAGGGAGATACGTTTTCTCGGCAACCGTCCGCGCGACTACATCTACAGCCATCTGGCCGATTATGACCTATTCATACAGCCGTCGCGTTTCGAAGGGTTCGGCCTTACCGTGGCCGAGGCGATGGCCGCCAGGCTGCCTGTGCTCATAAGCGACTTAGAGGGGCCGATGGATATAATCGGAAAGGGGAAATACGGCACCAGTTTCAGAAACGGAGATGCCGGCGACTGCGCCCGCAAAATAGCCTCGGCAATCGGGAACCACAGGGAGCTGCTCGCCCTGGGCGCCGGAGACGCATACACCCGTGTGACAGAAAAATACGACATACGCCGCACAGCACGCGAATACATCGCGCTTTACAGGGAGGTTGCAGCGGGCAAGAGCCACAACCGACGCCCGTAAACTTTGGTACTTATGGACAGAGACATCGCATCGAAGATACTTTATATCGGGGTTGACTACAGGAATCCGATAGGGGGGATAGCATCGGTAGAATATGAATACAGCAAATTCATCAGGCCGTTCAAATTCGTGCGCACCTGCGTGAACGGCGGCAAGCTGAAAAAAGCCGCCGTGGCCTGCGAGGCACTGGTAAACTTCACCGCACGCATGCTTTTTGACCGCAGCATAAAGATAGTGCATGTGCACGCCGCCTCCGACGCCAGTTTCTGGAGGAAACGCATATTCATCGGCATGGCCCGGCGTTTCGGTAAAAAGATCGTGTACCACCACCACGGTGGACGTTTCAGGCAGTTCTATGCCGAGCATCCCGCACCGGTGTCAAAGACACTTGCCAAGGCCGACTGCGTGGTGGCGCTGTCGGAGGAGTGGCGGCAGTTTTTCGCCGATACACTCAAGTGCCGGCAGGTGAGGATCATAAACAATGTGGTGTCGCATCCCCGTGAGGATGCCGGCACAGGATCTCCGCGTCACGACAGGTGCTTCCGCCTTACATTCCTCGGCAAGATAACCAAAGAGAAAGGCATATATGACCTTCTCGACATACTCGCCGAAAACCGCGAAGACTATGCCGGACGGCTGAAACTCACCGTTGGAGGCAACGGGGAGGTAAGCCGTTTCTGCAAAATGGTGGATGAGATGAACCTCAGCGACATCGTGGAATATGCCGGATGGGTAGACGGCGAGAAAAAAGAGCGGCTGCTCAGCCAGACTGACGCCTATATACTCCCGTCGTACATAGAGGGGCTGCCGATCTCCATACTCGAGGCCATGAGCTACCGCAAGCCGGTGATCTCCACCCGTGTGGGTGGGATCCCCGCTATCGTAAGCGAAGGCAAGACCGGTTTCCTGACCGCGCCGGGCGACAAAAAAGCCATCAGAAAGGCCATAGACACACTCGCCGCCGACCCCGCGCTGTGTGACTCTATGGGGGAGAAAGCCTATCGCGAGGTGCAGCCGTTTTTCCCCGAAGAGGTGGACCGCAATCTCACTTCACTCTACAGATCGCTGCTCTGACAGCAAACTGAGCAATAAATTTGATAATGAGGCGCGGATAAGAGAGGCCAACGGACACGAGATTGGGAATTTTTTCCTAAATTTGCAGTCTGTAAGCTCTTACCTAACGCAATGAACATATCATATAATTGGTTAAAGGAATACCTCGACTTCGACCTTGCGCCCGCACAGGTAAGCGAGGCACTCACTTCCATAGGTCTTGAAACCGACGGCCTCGAGGAAGTGGAATCGGTAAAAGGAGGCCTCAAGGGTCTCGTGATCGGAAAGGTGCTCACCTGTGTGGAGCACCCCAACAGTGACCACCTGCATGTGACCACCGTAGACCTCGGCGACGGAGAGCCGACCCAGATAGTATGCGGCGCGCCCAACGTGGCCGCAGGACAGACTGTAGTGGTAGCCACTGTGGGCACCACCCTCTACAGCGGAGAAGAATCGTTCCAGATAAAGAAATCCAAAATACGCGGTGTGGAATCGCTCGGCATGATCTGCGCCGAGGACGAGATCGGAGTGGGCACCTCCCACGACGGCATCATCGTCATCCCGGAAGAGGGCGCACCGAAGGCCGGTACCCCCGCCGCTGAATATTTCGACCTCAAAAGCGACTGGGTGATGGAGGTGGACCTCACCCCCAACCGCATTGACGCCGCAAGCCACTACGGTGTGGCACGCGATCTGGCCGCATACCTCGACTGCCATCTCAACCATGCCGACCTGCACCGTCCGTCGACAGAAGCATTCGCCCCCGACCGCGCCGACGGCGCCGTGGAGGTGGAGGTGCTCGACAAGGAGGGCGCTCCCCGCTACTGCGGAGTGACCATACGCGGAGTGCAGGTGAAAGAGAGTCCCGACTGGCTCAAACAGCGCCTGGAGGCCATCGGCGTGCGCAGCATCAACAACATTGTCGATATCACCAACTATATCCTCCACGGTTTCGGACAGCCGCTCCACTGCTTCGACCTCAACAAAGTGGCCGGTGGCCGCGTTGTGGTGCGCACGGTAGAGGAGGGCACCGCTTTCGTGACACTTGACGGAACGGAACGCAAACTCTCAGCCGCCGACATAATGATCTGCGACGCCGAGAAACCGATGTGTATCGGAGGTGTGTTCGGCGGACTGGACTCCGGTGTGACCGAAGCCACCACCGACATATTCCTGGAAAGCGCCTGCTTCCACCCCACACGCATACGCCGCACGGCACGCCGCCACGGCCTGTCGACCGACGCCTCGTTCCGCTACGAGCGCGGCCTCGATCCCAACGCCTGCATGTATGCCCTCAAACTTGCCGCCCTTATGGTGAAAGAGCTTGCCGGAGGCGAAATCTGCGGCGAGCCTGTCGACATCTATCCCGTAAAGGCAGAGCCGTGGCCTGTGACCCTCAGCTACAGCTACCTGAACGGTCTTGTGGGTAAAGAGATCCCGCAGGAGACAGTAGACGCCATCCTCAGATCCCTGGAAATCGAGATCACCGCACGCCGCGACGGGGAGATAGACCTTCTGGTACCCCGTTACCGCGTGGATGTGACCCGCCCCTGCGACGTTGTGGAGGATGTGCTCCGCATATACGGCTACAACAACGTGGAGTTCACCGATACCGTGCACTCGTCGCTCCAGTTCAAATCGCATACAGCCGAGGCCGAGCATCTGCAGCAACTCATTTCCGAACAGCTCACAGCCCAGGGCTTCAACGAGATACTCAACAACTCGCTCACAGCCGAGCGCTATTACGCCGACCTGGCCTCATATCCCGCAGACCACTGCGTGAAGCTGCTCAACCCGCTCAGCACCGACCTCAACGTGATGCGCCAGACACTGCTTTTCGGCGGTCTGGAATCGCTGTCGCACAATATCAACCGCAAGTCGGCCGATCTGGCCTTCTATGAGTTCGGCAACGTCTACCGCATCGATCCCGCCGTGGCATCGACCGAAGAGAAGCCCCTCGGCGGCATAAGCGAGGGCGCCCGTCTGGCAATCTGGCTGACAGGCAACATCGGCCAGGCAAGCTGGAACCGCGCCGCAGTGGAAGCCACATTCTTCGATCTGAAAGGTGTGGTAGCCAACGTGCTCGCCCGTCTGGGAATAAGCGCCGCAGAAACCGTCCTCACCCGAGGCGAGGGGAACAATATCTTCTCGGCTTACCTCGATATCAAGACACGCTCGGGCAAACTGCTCGGCCAGATGGGTATCGTTGCCAAGACCGAACTTGCCAAGACCGAAATCAAACAGCCTGTGGTCTACGCACAGCTCGACTGGGACGCACTCTGCCGCCTGGCAGTGAAGAAAAAGGTTGAGTTCACACCGCTGCCGAAGACACTTCCGGTGAAACGCGACCTCGCCCTGCTCGTCGACAAATCGGTAAGCATGGCCCAGATAGAGGCCGAGGTGCAGCAAAGCGGCAGCGGCGTTGTGCCGCACATACCAGTTGCGGCTGTGCAGGCCGCGCCAGAGGTGCAGCAAAGCGAGCGCAAACTGCTGCGCGACGTCACCCTCTTCGACGTATACGAAGGAAAGAACCTCCCCGCCGGCAAAAAATCATACGCTATCTCCATCACCCTGCAGGACAATGAAAAGACCCTCCAGGACAAGCAGATAGACGGCGTGATGAACAAAATCATCGCCAACCTGACCAAGAAACTCGGAGCCGAGCTGAGATAACCAGGGAATAAGAGGATCTCAGAGGAATCAGAGACATCAGAGACATCAGA
>ERZ836877.6714-NODE-6714-length-10122-cov-12.422668_pt1 | contig 10122 bp, 9 predicted proteins | sample MGYA00519469_ERZ836877 | MGnify/ENA primary metagenome ERZ836877 (study PRJEB31850, sample SAMEA3708809) | human gut metagenome | biome: human gut; feature: human-associated habitat; material: faeces | place: China | collected 2014 ... | reverse complement strand
ACACGCCGCGCGGGAAGAACAGAAAAAGCAACAGCATGAGCAAACGATGGGAGGACTATGACGGCAGACATCGGGTATAAAGTCTTGAAAGCAGAGGAAACTATTGGAAAAGGAGCGTGATGCGTTTGGAAATCAATGTCCATGATGATCGTAAGATCGTAGAGATATGGCTCAGCCATTCGGAACAGGCAGATGCCGCTTTGCGTGAACAGATCCGTCCAATCTATCAGGAATACAACGGCAAAAAATACACCGTAGCAGTCTTTCAGTCCGGCACGGAAGATCTGTATGAGCAGACCCATCAGCTCCTGCTCTACAATCGAAACCGTGCGGCAGAGCTGAAAGCGAAACAGCAGGCACCGGTGATGGAATAAAAAGCGCAAGCGGTATCGGTACTGACCGATGCCGCTTAGTCAAACCGATGATACGAAATGCGATTTGCGGTTGCTTTTATAAAAAAACCGTGATACAATATTATCTACAAAATGAAATCAACAGGCAGAACAATCTTGATAGAAAGGCGGTGTGCCTATGAGTGGACTCTTTCCACAACACGGCGAAATTCTACTGTACGACAACGGTACTGACAAGCAGTTCGTCAGCGTGGTGTTCAAGGACGAAACCTTTTGGCTGACACAGAGCGGCATGGCAGAATTATTCGACTGCTCCGCTGACAACATCTCTCTGCACTTGAAAAACATCTATGCGGACGGTGAATTGGAGCAGGCGGCAACTACCGAGAAATTCTCGGTAGTTCGCAAGGAGGGCAGCCGCGAAGTGCGGCGCAGCATTGACCATTACGATCTCGACGCCATCATCGCCGTAGGCTACCGGGTCAACTCCAAAAAGGCAACCCACTTCCGCCAATGGGCCACCAAGACCCTGAAAGAGTACATCCAGAAGGGCTTTGTCCTCAACGATGAACTGATGAAGAATGGTCGGCCATTTGGCAAAGATTACTTTGATGAACTGCTGGAGCGCATCCGGGAGATCCGGGCCAGCGAGCGCCGGGCTTACCAGAAAATTGCCGATGTGTTTGAGCAGTGCAGCTACGACTATGACAAAAACAGCGAGACCACGAAAGCATTCTACGCCTTCGTGCAGAACAAGCTGCATTACGCCGTCACCGGCAAGACTGCCGCGGAGCTGATTTCCGAGCGGGCGACACTGGACAGTCCCACGATGGGGCTTACCACATGGAAGGGCGCGCCGGACGGAAAAATTCTGAAAAGCGACACGCTGGTGGCCAAAAACTACCTGAACGAAAAAGAATTGAGCCGCTTGAATCGTCTTGTGACCATGTTCATCGACTATGCCGAACTGATGGCGGAGGACGAGCAGCTCATGAGCATGCAGGATTGGCTCAGTGAGACCGACCGCTTCCTCACCAACAACCGCCGCAAGGTGCTGGAGGGCAAGGGCCACATCTCCCACGAGGCGGCGGTAAAAAAAGTAGGTACTATTTATGAGGAATTCCGCCAAAAGCAGGATGCCGACTACATCTCTGAATTTGACCGGCAGATCGCTGTATATCTGAAAGGTGACAAGCTATGATCGAACGCTTTGCCATCGCGGGCTACGCGCGCATTTCGGTGGACGAGGAACTGGACCGCGACAATGTATCCATTGAGAACCAAAAGGCTATCATCGAAGATTTTGTGAAGCACCGCTTCCCCGACAGTACGCTGACCTTTTACGAGGATCGTGACCGCTCCGGCTACACCTTCGAGCAGCGTGAGGGTTATCAGGAAATGCGGCGCGGGCTGATGAGCCACAAGTACGACATTCTTATTGTCAAAGACTTCTCCCGTTTCTCCCGCCGCAATTCCCGCGGTTTGGTGGAGTTGGAAGACCTGCGGGACGCCGGTGTGCGTATCATCTCCATCGGAGACAACATTGACTTCCCAAACGACGATGACTGGCTGAAAATCCAGTTCCAGTTTCTCATCAACGAAATGCCAGTGACGGACACCAGCAAGAAGGTAAAGTCCGTCATCCGCCGCCGTCAGGCAGACGGCGCGTGGCTGTGCGCCGCGCCCTATGGCTACATTCTCAATAAACAAAAGCAGTTTGAGATCGTCCCTACGGAGGCAGAGATCGTGCGGGAAATCTTCCAGCTCTATCTGGACGGCTGGGGATATAAGAAAATCGCCAACCACCTGACAGATACTGGTGTGCCCACCCCTCGGATGTCAGAGCAGCTTCGCAAAGAGGCGGAGGGAGAGGAATCCCGCCGCACAGCGAAAAAGGACTGGGCTATTGTCACGGTGCAGGGCATTCTCGACAATGATTTTTATATCGGTACGCTCCGGCAGGGCAAGTACACCCGTGCCAAAATCAACGGTAAGGATGTCAAGCGGGACGAGTTGGAACATATCGTCATTGAACACCACCATCAAGCCATCATCGACTACCGCACCTTTGCCACCGTCCGCGCCCTGCGGGAACAGCGCTCTACCAACCACTACCGCGGGAAGAAAATCAATGACAATGTGTATTCAGGTTTTCTGGAATGCGGCGACTGCGGCAGTCCCATGTTTGCTATGAGCCGCCGGGATCTGCGCCCCGCCTACACCTGTGGAACCTATCACCGTCGGGGACTGTCCGGCTGCACCAGTCACCACATCCGGGTGGACAGGCTGGACGAGTTGATGAAGCTGTATCTCAAAAAGGTAAAGGACAACTCCGCCAATATGCTGGAGCGTCTCAACGCCGACCTTGCCCACGAGCAGGAGGACATAAGCGAAACGGAACGCACTGCGGAGAATCTGGAAACCCTGCTGCTGGACGCACAGGAGGAACTGAAAGCCACCAAGCGCCAGCGTATTCGGGATATGGCGCGGCACCCGGAGCAGGAGGCCATTTTGGAGGAGACCTACGACGAGCTGGAGCATGACCTGATCCAGCGCATCAACGGCTTGCAGAATCAGCTGCAAATGACGGCGGACAAACGCAACACCATTATTCAGGTGAACCGCGCGGCGAAAACCGCCATGGAGGTCTTTGATGACCTGCTAAGCAAGGAACATCTTGACCGCAAGGATCTACAGCTTATCATTAAGAAAATCAAGGTCTATGAGGATCATCTGGAAATTCGGCTGAAAGCCGACATTGACTGCCTGCTCCGCTGCGGAGAGCTGCCCCGTGAGGAGGGCTCCGTTGCTGCCATGGCCCGTCAGGGGGACACCGTAAATTTTCCTGACGGCACGGGAGATATCTCAACCATTACCATCGTCCAGAGCGCAAAAATGCGTCCGGACAAGGTCTTTCGTGCCAATGTTATCAGTGACGGTGACCCGTTGGAGATCTACACGAGCAAGGAGGGCGAGGTCATCTTCAAGAAATACTCGCTCATGGGCGGTGTGGACGAGTTTGCCGCACAGATCTGTGAAACACTCAACAAAACCACCGGCTTGACCGTCGCCGTGACGGACCGCGACAGTGTGGTGGCCGCGGCGGGCAGCGCGCGGCGCGATCTGATCGGCAAGCGCATCAGCACCGAGCTGGAGCAGATCATGGAGGACCGCGCCATCTACCGCGCACAGGGCAGCGAGCGCAGCGTCTACGTCACCGACACGCTCGACCGCTGCTGTGCCGCCATCGCCGCGCCCATCATTTCCGAGGGCGACGCGCTGGGGCTGGTGCTGTTTGTGGAGAACGAGGGTGAGAACCACGTCGGCGAGACGGAGTACAAGCTCGCGCAGACCATCGCTTCCTTCCTCGGCAGGCACATGGAGAGCTGAAAAAGGGAAGCGTCCCGCAAGCGGGACGCTTCCCTTTTTTCTTTAGTCGTTGACGACCTTGATCTGGCACATCTTCATCGTCTCGAGCGCGTGGCGGTGGCTCTCCGGCGTGACGCCGGCGCAGCAGCTCGCGTCCACGGTGATGGGCGCTTCGGGCATCGCCGCCTTGAACAGCAGCGCGTTGGACACCACACAGATGTCGGTGCAGAGGCCGACCAGCTCGATCTCCAGCGCCTCCTGCGCGCGCTCGGTCATCAGAATACCGGCGAGCCGGTTGGAGCCGAAGGTGGGCTTGTCGATAACGGTCGCCTTCTCCGCGGCCTTGGCGACCGCATCGTTGAGCTGCCAGCCGTGGGTGCCCTCGATGCAGTGCTCGATGGGCAGGTTGCGGCCCTCCTGCGTGTCGAGATAGTTTTCGTAATGCGTGTCGCGCGTGAGATAGATGTTCCACGGGTCGTACTCCTTCATCTTCTCCACAACGCGCGGAACGATCTGCTGCGCCTCCTTCGTACCGAGCGAGCCGTCGATGAAGTCGTTCTGCATATCAATGACGACGAGAATCTTACGCATGGCAATGCCCTCCTGTTTTTTTCAGATGTGCTTCCACTTCGCGCCGTTCGGTACATCGGTCACCTCGATGCCCCGTGCCTTCAGCTCGTCGCGGATGCGGTCGGCCTCGGCGAAGTTCTTCGCCTTCTTGGCGTCGGCGCGCTGACGGATCAGCGCCTCGATGGCCTCGTCCGGCGTGCCGTCCTCGGCGATGACGGTGAACGCGCCCGCGCTCTGCGCGGCGGCCGCGGCGTTCTTCTCGCGCAGCGCGGCGGCCTTGGCGATGAGGTCAAGGCTCAGGACCTCGTCGAGGTCGGCGATGATCGCGAGCTTGGTCGCGCCGCTCGTCTTGGCCTTGAGCACATCGTAGAGCACGGTGACGCCCATGGCGGTGTTGAGGTCGTTGTCCATCTCCTTGGAGAATTTCGCGCGGTACTCGGCGCGCACGGCCTCGTCCACGCCGCCCTCGTCCTTGAGGTTGGCGATCTTCGCAAGGAGCTTGTTGTAGGCGAGCACGGCGTTATCCAGATTCTCCCAGGTGAACACGAGGCTCTTGCGGTAGTGGCTCTGCAGGCAGAAGAAGCGGTAGGCCAGCGGGTCGTAGCCCTTCTGCTCAAGCAGGGAAACGGTCAGAAATTCGCCCTTGGACTTGCTCATTTTGCCGTCCGTTGTGTTGAGGTGGGCAACATGGCACCAGTGGGGGCACCAAGGATGTCCGAGGTAGCTTTCGGACTGGGCGATCTCGTTCGTGTGGTGCGGGAAGGCATTGTCCACGCCGCCGCAGTGCAGGTCGAGGTATTCGCCGTTGTACTTCATGGAGATGCCAGAGCACTCGATGTGCCAGCCGGGATAGCCGACGCCCCAGGGCGAATCCCATTTGAGCGCCTGATCCTCGAACTTGGACTTGGTGAACCAGAGGACGAAGTCGTTCTTATTCTTCTTGTTCGTGTCCTCCTCCACGCCCTCGCGGACGCCCACGGCGAGGTCCTCCTCGTTGTGGTCGTTGAAGATATAGTAGCGGTCCAGCTTGCTCGTGTCGAAGTAGACGTTGCCGCCGGCGAGGTAGGCGTAGCCGGTGTCAAGCAGCCTGGTGATGATCTTGATATAGTCGTCGATGAGGCCGGTGGCGGGCTGCACGACGTCGGGACGCTTGATGTGGAGCTTTTGGCAGTCGGCAAAGAAGGCGTCGGTATAGAACTGCGCGATCTCCATGACGGACTTGTGCTCGCGCTTAGCGCCCTTGAGCATCTTGTCCTCGCCCTCGTCGGCGTCGCTCGTAAGGTGGCCGACGTCGGTGATGTTCATGACGCGGTTGACGCTGTAGCCTGCGAAGCGGAGGTACTTCTCCAGCACATCCTCCATGATGTAGCTGCGCAGATTGCCGATGTGGGCAAAGTGATAGACGGTCGGGCCGCAGGTGTACATCTCGACGTGGTTCGGGGTATGGGTCTTGAGCTCTTCCTTTTTGTGGGTGGCGGAATTATAGAGGTACATACAGAAACTCCTTTTCAGAGCAAAATTAACTTGGCTTCAGTCCGGCTCGCGGAACACGTCGGCATTTTTGATGAAATACTCAATGCCGGAATAGGCGGTGGTCAGCACGATGACGGCATTGCACAGGGGATCGAACCACGCGTACGCGCCGAAAACGTTGAGCAGCATCGCGCAGAGGCAGACCATGGTCGAGGCCGTTTTGACCTTGCCGGACCACGCTGCGGCGATCACGCGGCCCTGCTCGACGGCAACGAGCCGCATTCCGGAGACCGCGAACTCGCGCAGCAGCACGATGGCCAGACACCAGCCGGGCATCTGCCCGATCTCGACGAGGTAGCACATGGCCGCCATGACGAGCACCTTGTCCGCCAGCGGGTCCATGAATTTGCCGAAATTCGTGACCTGGTTGTAGTGGCGGGCGATGTAGCCGTCCACAAAATCCGTGAGGCACGCGACCACGAACACGCCGAAGGCGGCGCAGCGCGCATAGGGGAAATCCAGATACAGGATCACAAGAAATACGGGGATGAGCGCCACCCGCGCAAGGGTGAGCTTATTGGCAGTCGTCATCTGTGAACAGTCCTTTCAAGGCGCTCGCGCGCCGGTTTTCTATTTTGCCGCGTCCGCGCGGCGTCTTATTCCTCGGCCAGCTCGCCGGTCAGCTCGCCGTCCATCGCGCCGGTGATGCGCACGGGCACGAACTCGCCCGCCGCGACGTCGCGCGGGGCGGAGAAGTAGATGCGCCCGTCGATGTCCGGCGACTCTGCATAGCTGCGGCCGACAAAGAGCATGGATTGCCCGTCGAAGCCCTCGCAGAGGACCTCCATCACGTCGCCCTGGCGTTCGTCGTTCCACGCGTCGATGATCTCGCTCTGAATGTCCACGATCCGCTCGGCACGGCGGGCCGCCTCGTCGGAGTCGACGCGCTCCATCTTCGCCGCGCGCGTCCCCTCCTCGGGGGAATAGGGAAACACGCCCGCGCGCAGCAGCTTCTGCTCGCGCAGGAAATCGCACAGCTCGTCGAACTCCTCCTCGCCCTCGCCGGGCAGGCCCGCGATGATGGACGTGCGCAGCACGAGGCCGGGGATGCGCTCGCGGAGCTTATCGAGCAGGGCGCAGAGGTATTTCTTGTCGCCGCGGCGGTTCATCTTCTTGAGGATCTTATCGTTGCAGTGCTGGAGCGGAATGTCAAGGTATTTCAGAATTTTGTCCTCGCGGGCGATCACGTCGATCAGGCGGTCGTCGATCCACTCGGGATAGAGGTAGTGCAGGCGGATCCAATGGAAATCGAGCTTGCAAAGCTCCTCTAAAAGGTCGGCCAGATGGGGCTTGCCGTCCCAGTCCATGCCGTAGCGCGTGATGTCCTGCGCGATGACGATGAGCTCCTTGACGCCGGAATCGGCGAGCTGCCTTGCCTCGGCGAGAACATGCTCCATCGTGCGGGAGCGGTATTTGCCGCGCAGCTTGGGGATGATGCAGAAGGCGCACCAGTTGTCGCAGCCCTCCGCGATGCGCAGGAAGGCGTAGTGGCCCGGCGTGGTGAGCACGCGGCCGAACTCGTCGACCGGCGCGTTGATGTCGTCGAAGCGGCTGACGGTGCCGCCCGCCATGACGGTCTCGACCGCGTCCACAATGTCCTTGTAGCTGCCGGTGCCGAGAATGCCGTCCACCTCGGGAAGTTCCTTTGCCACCTCACCCTGATAGCGCTGCGTCATGCAGCCGGTGACCAGAATTTTCTTGAGCTTGCCGGCCTTTTTCAGCTCCGCCATGGCGAGAATGTTCTCGATGGCCTCCTCATTCGCGCTCGAGAGGAAGCCGCAGGTGTTGACCACCGCAGCGTCGCAGCCCTCGGGCGACGGGCAAAGCTCCATGCCGGCATCGCGGCACAGGGCCATCATCTGCTCGCAGTTGACCATATTTTTCGCGCAGCCGAGCGAAATAAAGCGAAGTTTGTATGCCATAGTCCTCTTCCCGTCCGCCGCGCGCCGGCGGCAAAAATCGTTTTCGGTCACAGCCCGTCGTCCGCGTCCGTCAACGCCGCGCCCGCCGTCCGCAGGGCAGTCTTGACCTCGCCCCACGAAAAGCCGCGGCGCAGCAGAGCGTCCGACAAGCGTTTATAGTCCTTTTCGTTCAGGGGCTGCCCCCTCGTTTTCGACGCGATGACGCACGCGAGCGTCTCCTGCGCGTCGGGGGCTGTTTCCAGCGCCTCGTCCCACAGCTCGCGCGGCACGCCGCGGCGGTAAAGCTCGTCGCGGATGCGGGCGGGACCGCAGCCCTGTGCGCTGTAATGGCGCACGAGCATGGCGGCATAGGCCGCGTCGTCCAGCGCGCCGATCTTCTCGAGATACTCCGCCGCCGCGCCGGCGTCGTCCGCCTCGGAGCCCTTCTGCACGAGACGGCGCGTCAGCTCGCGCTTGGAGAGCGGGCGGGCGGAGATCATATTGGCGGCGCGCACGCGCGTCTCACTGCGCGCGCCGCTTTTTTGTAATTGTACCACAGTCTCGGGTGAAATGTCCAGCCCCACATATAAGCCGAAACGCAGAAGCTCGCTCTCGGTGATCCGGAGGAGGTCTCCCCCCTCCAGATACACGAGAACGCGCTCCTGCTTATGCTTTGACCGTTCGATGCGCTCGACTCTCATCAGCCCTCAAAATCGTCGGCGCTAACGTCCACGGCGCGGCCCGCCGCCTTGGCGGCGATCCTCGACTGATTGCTCATGAGCTTGTGGAAATCACGGCGGATATCGGCCTCGAGCTTCGCGGCGATCTCGGGGTTGTCGCGCAGGTACTGCTTGGCGGAATCACGGCCCTGCCCGATGCGCGTCTCGCCCATGGAGTACCACGAGCCGCTCTTCTGCACGAGGTCGAGCTTCACGCCGAGGTCGATGAGCTCGCCGAGCATGGAGATGCCCTCGCCGTACATGATGTCGAACTCCGCCTCGCGGAACGGGGGCGCCATCTTGTTCTTCACGACCTTGGCGCGGGTGCGGTTGCCGATCATCTCGCTGCCGTTCTTGAGCGTTTCGATGCGGCGCACGTCGATGCGCACGCTTGCGTAGAACTTCAGCGCGCGGCCGCCGGTGGTGACCTCGGGGTTGCCGTACATCACGCCGACCTTCTCGCGCAGCTGGTTGATGAAGATGACGATGCAGTTGGTCTTGTTAATTGCGCCGGCGAGCTTGCGCAGCGCCTGCGACATCAGCCTTGCGTGCAGGCCGACAAAGCTGTCGCCCATCTCGCCCTCGATCTCCGCGCGCGGCACGAGCGCGGCGACGGAGTCCACCACGATCACGTCGATCGCGCCGGAGCGCACGAGCGCCTCAGTGATCTCAAGTGCCTGCTCGCCGGTGTCCGGCTGGGAGACGAGCATATCCTCCACATTCACGCCGAGGGCGCGGGCGTAGCCGATATCGAGCGCGTGCTCGGCGTCGATGAACGCGACCTCGCCGCCCGCCTTCTGCGCCTGCGCGAGGACGTGCAGGGCGAGCGTCGTTTTGCCGGAGGACTCGGGGCCGTAGATCTCCACGATGCGGCCCTTGGGCAATCCGCCGATGCCGAGCGCGAGGTCGAGCGCCAGCGAGCCGGTGGAGATGGCCTCCACGTTCGCGGCCTGCTCGTCGCCGCAGCGCATGATGGAGCCCTTGCCGTAGAGCTTTTCGATCTGTGCCATCGCCGTTTCGATGGCGCGCTTCTTGTCGGCGTTGGGCGCGGTGGGCGCCGCCTTAGTCACTTTCTCTGCTGCCATTGGTTCATCCTCCTGTTTCTGCTTCTGTATCTTAAAATTTTTTGTCAGATCTCTTTGCAAAGCCGTCCGTAGACCACGCGGGGGATACCGTGCAGGTCCTTGACGATCTGGATGTCGCCGAAGCCGTTCGCGCGCATGATGCGCAGCACCTCGTCCGCCTGCCCGATGCCGACCTCGAAGGCCATGAGTCCGTTCGGCAAGAGAGCGTCGCGCCATTTATCCGCGATGACGCGGTAGAAATCCAGTCCGTCCGCGCCGCCGTCAAGCGCGAGGTGCGGCTCGTGGTCGCGCACGGAGGGATCGAGCGTTTCAATGTCCGCCGTGGGGATATAGGGTGGGTTGGAAACGATGCAGTCGAACTCGCCGAGCTGGCGCGAGGGCTTCTCGCGCGCGTCCATGCGCAGGCTCGTCACGCGGGCGGAGAGCTGGTTGCGCCGGATGTTCTGGCGGCAGATCTTGAGCGCCTCCTCGTCCCACTCGCCGAGCAGCACACGGCTGCGCAGCACCTGACTGGCGACGGCGAGGCCGATGCAGCCACTGCCCGCGCACAGGTCGAGCACACGGCAGTCCGCGCCGGAGTCCAGCTCGTGGA
>ERZ836877.6706-NODE-6706-length-10128-cov-2.734935_pt1 | contig 10128 bp, 6 predicted proteins | sample MGYA00519469_ERZ836877 | MGnify/ENA primary metagenome ERZ836877 (study PRJEB31850, sample SAMEA3708809) | human gut metagenome | biome: human gut; feature: human-associated habitat; material: faeces | place: China | collected 2014 ... | reverse complement strand
TAAGAGAACATACTCTTATACCGACAGATTCTTAAACGTGTATAAGACATTTAAGTATCTGACACCTTCAAAGACAAATGAATATCTTAAGACATTTGCAGATAATGTACAGAAGGGTGGAATTAGTAATATTTCCTTATCCGGATTTACAGATACTTTATCAAGTTATTCATTAAACAGCAAAAAGTATACAAGAAAAGATGCAATGGATTATTACACCAGTGCAATGGATGAAGTAATCGGCAAAGGAATGAATGTATCCATGGAAGAACCGTCCATGTATTTATGGAAATATACAGATGAATATCTGGATATGCCAATCAGCTCATCCATGTATGTGTACACTTCCAGTGAAATTCCTTTCCTTACATCAGTACTCAAAGGAAGTATGAAGGTTTATTCCGAATATGTGAACTTTGAAGCTAATCAGACAGAATTCTTCTTGAAGTTAATTGAAACAGGTGTTTACCCATCTTTCTTATTAACTTATGAGAGTCCTACAGTACTTCAGTATACAAACTCAAGCTGGGATTATTCCTCAGATTATGAGCAGTATATCAGTGTTATTTCAGAGTTCAACCAGGATTTGAAAGCAGTAAATGAGAAGACAGAAGGAGCCTCTATTGTAAAACACCAGATGAATTACGATGGTAATAACAATCTGACAAAGGTAACTTACAGTAACGGTACGGTTGTTTATGTGAACTACTCAGAAGACGCTGTTTCAGCTGATGGAGAAACTATCGATGGATTATCATATAAGGTAGGTGAAGAATAATGTCAACTAAAACAGAAGAAATTAAAGAAGAAATCAAAGAGCAGCCGAAAAAGGAAAAGGCTCCGAAGGAAGAAAAGAAAGATACAAAGAAGAAAAAGAAAACCTATACCGTAGACGAACTCTTGAGCCAGAATGAGAGAATGGAATTATTCGACGAGTATGGCAGAAGGAAGAAAATCAAGGTAAAGGTAAAAGAAGGCAAGTTAAAGAAGCGTGAAAACAGAATGGGTTATGTGTTCATGATTCCATATGTTGCCGGTGCATTAATCTGTCTGCTGTATCCGTTAATCATAGCGATTATCTACGCATTCAGTAATGTAGTTGTAAAAACAAATACCGTTACCTTTAATGGTATCCAGAACTTTGCAAGTGTACTTGATAAGAACCCTGAGCTGATTACCCAGCTCGGTACACTGGCATTCAAGATGCTTCTTGGTGTACCACTTATCGTAGTATTTGCACTGCTTATGGCAATGATGCTGAATATGAAACTGCCGGGAAAAGGTGTTTACAGAACGATCTTCTTCCTGCCGGTTATCGTAGTCAGCGGTCCGGTTATGACCATGATCAATTCCGAAAACAGTAGTATTCAGGCAGTTGATATGACAGTCATTGAATCGGTAATACAGAGTTTACTTCCAGCCTGGATTTCAGATTCTGTATTGTGGATTTTTAGCAATATCATCATGTTATTATGGTATTCCGGTGTACAGATCCTGATTTTCCTTGCAGCATTGCAGAAGATTGATACTTCACTTTATGAAGCTGCAAAGATCGACGGTGGTTCTAACTGGGAATGTTTCTGGAAGATTACACTTCCAACCATTAAGCCAATGCTTCTGTTAAATGCGATTTATACCGTTGTATTCCTGTCACAGGATGCAATCATCAGCCCGCTGATTGATACAATCAAGGCAGCATTACAGAGTGTCATGGGTTATGGATATGCCGCAGCATTTGCATGGATGTATGCAATCGTGGTACTGCTCTTCGTTGGTATTGTTGCTTTATGTTTCCTTCCAAAGAAGGATTTGTATGAGAAGCAGATCAAGAAGAACAAGCAGCTTGAAAAGAAGACTAGAAAGAAACTTGCAAAACATCAGAAGCAGTTAATCAAGAACCAGATTAAGCTTCAGAAAGCAATTCAGAAGGAAGAAAAGATGAAACTTGCAGGAAAAGACCTGGGAGGAGGTAATTACGATGGCTGATGCAGTAAAAGAAGTTAAACCAAAGAAGGAAAAAGCAGAAAAAGTTAAAGTAAAAAAAGCCAAGACTCCTATGTCGAAGGAAAAGCTTCACAAGATAATGTTTGGTACGAAAGATGACATGGGCCTCTTGAAAAAAATTGTGGTTTATGTTATACTTACCTGTGTTGGATTTGTGTTTGTATATCCATTATTAAAGGTATTAAGTACAAGTTTCATGTCATTGTCAGATTTGTTTGACTCATCCATCAACTGGATTCCGTCAAAGCTCAGATTTGAGAACTACAGGACAACCATGAAAGCCATGAATTACTGGAAATCATTAAAAGACAGCTTTATTATATCCGGTCTTCCTACTTTATGCCAGGTAGTTTCCTGTTCCATCGTAGGATACGGACTTGCAAGATATAATTTCAAAGGAAAGAACTTTATCATGGGATTGATTATCTTCTCATTCGTTCTTCCTAGTTCACTTTTAATGACAACACAGTATCAGATGTATACATCGTTTGGATGGACAGGTAAACTGATGACATTTATTTTCCCTGCTATTCTGGCAAATGGATTTAAGTCACAGTTGTTTATCCTGATCTGCTGGTCATTCTTCAAGCAGATTCCGCCGGTATTAAATGAAGCGGCTGCTATTGATGGTGCCGGACATTTTAAATCATTCTTTAAGATTGCACTTCCATCAGCAGCGGGAGCATTAATCGTAGTATTAATCTTCTCCTTCGTATGGTACTGGAATGAACAGTATTTATCACAGCTTTACTTGTATAGTAAGGTTAAGGAAAACAATATTTATACACCGTTGATTAATCAGCTGTCAATCTTTGATTCGGCATTCGACAGTGCATATAACAGTAATACTGGTTCTGGTTCGTCAAATTCAGCGACGATCAATGATGCTTACCGAATGGCAGCAACGATATTAACTATTTTACCGTTATTAATTATTTATGCAGTTTTACAGAAGCAGTTCGTAGAAAGTGTGGACAGAGCTGGTATCACTGGTGAATAATACCAATATATTATGCAGGAAATTCTCCGGAATTTCCTGTATGATTTGAATTTATCATATGGGTTTAAGTATGCCTGGCATACTGCCAATAAATAAAAAAAGGGAAAAATCAATAAAAAGGAGGATGTCTTATGTCAAAGAACATAAAGAAAGTGCTTTGCTTAACTCTTGCAGTAGCTATGACAGGAAGCCTGTTTACAGCATGTGGTAAGAAAGAAGAGAAGAAGCAGGTTGCAACTCTGTCACCAATGACCGAGGATGAAATCACTCTTACTTACCAGTTCTGGGAAGATGGTCCTATTGTAGACTCTCTGAATAAAGAATGGGCAAAGAAATACCCTAACATCACAGTAAAACCAAGTGAGGTACTTGTTACAGACAACAATACAAACTTAACGAACTATCTGGGAACAGATAACATGCCGGACGTATTCTGGGTACTTGGTACACCGGATTTCGCAATCACAAATGGTATGTTAACTAACATGGATGGTATGTGGAGTGCAGACCCTGATACAAAGAATGTTATCGGTGGTATCAATGAATTCCAGCTTGGATATCTTGGAACAGACGGCAAGTGGACAACACCTGTTAAGTTCTTCCCAACAGAAGCATGGTTAAACATGAACTACTTCACAACACATAATGCAGATATGCCATCTACAGACTGGACATTTGAAGATATGGAATCTTTAGCAGAAAGCCTTACAACTGGTGATGGCCAGGGATGGGGTGTATCTGAAGCTGTTACAGTTATCACATGGTATCCTATCGCATCTGATGCAGATTGTATCGGTGAGTTCGGTTGGAATGGTAAAGAATTTGACCTGACTAACTGGGCTGACGGTGTGGAAATTGAAAAAGGATGGATCGACAAAGGTTACAAAGCTCCTGCTGTTGTCGAAGGAACAGACAACCAGTTTCCTCAGGATTTAGGTATGGTTGCTATGCGTCTTGATAACTGGTGGTGCTGGGAAAGATATTGGAACAAAGATGAAATGTATACACGTCATGTATACTGGGTTCCATATGTACTTCCTCATACCGAAGACAATTCAAGCAGTGATACATATCTTGCTACCATGGACTTTGGTGGTATTTATGCTGACTGTGCTTATCCTCGTGAAGCATACGAAGTTCTTAAGTACTTTGCATGGGGTCCGGAAGGATGGACATACAAACTTTCCAAATATGATGAAATCGTTGCTGTTGGTGCAGAAGGTGACGGAGCTTCCGTATCAGGTTTAGTTCCTGGACCTATCAATAACTGCCCAATCACAACAGATGATACTATCTGGGAAGAATACCAGAAGAAACATCCAACAACTCTTGCTGGTGGTGATACAGAAGGTAAAGATCAGTATGGTATTGATAGAGCTCCTTACTTTGATGCATTCTTTGAAACCGTTAAGAATTCTAAGTGGACATGCTATGGTTCCGCTCAGATTCCTGGATTCGATACATGGTTAGCTAACAACTACAACTCAGCTACTATGTACGATGGTTTCGAAGGTGTAGAAAAATGGGTATTTGAAGGTGGCGGAGATCCTGCAGATAAAGTTGCAGGCTTAACAGAATCAGCTAACCAGACAAATCAGGACTACATCAACCAGATTAAGTCAGTATTAGAGTAATAAAAACAGATATAATGTAATCCCTTCCTCCCGCAGGTTTTCCGGCGGGAGGTTTTCTATATTATGGGAAATTCCTACATAAAAGGATAGATAAAAAGAAAAAAATATGATATACTGGACTCATGGAAAGCAGGCCGTACTGGATGGGAAACGGCAGAAAGTGAGGAAATATGGCAATAGAAGAAATATCACGGATTCCTGTCGGAGATATGATATTACGATATGAACAGGAAACCGATTATGCTACGGCTGGTTTTTCTGTTATTCCGGCAGATATGGATGGCCAAGACAATGCAGAGAAATTCTACAGAATCAATTCACTTGTGCAGATGAAACTGGTGGGTGATATGTATCCGAACTGTTACGGACACGGTTCGTCCATGCGTAACAGCGAATCTGCCAACAGGCTGGATTATAAGAGCCAGGTAGTGGAAGAAACAGAAGATGCCACCATCGTTAAGACATTCTTAGAAGATGCGAGAGGATACCGTGTCACGCATATTGTGACTTATTATCAGGGTGATGAAAGCTTTGAGATGAAGAACATCGTGGAAAATGTGTCCGGACAGGATATCACGATGGAGATGCTCTCCAGCTTTGAACTGGGGAATATATCCCCATTCTTAACAGGGGACGGACCAGAAAAACTGCTGGTGCATCGTCTGAGAAGTAAATGGAGCCATGAAGGAAGATTATCGACGGAAACTGTGGAAGATCTGCAATTAGAACCGTCCTGGTCCACATGGTCCGTGTCCAGTGAAAGATTTGGACAGACAGGTTCGATGCCGGTGAAGAAGTTCTTTCCTTTTGTAGCGATAGAAGATACCGAGAATGAAGTTCTCTGGGGTGTGCAGCTTGCCCACGAGGCATCCTGGCAGATGGAAGTGTACCGTCAGGACGATGCATTGCATATTTCCGGCGGCATCGCAGACCGTGAATTTGGACACTGGATGAAGGTGCTTCATCCCGGAGAATCATTTGAAACTCCGACTGCCATTGTCAGTGTATGTCATGGCGGCGGGATTGACAGAATCTGTCACAGACTGACACAGGCGGCAGAGAAATATCTGGATGATATTCCGGAGAGCGAACAACATCTTCCAATCATCTTTAATGAATACTGTACGACCTGGGGCTGCCCTTCCCATGAGAATATATCAGGAATTATAAATGCCATCAAGGACAGGGATTTTGAATATTTTGTCATCGACTGTGGCTGGTTCAAAGAGGATGGTGTGCCGTGGGATATCAGCATGGGAGATTATAATATATCCCCAACCCTGTTCCCGGAAGGTCTGGAGAAAACAGTGGATATGATAAAAGCTGCCGGTATGAAGCCGGGTATCTGGTTTGAGATTGATAATATCGGAAGTGCCGCAAAAGCTTATCATAATACGGAACATCAGTTAAAGAGGGATGGGTATCCGATTACAACATACAGCAGAAGATTCTGGGATATGACCGATCCGTGGGTAACTGAATATCTGACAGAGAAAGTAATCAAAACATTAAACACTTACGGATTTGAATATATGAAGATGGATTACAATGATACCATCGGCATCGGATGTGACGGAAGTGAGTCGTTAGGTGAAGGATTGCGTAAGAATATGGAAGCATCCGTTGATTTTGTGCGGAAAGTTCTTGCAGAAGTACCTGGAATCATTCTGGAGAATTGTGCATCCGGCGGACATAAGCTGGAGCCGCTGATGATGAGCTTATGCTCGATGGCATCATTTTCCGATGCACATGAATGTGAGGAGATCCCGGTAATTGCAGCAAATCTTCACCGGGCAATCCTGCCACGTCAGAGCCAGATCTGGGCTGTTATCAGAAAGACGGATAGTGTAAAGAGAATTGCCTATTCCATTGCAAATACCTTCCTTGGAAGAATGTGTCTGTCCGGCGATGTAACGGAACTGACGGAGGCACAGTGGAAAGTGATCGATGATGGTATGGCATTTTATAAGAAAATCGCCCCGATTATCAGGAAGGGATATACTTACCATGTAAGTCCGAAGATTGGCAGCGAACGTCATCTGAAGGGCTGGCAGGGTATTGTAAGAACCGGAGAGAATGGACAGGCATATGTCCTTATCCATACCTTCCACGGCGGCTATCCGGAAGTCATAGAGATACCGCTTCCGGATGACTGCCCGGATCAGATCATTGCACAGTATTCGGATGAAACGGCAGATGTAACCGTGGAAAACCGGGTATTAAAATTAAAGACGGCGGAAGATATGCGTGCAGTGGCAGTATTATTAGCTCCGCAGGAAAGGAAAGATAAAAGAAACATGAACAAGACAGGATTTTATATCAGACCATATACCGTAAACTGGAATAACGAAGAGTCAGACAGTTTACATCTGGAATACAGTTACGATAAGGAAGACTGGTATGCATTTAACGGAGATAACGGTATTCTCTTTGCACAGTCAGGATCTAAGAGAATGGCAAAGCCGCAGATCGTAAAGGACGGAGATTCCTTCCGTATCTATGCCATGGATGCAGTGGACAACGATAAGGTATTCTGCTATGAATCAAAGGATCTGATTACCTTCGGGGAAGAAAAAGTGGCTGAAAGAGCAGAAACACCGGAATATACGGCAGAATCAGCGATTGTAGAGATTACACAGGCACAGCTTGAAAACTTGCAGAAGAGATTCGGAAAGCCGGAAGAAGTGGTGATCGATCAGATCGAGGAAATCTGTGTGGAAGTAAAACAGGGAGAAACTCCGGAATTACCGGAAACCGTGCAGATTGTATATTCCAATGGTGAAAAAGATACAAAGAAGGTTACCTGGGGAGAAGTTGATACAGAATCCACAGGAGAAAAGACAGTAACAGGAACAATTTACGAACATCAGTATACAAACCCGATCATTTATCACAGAGCCGATCCGTTTATCTATAAACATACGGACGGATATTACTATTTCACCGGTTCCCATACCGATATGGAGCATAATCTGGTCGGAAAATATCAGTACCGCAATATTACGCTCCGTCGTGCAAAGACACTCGAAGGACTGGCAGATAATTCCGGACTTTATGAGGAGAGAGTGGTATATCAGAGAGAGCCGCTTCCGGGCGATAACAGCCCTCATATCTGGGCACCTGAGATTCACTTCGTGCGGGGAAAATGGTACATCTACTTTACAACCGTAATCGATGAAAATGAGATGTGGTCCATCCGTCCACACGTTCTGGAATGTGCTGATGCCGATCCGTTTAAGGGAGAATGGGTAAATCTTGGAAGAGTACAGACAACCACGAATGACAGCATTGCATTTACTGATTTCTCACTTGACCATACCGTATTTGAGCATAACGGTGAATTATATATGTTCTGGCCGGAGAAACATCCTGCTGATTCCGTTATCTATGTAGCAAAGATGGTAAATCCGTGGACGATTGACTCTGGCAGAATCTGTGCCGTAGTAGCACCGGAATACAACTGGGAAAGACATGGATTCCCGGTATGTGAAGGTCCGGCAGTATTGCAAAGAAATGGAAAAATCTTCCTGGTATATTCAGCAGCAGGAACGGATGCATTATACTGCCTGGGAATGTGTACCGCCGATGAGAATGCCGATTTACTGGATCCGGCATCCTGGACGAAATCAGAACATCCGGTATTCCAGAGTTCCAGAAAGAACGGACAGTTCGGACCGGGACACAACAGCTTCACAAAAGATGAAGAAGGTCATGATGTTATGGTATACCATGCACGTCAGGAAGAGAGATACCTTGTGGACGAAGGCTATCAGCCATTATATGATGCAGGAAGAAATGCAACACTTATGAGAATTTACTGGAATGAGGACGGTACACCGAACTTCTCCGTACCGATTCCGAGCGGAAAGGGTCACGACATTCCGACCGAATTCACAGCAAAAGTAATTGTAAAATAAACAAAAACTAACAAAAAGCAATAAAAAGTAATAAAAAGTAATAAAAAGCAACAAGAAACAACAGAAAGTAACAAAAAGTAATAAAAAGCAACAGATAAAATGCCGGGGAACAGCTTCATACAGCCTGCTCTCCGGCATTTTGCCGTAAAATTACTGTTTCATTTTCGGTTTAAAAACTAGGGAAGCCAGATAACCGAAAATCAATGCACCGGATATTCCGACCGCACCCGCCTGAAAACCACCGGTAAAGACACCAATAAAGCCATTTTCATCTACCGCATCCTTTACCCCTTTCCAGAGAGAATTTCCAAAGCTGCAAAGCGGAACTCCGGCCCCGGCACCGGAAAAGTCAATCAGGGATTCATACCAGCCGAGTGCCCCCAGCAATGTGCCTATGACAACCAGTCCGACCATGATCCGCCCCGGCATCATCTTTGTCTTCTCCATCAGAAGCTGCGCCAGTGCGCAGATAACGCCGCCTGTTATAAAAACCCTCAGATAATCAACAAGCATTCTGTTCTCCTCCTATTTCATAAAATATCTATTTACTTAGTATTTAAATTTTCATATTTTCTATGTGTTGAAATCTGCCCTTTTTTAATCATCAGAGTACGCTCAAAATACAAAAAAGGTCAAAAAATAATTCAAACACCTGGCCTGTGTTTGAATTATTTTTTGACCGGTTATTGATTTCTCTATGTGCGTTCTGCCTATTTAGAAATCCCGGATTTTATCGTCTGTTTCGTCCGTCGTTTTGTCAATTTTTCTGATTTCTACATCATAACCGTACTTGTCATTGACCTGGACATGGACTGTATCACCGACACGATGCCCCAACAATGCCTTACCGACAGGTGAATCAATACTAATCAGACCATGCAGCACATCCTCACGGACGGTCGTTACGATACGGTATGTTTCTTCCTCATCTTCATCTTCAAAATAAACCGTTACCGTATTATTCAGTCCGACCTCATCATCCTTGGAATGATCCTTGATGACTTTTGCTGTCTTGACCATTCTTTCAAGATAGCGGATTCTGCTTTCGTTTCGGTTTTTTTCTCTCTTGGCTGCCTGATACTCAAAATTTTCACTGAGATCTCCCTGTTCCCTGGCTTCCTTGACAGCCGCCAGTGCCTCTTTACGGACAACAACCTTACGGTGTTCAATCTCTTCCTTCATCTTCTGAATATCTGCCTCAGATAATTCATCATACATCTTCTATCACATCCTACTATTCAATATTCCGCTTTCTTTGACGGACTGAACAGCTTCCTGAATGGTCGGCACGTCCAGAACCAATGCAAAACGGACAAAGCCTTCTCCAAGGCTTCCGAAGCTGCTGCCCGGTGTCACTATAAGACCGGTTTTCTCCATTAATTCCATCACAAATTCATTGGAATTGGCAAAGCCTTCCGGAATCTGAGCCCATGAGAACATGGTCCCCTGGCTGAGAGGCACTTTCCATCCGATAGATGTCAGTCCCTCTGAAAGGGCATAATTACGGCGATCATATTCTTCACACTGTGCTTTCACTGCATCCTGCGGACCCGTCAGGGCTGCAATGGCACCA
>ERZ836877.6699-NODE-6699-length-10137-cov-5.654830_pt1 | contig 10137 bp, 9 predicted proteins | sample MGYA00519469_ERZ836877 | MGnify/ENA primary metagenome ERZ836877 (study PRJEB31850, sample SAMEA3708809) | human gut metagenome | biome: human gut; feature: human-associated habitat; material: faeces | place: China | collected 2014 ... | reverse complement strand
TAGATTCTCTCCCGTTCACAGGGGTCGGCATAATTGTCCACATCACCCGATGCAAACAGACCGATATCCCCATTTGCCGAAAGCAACGCGCCAAAAGCCCGCGGCCGCAAATCACGCCGCTGAACTCCGGACACCCCAAAAGCCAACATTATGACAGCAAAGAAAAAGACGATACGCACCCTGGTCGCTGTGACCGTACTGGCAGCCGCGGCGTCGGCAATGAACGCCCGCACCGCAGCCGATTTTCTGGTCGAGGCCCCCGAGGACGCCCTGCCGCTGCTCTCGACCAACTCGCGTATGGACATGCTCGACTATTTCCGATACGGCAGCGACCGGAGCGTCACAAACCGTGCCGGCGGCAACGCGCGCATACTCAATGAAAGTGAGCGCACCATCACCTTCGAGGTGGACAGCGGCGTCTGCGCCCAACTGGCCGTGCTGGTTTCAGGACGTGACACCGTCCTGGCCCTGGTTTCCACCGTGGCATCGCCCGCGCTCGACAGCCGTCTGGATTTCTTCCGCACCGACTGGCAGCCCCTGCGACGCAACCCCCTTTCACTGCCAGAATATACCGACTGGCTCACCGACGCCGGTCGTGACGATATCGCCACCGTGTCGCGTGTGCTGCCTTTTGTGCCTGTAGAGGCCCGCTTCGATTCCACTGCCACCACGCTGACGCTGACCTCCGGTGCCCGGACTTTCCTGGCACCCCGCGAATACGAATCCCTGCGGCCGATGCTCGTAGACTCCCTGGTCTACGACATCAAGGGCAACAAATTCAAACTCCGCAAGCCATGATTCCGCAGGCGGTGCCGCTGGCCGAGTTCAACCGGCGTCTGGCCGGAGCCGTCAAGGCCACACCAGGCCTCAGCGGTGTCTGGGTGGTGGCCGAGACTTCCGACGTGCGCGTCAGCGGGGGCCATTGCTACATGGAACTCATCGACAAGGACGCCGACGGCACGGCCGTGGCACGGCTTCGCGCCATAATATGGTCGTCGCGTTTCGGGACGCTCAACGAATTCTTCCGGAGCGCGACCGGCAGTCCGCTGGTTTCCGACATACGTGTGATGGTGTGCCTCACGGCTTCGTTCCATCCACTCTACGGCATGTCAGCCACCATCACCGACATTAACCCCGAATTCACACTGGGCGACGTGCAGCGCCGGCGCCGCGAAATGATTGAGCGCCTGCGCCGCCAGGGAATCCTGGACCTGAACCGCAACCTGCCGCGCCCGACCGTGCCGCAGAACGTGGCCGTGATTTCGGCACGCGGGGCCGCCGGATACGGTGATTTCGTCAATCAATTGCTGTGCAACCGCTACCACCTGCGTTTCTCGGTGACCCTGTTCGAGGCTGTGATGCAGGGCGAACGCGCCGCCGCCTCAATTATCGACGCCCTGGGGCGTGTGGCCGCCAGCGAAAGTGACTTCGACTGCGTGGTGATTATCCGCGGCGGTGGCGCCACCGGCGACCTGGCCGCCTTCGACAACTACGACCTGGCCGCCAACATTGCCATGTTCCCCCTGCCGGTAATCATCGGCATCGGCCATGAACGCGACATCACGCTGCTGGACTATGTGGCCAATATGCGCGTCAAAACCCCTACGGCCGCCGCCGAATGGCTCATAAACTGCGGCACCGCGGCCCTTGAGAACCTGCGTGGCCTCGGTGCCGACATCCTCGATGCGGCCCGTGCCGCAGTAGCGCGTGCCCATCGCCGCCTCGACATCGATGCCGAACGCCTCGCCACCCTGCCTGTCGCCGTCCTCGAGCGCCAGCGGCTAAAAACCGGTCCCGAAGCCGTGGCTACAATCACTGCCGCCGTGCGCAACACCTTGGCCCGCAACGCCGACCGTCTGAAATCGCTGACCACTCTGCTCGACACGCTTTCACCGCAGGCAACCCTGCGCCGCGGATTTTCCATCACCCGCGCCGGGGGCCGCTGCCTCACCGACGCCGACAGTCTGGCACCCGGAACTGTCCTGGAAACAGTCCTGGACCGCGGGATAATCACTTCGACCGTCACCGATACCACAAAATCAAGCCTTTAACCATCCAATCCATATCCACGCCAATGGAAGAAATGAAATATAACGAGGCCTTGACCCGCCTCGAGGAAATACTGGACCGTCTGCGTTCAGACACCTGCGACGTCGACACGCTGGTGGAGCGCACACGCGAAGCCGCCTCGCTGCTGGCACTGTGCCGCAGCCGCCTCACCGCCACCGAGGCCGAATTGCAGGAAGTGCTGAAATCCCTAACCGAAAAATCAGAATAAACCATGAAACAATATCTCGACCTGCTGCGTCACATCCTTGACGACGGCGTCGAAAAGTCCGACCGAACCGGAACCGGCACCATTTCGACCTTCGGCTACCAGATGCGCTTCAACCTTGAAGACGGCTTTCCGCTTGTCACCACAAAAAAATTACATCTGAAATCCATTATCCACGAACTGCTGTGGTTTCTGCGCGGCGACACTAACGTGCGCTATCTCCAGGAAAACGGCGTACGTATCTGGAATGAATGGGCCGACGAGAACGGCAACCTCGGCCCCGTCTACGGCGCCCAATGGCGCTCCTGGCCCGCAGCCGACGGCTCGACCATCGACCAGATTGCCGCCGCCGTCGATGACATCCGCCATAACCCCGACTCGCGCCGCATTATCGTCAGCGCCTGGAACGTGGCGGACCTGCCGCGCATGGCCCTTGCTCCCTGTCACCTGCTGTTCCAGTTCTATGTGGCCGACGGACGCCTGAGCCTGCAACTGTACCAGCGCAGCGCCGACACTTTCCTGGGCGTGCCCTTCAACATCGCCTCCTATGCCCTGCTGCTGTTGATGACGGCACAAGTCACCGGCCTGCGCCCCGGCGAATTCATCCACACCCTGGGCGACGCACATATATATAAGAACCACATTGAGCAGGCACGTCTGCAACTCACCCGCGAGCCGCGCCCCCTGCCTCGCATGATTCTCAATCCGGACGTCAGGGAACTGGGCGATTTCACCTACGACGACTTCACCCTGGAAGGCTACGACCCTCACCCCCATATAAAAGCCACCGTATCCGTATGACAACCGTTCTGATAGCAGCCGTAGCCGCCGACGGCGCCATAGGCCGCAACGGCGACCTGGCATTCCACATATCGGCCGACCTGAAGCATTTCAAGGCGCTGACCATGGGCCACCCCGTTGTGATGGGACGGCGCACCTTCGAATCGTTGCCCGGCGGCCCGCTGCCGGGGCGCCTCAACATCGTGCTTTCGGCCTCCGAGGGCTATTCCCCGGCCGGCGTCAGCGTGGCCCCTACCATTGAAAAGGCTCTGGAAATTGCCTCCGCGGCCGATGATACAGCCTTCATAATCGGAGGTGCCAGCGTCTATACCCGCGCCATGCCCCTGGCCGACCGCATGGAACTGACACGCATCGACGCCAACTGTCCCGATGCCGACACGTTCTTCCCCGCCATCGGTTCCGAATGGAAGAAAGCCTCCGAAGGGCCATGGACCTGCGACCCGCGCAGTGGCCTTCGCTATCGCTTCGAAACCCTTGTGCGCAATTAACATTTCACAACAACATAAGGCTGGTTATCGCCAAGATTTATCCAATATTAACCATATCGGCCATTTTTTAATTAAATTCTACGCAATTTGACATTCTTTAAGGTGCTATATTTTTCACAATCCGAAAAAACTCTATAACTTTGGGGTGTTAAATAAGCGCCGACCGCTTACCGGCCGGGCGATTTTTCATTGAAAACAATTAGATAAAAATAAAAACCAACAAGTTACTTTTCTGACAATGACTCAAAGCAAAGTAAAACCCGCCCAGGGTAAGTTAGGCGTGATGGTAGTTGGCAACGGCGCTGTTGCCACAACATTCATGACCGGCGTTCTGATGGCCCGCAAAGGCCTCGCCAAGCCTATCGGTTCAATGACTCAGTACGACAAAATCCGCGTAGGTAAAGGTGCAGAAGCCAAATATCTGAAATACAACGAAATCGTCCCCATCGCCGATCTCAAAGACATCGTATTCGCCACATGGGACGTATATCCCGAAAACGCATACCAGAGCGCCATCAAGGCCGAAGTCCTCAAAGAAAAAGACATCAATCCCGTCAAGGATGAACTCGAGGCTATCGTGCCCATGAAGGCCGCTTTCGATCACAACTACGCAAAGCGCCTCGAAGGCAAAAACTACATGGAAGGCGCAACCCGCTGGGAAATGGTTGAAAACCTGCGCAAAGACATCCGCGACTTCAAGGCCAAACACAATCTGGACCGCGTCGTAGTCCTGTGGGCAGCCTCCACCGAGGTTTACGTTCCCGTTGACGAAGAAGTTCACGGCACTCTGGCCGCTCTCGAAGCAGCCATGAAAGCCGACGACAAGGCTCACATTGCTCCCTCGATGTGCTACGCTTACGCAGCACTGAGCGAAGGCGCTCCCTTCATCATGGGCGCTCCCAACACCACCGTCGACATCCCCGCAATGTGGGAACTCAGCGAAAAGACCGGCATGCCCATCGCAGGCAAGGACTTCAAGACCGGCCAGACCCTCGTGAAATCGGGCTTCGCCCCCATCATCGGCACCCGTTGCCTCGGCCTCAACGGCTGGTTCTCGACCAACATCCTCGGCAACCGCGACGGCCTCGTGCTCGACGAACCCGCAAACTTCCGCACCAAGGAAGTTTCCAAGCTCTCGACTCTCGAAAGCATTCTCGTGCCCGAAGATCAGCCCGACCTCTACGGCGTCAACTGCGGTGGCGAAGGAAACGACCACAACGGATACTACCACAAAGTCCGTATCAACTACTATCCCCCGCGCAACGACAACAAGGAAGGCTGGGACAACATCGACATCTTCGGCTGGATGGGCTATCCCATGCAGATCAAGATCAACTTCCTCTGCCGCGATTCTATCCTCGCCGCTCCCCTCTGTCTCGACCTCGTGCTTCTGAGCGACCTCGCCGCCCGCGCCGGACGCTACGGAATACAGCGTTTCCTCAGCTTCTTCCTCAAGAGCCCGATGCACGACTACACCAAGAACGAAGTGCCCGTAAACCACCTCTTCCAGCAGTACGTAATGCTCAAGAACGCAATCCGCGAAATGGGCGGTTACGAAGCCGACGAAACAATCGACTGATTACAATCACGAAATAAGTAAAAAAGGAATAAGGTTGCAGCCAATGCACACCTTATTCCTTTTTTTAGCACTTGTCGAAAAAACAGGGAATAAGGCACACCTTATTCCCTGTTCCTAATTATTCTATTATCACTTAGCCTCCGGAGCCTTGTCGATCAGATCGAGGAACTGGTCGAGCTTCGGAGTGATGATGATCTCCGTGCGGCGGTTACGCTGGCGTCCGAGCTCAGTGCTGTTGTCGGCTATCGAATTATACTCGCCGCGGCCCGCTGCAGTCAGACGCGAAGGATTCACGCCGAAGTCGTTCTGAAGCACCTGCACCACCGACGAGGCACGCAGAGCCGACAGATCCCAGTTGTTGCGGATATTCGTGCGTTCGATAGGCACCGGATCGGTATTGCCCTCAACCAGCACATCATAATCCTTGTAATCCTTGATGATCTTGGCGATCTTCGACAGCGTCTGCATCGCGCGGTCGTTCACCTCATAGCTGCCGCTCTTGAAGAGCATATTGTCGGCGAGCGAGATATAAACTACACCCTTGAGCACGCGCACATTCACCTCATCAAGCTCATTACCTGAGAGAGAACGGGTCAGATTCGTGGTCAGGGCCAGATTGAGCGAGTCGCTTTTGCTCTTGGCCTGTACGAGCTGCTTGATATACTTGTTCGACGCATTGATTTCGTCGACAAGCTTAGATATGTTCACATTACCCTGCGTGTTCTGCGATATGCTCTTGTCGAGCGACTTCTGCAGCTGCGCATAGTTGGCCTTCAGCTCCGAGTTGTTGCGGCGAGCCTCGTCGAGAAGCGCCTGGATTGTCTGCGACTTAGCCTGCTCCTGCTGGTAGTTGGCCTGCATTGTCGTATAGTTCTGGCTCATCTCGCGGTGAAGCGCGGCCAGATCGTTATATTTCTTCTTGCTCACGCAGCCCGTCAGGCCGCCGGCCAGAACCACGCCGGCCATCAGTGTCGCTATTGCTTTAGTTCTCATAACAATACATTTTATAAATAATTCAATCTTTTATTGCACAAGCACCTTCACCGAGGCACCTCCGGCACGCACTATATAGACGCCCTGGCCCACGCCGAAAGCACATTCGCCGCGGCCGGAGCCTACCGTGCGGCCCGCTATGTCATAGACAGCCACATCGACGCCGCTGTCCACACCCGCTACCGTCAGCACACCTGCCGAGGCCGACACACGCAGGGCGTCGGCATCAACGCTTCCTATGCCGCTGTTGCCGCTCAGGGTCACGCGTACTTCAGCCGACTCCTTGGAGGTCTTCTCTCCGTCTGTGGCCTGCACGATATAGCAGTAATTCTTGCCCTCTTCAAGGCCGTCGACATCATACGACGTCACATTGCCGACATTATAGGCGGAATACGGCGCCACCGGATTGCGCGCTATGCTGTGTCCGTAGGTCAAAGCCACATCGTCCATACGCAACGTCCCCGCGCCCTTATAAGTGATTCGCACAGCCGACGTCCCGGCCGGAAGTTCGGTCGAGAGCGTAATGCCTCCGACCGCCGTCACGACGTCGAATGTCCGGCACTCGGTCCATTCGCCTCCTATACGGCCGCTCACGACAATCGAACCGCTTGCCGCGCCCGATGTGCCGCGATGCCAGAACGACAGGCTGTAGATGTCGCCGTAGTCGGCTGTCTGAATATAATTCCCGTCAGAAATCGAAACCGCTGGCACTGCGGCCCCGCAGTAAGACGACATGCCCACACGCCCGTAGCTCGGCGAGCTCCAGCCCGCGGGGAGATCCTTGTCGTCGAAACCGGTCGAGAACTCGAGCGGATCGCCCGCTATAAGCTCATACACACTCAGCAGGTAGCCCGTCGCATCGGGCAGCGCCTCCCAGTTGGCCGTGAAGCCGTCGGTGCGCACGCCAGTCGCCGGAAGCGACACTGTGGCGTACCAGTCTATTCCCGGACGCTCCGTTCTCACGGCTATCTCGTTCGACGCCTCCGACATGTTGAAGCCGCTTATGGCAGTCACCGTATAGTAATATTGCGTATCGCTCTCCAGACCTGTGGTCTTTACCGACGATACCGCGCCTACATTATAGCGGTTATACCGGCTGTATACGGCATTCCCCGCGGCGTCTTTCGTATATACGCTCAGCAGATAGCTCATGCCCTCCTCGGCCTCCCAGTTGGCCGTGAAGCCGTCAATGCCCGTCTCAGTGGCCTCAAGAGCCGTCGGCGTGTCGATGGCGGCGTTCGGAGCGCCCCCGGCCACATCGAAGGTGATGACACCCTGCGCGCTCTCGGCGATATTGGTGATCGGTAGTCCGAGTCCTTTGCCGGCCCAGGTCTTCATCGAGGGCCGTGTATCGTCCGTAAAGGAGGTCTCGTTCGAAGTGCCGGGAAATGCATCACCGGCGCGCGACGTATCCGTCTTGGTGTTGTCAGCCTCCTCTATGTCTACATACTGGTGTGTCGCCGAATTGTTGACCTTATTACTGAACCACACATTGGCGTTATAATCTATGTGCCACACAAGCATGCCGTGGCCCGGTATATAGGTGTCCCACGACGTCTGCTGGCGGTTCTCCACAAGGAAAAACTCGTTGGTCTTACCCGTCTTGATAATGCCGCACACATTTTCGCCTATCGGGCGAAGCACTGCCGACATCGGCCCGTCTATCTCGACAGGCTCTACCCAGCCCAGGGCATAGCGCTCATAGGCCGAATACATCGGAGGCGTGCAGCCGTCGTTATTGTAGGGGCCGTAGTCCATCGTAGACCATTCGCCCGGAGTGAACGCGCTGCTGTATGAGGTTGCGTAAAGATCGGGCAGACCCATCACATGCGAAAATTCATGGATAAACGTACCCACGCCGTCAGGACGCCCCGCGCCCCACTCGTTCGAGCACGCATAGCGGTCGAGAAGCACACCGTCGAAATAATGTGTGAGACCGGCGCCCGACTGGACATACCAGGCATGCGGCCACACAGTCTCGGGGCTGCCCCCGTCGGCCTCGCCGCGGCCGGCATAGAACACAAACACATTGTCGATCATCCCGTCGCCGTCAGTGTCGTATTTCGAGAAATCGACCTCCCCGTCAAGCGCCTCGCATGCGTCGACCACCATCTGCGCCGGATTCTTGTCGTCGCCGCTGCTGTCGTTGCCGCCGTAGTAGGCGCGCGTGTTGGGCAGCTTGACAGGCCCGTACACATCGATGATCGGAGTGAACTGGCCGCACGAGTTCTCATCGAAGAAATCCAGCGCCGAGCCTGTGCCTCCGTAGTCGCTGAAACCGCGCTCGCTCATCATGCGCGTGAAATAGTCGTGAGCGTTGTTGAGAGTCATCGGCACATTCGAGTACTCTACAAGTATCACGAGCACATGCGGCGAACCCGTCACCGGGAAATTCGCATCCGGTGCCAGACCCGGCCCCTGGGGTGCTCGCGACATACCCGGCTTACCCGGCCGCTGCACCTTCCGCAGAGGCGACATCTCGGCCCGCGTCCGGAGGGCATTGCCGACAAGAGCCTTGTCGACCGTCGCGAGAAATTCAACGGCGGCGACACTCCGCTTCTTCATCGACGTCGCACGCTCGCCGCTCGCCTCGATACGGCCGTCGGCCGATATACCGGCATAATAGAGCGTTCCGTCCTTTTCGGCAAGCGGATAACCGTCGGGAGTCAGATACATATGGGCGTATTCGTCACCGACAAGCTCTACCTCCACGGTAGTGCCGTCGGGCTGCGTGTACGTGCGCACGCCTTTCTTGGCCGGTATGGCATATAGGGCAGCCGTGCCTGCGCCGAGCAGCAGGGCGACCGCAAGTGGTTTCAGATACTTTTTCATTTTTGTCACAATTGCCTGCAAAGATAGCTAAAATCCGACAATCATGCCACTCCGCAGCCCCCGAAAAGGACGCATGCTCACTTTTTTGACGGAAAAAGTATACAAATGCCAGATTATAAGAGGGTGTTTCATAATATCTGTTAAACCACAGGTTGGCGTATTTTTGCTTAAATTGCACATTGTGAAGAGGGAGCATAGCGGTGGCTATGTGACCGATGAACGATGGGCAATTTAACAAAAAGACGCCAAGACCGAACTAATGTTAAGAATGCCTGTCCTTCATACCGTTTCAAAATATCCGTCATCACGGTCTCAAAGGCTTCGCCTCCAAAAATTCTGAGTGTCTTTATCTCTTCGTCTCAGTCACATAGCCACCGCTATGCTCCTTCGTATCAGATATAAAGCCATCTCAGACTTTTTGGCCTGTGGTTTAACAGATATTATGAAACACCCTCTAATACACCCGCGTGACGGAACATACGCTCGTAGTATTCCGCCTTCTTCTCAAGCTTCAGAGGATAGGCGCGGCTCGTCGAGGGCATACGCCATATCTCGAGCCCGTCGGCCGCGGTCACCATCTCGCCCATGCGCGGCAGCGCCGTCCCCGTAAGATCGGCGATGACACCCGCCGCCTTCTCACCCGTGGTAGCCACCGTACGGCACTCCGGCATAGCCGCCAGAAGATCGTGGAGAGGCACTGCCTCGACAATATCCAGAAACTTGTCCGACGCATTCCCCATCAGCCTGCGGGCACGCCGCACGGTATCGTTCATCGCAATGCCCCGCTCGTCGAGAAGCCGCTTGATGGCCTCCACATCGAAAAGCTTCAGCTCCCTGTCATAGAGGGCATACCGGTCGCCCCTGAATATCAGCCCCATCATGAACCAGAAATCATTGGTTCTGTTGGGATAGTAAAAATCCATGGCCCAACGCTTGGGCTGCGGCGGAAACGTGCCCATGACAAGCACCTTAGCTCCCGCGGGCATATATGGCGCCCACGGATGAGTCTCTATCATGATTTCATTTTCTTCCATATAATTAAAACGAAAAATTTCGCCAAAAGATTGTCCGGTTCGCCACAAATGATTACCTTTGTCCCGCAATACAGTTGCGACAGTAGCTCAGTTGGTAGAGCATCAGCTTCCCAAGCTGAGGGTCGCGGGTTCGAG